>Ga0114908_1001463_pt1 | contig 12014 bp, 30 predicted proteins | sample MalvireepMed_s17_FD_87292 | JGI IMG/M metagenome (GOLD analysis project Ga0114908, IMG submission 87292) | Marine viral communities from the Global Malaspina Expedition - Malaspina viral metaG DeepMed_s17 | ecosystem: Environmental > Aquatic > Marine > Oceanic | place: Mediterranean Sea... | reverse complement strand
CAGTATAGGGCATGGCACTATCCACCCCTTCAATCTCTTCTTTAATAATCTTTTTCAGTTGTCGTTTTGTGATTTTCATTTTAGTTAAACCATTCCGGATGTTTCTCATAATCAGAGAGTGTTTTTTCGTAGGATGACCCGGCCAGACCCTTTCGAACAGGTCTGCTGGCGTCAAGCTCAGCCAATTGTAGTTTAATATCGTTCTTGACGTCACGTGGGTCGATGTCGAAGTGATCTGCCAGCATCTTGATCAAGTTGGTGTCACCCTCGAAGCCCAACTCTAAAATATAGGTGGCCATGACGCTTGAGGCCGACGAAGTTATGTGACCCTTAGCTTTCACCCAGTCCTCATAATCAGTGATCGTGCCGTACACGTAATCAGGAGACTCATTGATTCTTTGAACCTCTTCTTTAATAATCTTCTTTAATTGTGATTTTGTGATTTTCATCTTAATACTTCAAGTGTGTTCCGCGCATGCCAATCGAATCCAGGAAACCTTCAACTTCGGATAGAATGAGATTTGCAGTATCTTCCTCTGGGTCTAGCTCCGTAGGACCGGATGCAACAGCATTATAGATTCGGCCCATAACACTGTTCAGTTCTTCGAGGAGATCTTGAGGAACGCTTTGTTCGTTCAGCAATTTTACCTTCTCTTCTTTAATAACCTTCTTTAATTGTGATTTTGTGATTTTCATTTTGTGTTCTCCTGTAAAATGATGGTATTATAAATAAGTTGAGTGATTACCTTTTGTATCTTTATTACTCATTTCTCTTCTCCGTAATAATCACTACTCCAACAATCCTCTCTATCTCTCACATCTGGGTTGTTTTCATTCCACTTAATGAAGTGATCTTGTATCTTCCCCCCGTCATCAGCATAAACATAAGCTGAACCTGTCGCAATAAGATAATAAATGCCCTCACCATCAGGCATAATACTTTCGCTTATGTTGATGATGCCGCCAAAATCCATTGGCTTGCCTTTATATTCAGTTGGTGCTAACCGCTCTATTGAACGTTCCCACCACAAATCTGTTTTTGTTCTGTTTCTAATCTTTGTTTCTTTTTCTTCAGTCACTTGTCTTACTTCACCTGAATCCAACGATTCTTGGATCTGATCGGCAACCTTCTGCCTTGCTTCTTCGTTCATTCTTTACCACCAAACCGGAGGCTTGGTTCGCCACTTAGCGAATCTAGATTTTTCACCGCGATAATAGTCACGATAAGCTTTTACAGGATCCGCATTTTTATACATGACAGGCATTGCCTGTTTGAAGGGTGTAAGACCTATATTTTTTTGCGGGCCCGCATTAGACTTTTTGCACCAGTCAATAACTGCCTGTGTCTTGTGTGTCCTGCCATATCGATGTGTGTATTCTGCACACATTGCCTCACCATGCTCAATGAGCCAATCCCAATTTGCCGCGGACTCATTGGACCACAGTGTGCATGGGTGATTTTTGTGGGTGGCTTTATACGGTGCGTTAGTGTAACCATTGACATGCGCTGTTGTGCATAACATTTGCGCCGTCTCAACAATCATTTTGACAACGTGTTTATCACATAACATAGACGCTGCTTTAGTTGGGTCTCTATCAAGAACAAAAATATTCATATTCTAATTGTACCTATTTTTCTTAGAATTTATTAGTGGTGCCTCGGGAGGGACTCGAACCCTCAAACCCTACGGGCGACAGATTTTACTTTGTAACAAACTATCCTCATTTGGCTCTATGTGGTTACCCTTTGTTTCTTTTCTATCTGCTGTATTCACTGATCACCTCCACGTCACCGGCGAGCTGGGTATTCACACCGTCATCCCACATCACATCGATGCTAGAGAGCGCCGAGTCAGTGGGGTGTGCTGTGTAGACGTGTACGACCACTCCGAAATCAGGAGCGGCCAGATCTGGCATCCCTTCGAAAACCCACCGGACCAGATCACCGACTTTCATTGATAACCTCTACCTCTCGGGGTCCCACTGGCCAGATCGTCTGGCCGAAAGCCACGTCCCACAATCCCTCACCCTCTTCGATGAGGCCGTCTTCTGCGGCTCCGATGCTCTCTTCGAGATTGTAACCGAGCACCACACCGGTGCGAGGGAAGTCGTGGTGGCAGAAGTAGCAACCACACTCCTCGCCTCCTGTTAGTGTTTCACAGTCTGGGAGTCGCACCAGATCGCCAGGTTTCATTTTACCTCCACCCACTTGAACTTATCCTCTCGTCCGGGCCGTGGCCCGGTGTGCACAAACGCCGCTGTCGCGTTCACATAACGCCGGTTGGGGAAATGGATGACCCAGTGAGCATGCTTGGTGTCCCGAACTTCGCAGGCCCCACCTTCGCAACAATCGACGATCATGCCGATGCCCCAATCGTCACGATACTCGTCGCGGCGATGGTATACCAAGTCACCAACTTTCATTAGATGAGCTCCAACTCCCCTTCATTGGCATCGCCCAGGTCGCCATCCTCATACAGCACCACAAAATCCAGGTGATCACCATCTTCCTCGACAATAATACCATTCATTCCGTAGTCATCATCATATACCAGATCACCGATCTTCATACGACCACCTCCAGAAGATGTCGTTTGATGTACGTCTCCTCACCAGATTCGGTGCAAAGAATCTTGACCAAGCCTGGGATAGGGTTTCCGTAACTCAGCCGTACACGGCAACGAGCTCGAAGAACATGGTACACTCTGTCACGATGAACGAGAACATGGATCGACTGAGGTGGCAACTTTGTCTCACCAGCTGACGTCATCCCCTTCGATGCGTCTGAATTATACCAGGTGTCTGTTTCTTTCGAAGTAATGGGTCGGCGGGTCTCGATCGTACCGTTCTCATCATTGAGATAGTTGCCCACGGGAAACTCGAGGCCACCGCCCTGCTCGGTGGTGAAACACTTGGCCACGTTGAGTCGAACCAGACAGCCTTTTGCGATCTTTGACATAAATCCCTTCCTTTTCTACATACACATTATATCATGGTTCTAGAGGAATTTACACTTGAACGAAGCCACGAATGGTCCTCAGTGAAGTAAAGGAGCCCGCTGATCCTCTTAATTTTTTCGGTTATCTTGTTTGTCATTCCCGTAGGGGCAATGTCTACATCCGGAGCGGCAACACCATCCTCTACTCCGCAGATAATCAGCTGTCATAACCAACAGACCGGTGTACGGATCCCGATAGAACTCCAAATCGCGATTGCACGCTTCCGAATGAGCCTGCTCCACCGCATCAATCATTATTCCATGTCAACAGACACGGCTTCTTTCCAACCTTCGCTGTCATTTAAATTGTCTCTTTCTTCTACTTCTTTTTTTACAGCTTTGAGTGCCGCTTCGTAACGCTGCCATTTAACATCACACAGAAATTCGTACGCCGAGAGGAACTTTTGGGCCGCTCTTTTGTGGAGTATCTCTAGACACTCCTCGCAATCTATGCCTTTTATTCGCGGGAGCCCCTCTCTTTCCTTGCCGCAGCCATCAATGAGGTGTTTCATTAGATAATTTCAACTTTAGTTCATTAATTTTTTTTTCAAGTTCTGCATATGTCTTTTTCTTTCCTGTGCCGTCCAATATACAAAGTACAATTGAGCCAAAAATAAAAAATACATAAAGCGAGAGGGATATAAACGCTGCAGTATCGCTAATCATCATGCTAGCTGCAGTACCAATAAACATCATTTTTCCCAAGAGAAAAAAAACTGTAGCAAATTTTGCTTTGGTTGATGCTTCTAGAAATGCCTCATACATAATTTTGTACCAGCTCTATTTCCCTGGCTTGTAGTAGGGGTTGTCTCCGGAGCCATGATCCGTCTGATCGACGATCTTTTCGATGCTGGGGAATTCATCGATGATCATTCTCTCCACCCCGTGCCGTAGTGTTACGCTTGCCATGCCGCAACCCTGACAGCCTCCTCCCATCCGGAGATATACTATGTTGTTCATCACATCGAGCAGTTCGATTATGCCGCCGTGTGCAGAGACCGAGGGGTTGATGTTATCTTCGATGAACTTTTGGATCTTGCGTCTCATTTGCTACTTATTATTTCGCTGACTTATGGGCTTGTCGGCGCATGCGTGCCCGGTCTCGTTTCTCCAGATGACTGGCTAACCTCGCTAGGCGCATTTCCCATCGAAATGCTGAACGATGTAGTCGACGTATCCAACCGCTTAGTGTAAAATATGACCGCTTCACTCATTATCCCACTTTATCATAATTTCGTTCACATTAATATGATGCCTCATTCCGATATCCGGAACCAGGTTCATCTGTCCCTTCTAGCACCTTGCGTCTAAATTCTTCTCGATACACCCTACCTCGAAGCTCACTGGTGCTCCAATCATGATCCCGCCTGTTAAAATGAACTGGAATTGACATGTCATCGCCGGTAAAGGGTTGGTTCCGGTGATCAGCGCCCACGATTCGCACATCTGGATTGATCGATCTAAGCAGGATGAGCAACTCTGCCTCAGTGGAGTAGGCCACCACCTTGTCCACATATCGAATCGCTTCTAGCTGAAGACGCCTCTCACCTAGACTCTGCACCGGCCGGTACTTATTCAACCGATCAATTGTCGGATCTGTTTGCAATCCCACAATTAGATGATCACAAACAGACTTTGCCTCCTTCAGCATCAGAACATGCCCCGCATGCAACAAGTCAAATGCCCCGCATGTAAATCCAATTTTCACCCTAGGCGAGTGACGGTGTTCATTGTCGTGTGTTTGCATTTTCGCTCTCTCCCGAGGACGGTGATCTTATCTCCCGTTTACCTGGACTCCTAAAGTGTGGCACATGTAGTTCACGCCTGTAATTGCATATCCATGCGATCGGATTGTGGAAGGCGATGGTGTCGTCTGGTAATACCGTCATCACTTCCAGATGTAGGTGTGGGCCGGTGGAAAACCCGGTGGATCCTACTAAGCCTATTATCTGACCTCTCTTGACAGTTGCCTTTCGCTGTACTAGAATTTGATGTAAATGGCCGTATCTCACAACCTGCTCACCCACCTCCATCTGCGTCGTAATATTGATCACCTTTCCGCCGGTACCTCTCATATCCACATGAGCAAACGTAACCACACCGTCCTGGATTGCCCTAACGGGAGTGCCCAATTTGGCAGCGATGTCGATTCCTCCATGAAATGTCCTGTGTGTATCTCCCGGTAATTGCCGCCAGCCGTATTGGGATGTTATTTTGCCCTGGGATTGGGGGATTGGGGTGAGACAGAGCGCGGCGACGAGAACATACATGACTAAAATTAAATATGGCTATCCTTAAGACGTGATTCATGAATCAACAATCTCCACATCCATCACTCTGAATGTCAATGTTTGCCCAGCCGGGGTTAACACAATGACGTTCCCTCCTGTGATCTCTCTAATTGCGCAGAGGTACCAAGGCGGAATCTCGAATTCTCGGCCCTCGAGAGGAGCATTCCAGGTCTTCACTAGATCACCTACTTGCATTTCATCTCTTCCATGATCGACTAATCATAATCAATTATAGTAAAAGATTCTGTTTGTTTTCATCATAAATTGTACTTTTTTTAATCGACAGATAATATATATGATATCATCTACAGGAGGAAACCATGATCTGGATGAGAAAAGCGGGCTCCATTGTCACTGCCATTGTCGTAATCGTACTTTTTAGTCTGATTGCGTCTGACTACATGATTAGAGAGGTTGGCAGTGAAGTGCCTAATAAGATCACATCCCACATTAACTGTGGCTCGGAATTGATGTGTATTGAAGACATCACGTTCCCGGCAATGCACATTACTGTGCCCGAGTCACGCCCCTAGAAAAGATATCTCCACAAATATGTAACGAGAGGAACGGCAGACCCGATCTCTGTCATTTCTAACGTACACTCTCATAATACTTCGGATGGGCTATTACCAGGAATATCCGGGTGCACTTCTGTGTCAGCTCAGCGTGACGTGCCACACGCCACCCCGCATCTTTATACTGGGATACTATGGTTTGAATAATATTAGGGGTCCAGCTCGATTGAATCTCAAACCACTTGCCTTTATGCAACTGTTTTTTGGTCCAGGTTGCTTCTAGAATCGGATTGATTGATTTAATAATATCTCCGGCGCTCATTTCACCTCCTCGACGGACTCAATTGACACTTGATCATTGTGTAGCAAAACCAGATTAGCAGCGAATATTTGGCAAATGGATTTATTGACCAGAATTTCATAGACATCATATTCCTGCCATCTCTCAGATTTACTAATTTTTAACGGGCGACCCAAAAATGACATCACAGTGGCTGCCTGCTCTGAATAACATAAGATTTGTTTGCCATGAAAATCATTGTGGGAAGGAAATGTCTCAAGATCAATGATCTCAGGCACAGTGATACAATCATCAGGCACTGCCCGCGCAATGCTGAATCCATCTGTAGACGACGTCTTAAGTGTATTAATTTTGACTAAGGTGCCTGGCTCGTATCGAATCATCTATTTCTGGTGTTTTCTGCCGGTATTCCGTTTTCGCAGTTTTTTAATATCCTGTTCGATCTTTTTCTCCCGTAATTCGACTGCCTCGGTACGGTGTTGTAATGTGGCTACATCGTTCTCAAGTTGATCAAGCCTCAATTGAGTGGTATAGTAAAAGCCACTCAGGACAACCACGGCGCACAATATTGGCCAGAACGTCTTTATATCTTCAAGTTTCATTTTGTACCGATGCCCTCAGATTCAAGTCGATCTAAGATCCACACATCTGGGTCACCGGTTCTACCCTTTTGGGTACCGTACGGCATTTCTACACGATAATAAGACAGTAGTTTCCGATAAGCAGTGGATCCGTAAAAGTCTTCAGCTTCCGGATAACGATCCTCAAGTGCAGCTAGTGTTATTCCCTTTTCATGTTCGTCTAAACCGGCGGCGGTGAGGGGATCCTCTAAAACTTCCCTGATTAGTCTTCTGAGGCTGTGCATTGGTGTTTTCATCGACTTTTTTTCTTGCCTCCCAGAGGTGTTGGAGCCTTTCCGACAGTATAAAGGCCTCCCAACTTGATGTTCTCCTTCCACCTTTGTGAATCCACCACAGATCCACCTCCCCAGGGCCTGCCATGGCATTTTGCCAGATCTTCCAGTGATCCAGGGAACGGATGACCGTCAATGTGATTCTGAACTGCTTCTCTAATAATGTTTCTCAGCTGACTCTCTGTAATCTTCATTTCACAAATCCTTGCTAGCATACTTTATCATACTTATCAGATAGCGCTCTATGTTATATGAACAGGCAATACCACGTATAACTATTTCCTACAACCCAAAATGTGAATGGTAATTTTTTTATGTACCTAGAGAAAAGCATAGTATTAATCATGATGACGCTAGTGCTAGGCTTAGGAACATATGTGACTAAATACTGTGAGGCTTCACAGCGGGGCAATCAAAAGGATTGCCCCGCCCAGAATTCTCCGCAGATGGTTCGACTTCCTATCTTAGAGAATACTTGGCAAATTACCTATAACTGTGATTTACCCAAACCCAAGGATGTAACGATGGCCATCGTCATCTTTGAAGATATGTGGGTGACAACTTTTGGGAGATCTCGTGTACTACACAACGCCTTACATGAACTTCTAATAGAATGGTCATCTGAGATCAAGACAGTTTCAGGCTATTTTTTGGATGGGCGTCCTTACCACAACAGGGAGGTCGTAGGGCTAGCCCGGGATCCCAATTGGATTTGGGTCGCGACCCAGCCAGGCCAAAAAATTTGTCATACTGCCTTTGTTCATGAGCTCGTGCACATTGCAATTTGGTCAGCGAAGGGAACAGATGGTGACCTGGATCATGAGGGCGATAAATACTCGGGATGGACCCCAGCACATACTCAGTTCATCGAAGAAGTTAACAAATCATTATGTGATATCAATTTTTAGATTGACCACATTCCTACTTGATCCCCTGCTTCTGTCCATCCCTTGCGAGTGGTCCGTGAATAAAGATCCAAATACGGGCCTTTACTTCTTTGTTCGACATACTTGTAGAACTCATCTGGTTTTCTGGAGTGCTGTCGCCTATCGGCTAAGACATAATCTTTTGAAGAACAAAGTCCTCTTCCGTTCGGAACAGATTCAAGCTCCGCCGTTCCAGCATACCTCGTTCTTTGCCCGTATCCTGGGCGGTATCTTACAGCAAAAATGCACATCTCTGTGTATCTCATACCGTAAGGCGTGGGACTGCCTACATTAGACTTTATCCAGGGAATCAAGCTGATGGGCTTGAACCCTATCTTTTCACACACATCCATGGCGGATAATATCCCCTGATTGCGCCCCGCTGCAAATGTATTTGTTGTCCACAAGTACAAGTGTGCCTCCGGAGAAACTGGATATTGAGAAAACCAGGTCAAGATAGTCTCAACAATCTGTTCTCTCGTTTGTACTGGATAGTGGGTTGACGCCTGGAGTGTCGCGTGTCCCACACCACCCGAAGACTTCTTCCACGGTGGATCAATAACTACAGTTTTATACATACAAACGCCCACCTGATCTTATTTGACTCAATCTTTGTCTTACCTCTCTTCACTTTTCCTTCACCGGTGTGCTGATCACAGTGACCGGTAAAAAAGCGCGACAAGATTCGCATAGTGTACGAATCCAACCCGTCTTGTTCTGGCTGCCTGGATTACCACATTCCTCACATGTCCAGTCAGACACAACCTCAGCCATGGCCACCAGGCCGGAAATATAGTCATCGCCACCACGATAGTAGAATCGTAACCCACCAAACTTTTCCTTGATCTGTATTGCTCTGACTGGCATGATTGGCTCATGATCTTTTTTTAGGTGATTCTTAGTGCGCTCGAAGGGGCCCTCAGCATTATGCCAGTCCAAATGATGTTGAATATTCTCACATAATGCGTCAATAATGTTATACCAACCATCACCGATACTAATACTACATCTCATAGTGACCTGATTTATCGGTAGGTCTTTCTGCTGGAAAATTCGGCAGTGATTTTTAAATAATTTATCTTGTAGTACTTGTTTCATTTAATACCTCGAGACCGTCGCTTATCCACTTCTCCTCTGTTCCGTCCTCGGGCCAAAGCACTGTTGCTGTCTGACTCACAGCCGAGCACCTGAGATCTACTACAATACCCGTCCAGCCATGTCGAGATGAGTCAGGAGGATCTCGTTTGACTCTGACAATATCACCCAAGTGAATCATTGATTGCTTCCAACATTCTTAACTTTTCAAATAGCGCCTGTTGTTCCGATGTAAGTTCTATCGGTACCTCGACCCTGATCTCCAGTTTATGATTCCCTCGAGGCTGGCCATTTAAATCAGTAACACCAAAGTCAGTGAGTTTCAACATAGAGTTCGGTTGACTGCCGGCAGGAATATTAACACTCTTTTCACCGTGCACCGTCTCAACCACCTTCGTGCAACCGAGCACTGCCTCCGTCACGGTCAACTTAAGTTCGCTGTGAATATCCTTACCATGTCTTTCAAATCTAGGATCCTTTTGAACATTGATGCTAAGATAAAGATCACCTGGGGGACCGCCTCGTCCATGATTACCCAAACCCATCAACCGCAACTGATTCCCAGAATCCACGCCTGGCGGAACACGAACGTTTATCTTAGCTGAATCGATCACGTGTCCTCCACCTTGGCACGATCCACACACGTTCTCGATCTGCCCACCGCCACCGCCGCATTGATTACACGTCATTTGCATGACCACCATCCCCTGTCTAATCGTCGAGAATCCCGTGCCGTTACACTGTTCACACCTTTTCACTCCCTCGCCGCCCGCGCCGGCGCAGGGTTCACATTTCGCTGTCCTATCAATCGTAATATCCTTGGACACACCATGCGCGGCCTCCAAAAAGGACACACCCATCTCGGCCATAATGTCATCCCCGCGGGCCCGCGGCGGTCTACGACTTTGGTGTCTGCCAAAAAACTCCTCAAAAATATCCGCGCCAAAAGGATTTCGTCTCCCTTCAAAAGGATCCCATCCCATTCCGGTGCCGGCCTGTGGTCCGCCATGACCGTGCACATCGTACTCGGCTCGTTTCTGTTTATCACTCAAGACCTCATAGGCACTGGCGACCTCCTTAAATTTCATCTCAGCTGCGGAATCATTGTGATTATGATCGGGGTGGTATTTGACTGCTAGCTTCCGATAGGCCTTTTTAATATCCTTTTCAGAAGCAGTCTTTGGCACTCCAAGAACTTCGTAATAATCTCGATTCATCAATTCTCTTCGATTGTCATCTTATGATCCACCGTGGCCACATATACCCTAATACAATTATATCAACGTTCCTATTCGTGTATTATCGTTCTAATTCCTAGTAGACATCATCGGGAACAGGTCAACCGACCTTCATTGATAACCTCAAATTCGTAGGAATCATCTGACCAGATATCGCCATCGGGCCAGAGAACCTTGACGACGCGTCGTGTAGGGTGACTACATATCTCAACAATCAACCCTAAGTCGCACTCAACATCGGGGTCTGAGTATTTCACCAGATCACCCTCCTTCATTGATCACCTCCAGCCAGCTCTGCACCCCCAGCTCATCGAGCTTGACTCTATCATCAGGTTTCATTAATGGCTCCTCTTACCGTTAAACACACATACAAAGACCAGATCTTCAACTCGACTGGTATTGCGTACCTTGTGAAACAGACCATCCGGGATGAGGACTATCTCTCCAGCCCGTACCATAAATGTCATCCTACCCACTGTCATGCTACCATGGCCGTGGACAAACTGATACACCTCCTCCTGGCCTGGGTGCTCATGGCCTGTTGTCTCCTTCATTGGGTGAAGGATGGTCTTAGAGAGCACCAGGTTGTTTAGAGATGTATTGTCTATAACCTTGTACGTATCATTATCCTTAACGATTACCCCTGATATATCGTCAACTCTTACTCTCATGGAATGTTCACTCCGTCTCTGATCACGTCGAACTCTCTGCGCATGTTGAAGATGTTGCAAGACGGGTACCCCTGATCCACGCGCCAGCCAGTCCGTTCACCTTTGCCATCTGCCCACTCGATGAAAACGTGAGAGCCGCCGTGCTTGTCATTCTCTATCTTGTGAACGAGGCCGAAGCGACTGGGCTCGCCAGTATCGGGATCCTTGTTGACGATGAGATCTCCTACCCGCGGCATTCTAGTATTCATTCATGCTCTACTTTATAGTTGGTGCTTAGTTCCACCAAAATGGGTTGTACCACACATGGAATCGCTGTTGCCATGTCGATGCTGGTCTACCTGTTGACTTTAGTCGATGCGGCCGGCCGGGATCCGTTTCAGCTCCACTATGGCGAACTTGAATCACTATCGGTCCAATTTGAACTTCCCAGTAACAGGTTCCTCTATAGGGAATGAGGCGTCGAAGAACTCGCTTTGCTTTTCGAAGACTCCTTTTCGTATGATCCCTTTGGCATATCGTCATAATAAGATATCAGTCTCCACGTGTGGGGGCAGTTCGCCGTCCGCCAGGCCTCCTCGCACGTAGATGATCTTGCGCACGAGCTCGAGGGGAACCCAACCGTATACAGTATTCTCCATGTCGTTAGGATCCTCTGCATACTCCCGAAGCTCCATCAGCGGATAACTGGGGAATCCGACTTCGACTGAATAGTAAGGACCTTCGTCATTTCGAGGATTACAGTATGCGGTTGTGCTCGCTTGAACGCTCATTGAAAGACCGTCCGCGCAAATCACCTGTCTGTATTTCTTCTTCATTTTTGTTCCTCCCGGGGCGGCCAAAATTTTTCGATCGTCCAATCATGAAACCTGTCCCCCCATGTTTTGGGTAGAAACGGCATCAGTGGATGCGCGATACAGTTATGAATAACACTTCCAATCCAGTCACTCACTCTATTCTCCTTCGGTGATCACTTCCACCGGCACACCCAGCTTTCGGGCATGTTTGATCGTGTTCTCGGTGCCACCCTTTCGATCCTCAGCAACGAACGCATAGATGATGTCAGAAT
>Ga0114908_1001462_pt1 | contig 12018 bp, 10 predicted proteins | sample MalvireepMed_s17_FD_87292 | JGI IMG/M metagenome (GOLD analysis project Ga0114908, IMG submission 87292) | Marine viral communities from the Global Malaspina Expedition - Malaspina viral metaG DeepMed_s17 | ecosystem: Environmental > Aquatic > Marine > Oceanic | place: Mediterranean Sea... | reverse complement strand
TGACGGTTCACCGTCGACCTCCAAACGATCCTTTGGCGTGTCCCAGGTCACCGTCACATCCGTCACGGTCCCGTCGCGCATCTGCTTGATCACCAGGTTCGCATCCTGGGGGATCGACTTGCCGATGTGATTGCTAATGATGTTCAACAGCTCGTAGCATCCACACTGCACCCGCTCGGTGATGACGTAGTCGTGATTCAATTTCTTCCCCTCATCGTTCCGGTGTCCAGACGCAGTAGACGACGACAGACGTGACGAGCTTGTCGTCGTTTATACGCCGCACATGCCCTCGCACTCATCCAGAAATGACATCTGGCCGTGGTCCTCTGCCGTTGTTAGGTCTACCTCATCTAGAGGTTTACAGGATCGGTGCAAAAACGGCGATCCCGTCACGCCTGGATACGGTTTTTTCCGTAATTTCTGGTCAAACACCACGGCACTGTTCCACTCTGCTGGCTGATTCGCTTTCATATCCCGCCACATAGCGTTGCTGTGATACGGGCATCCAATACACGCTGATTTGGCTACTGGATGGGGCCAGTTGCGGTCCAACCACTTCTGGCAGTTGTTGCGGTCCATACGTAGATCAATAAAAGGGTACTTGTTCTCAAGCCACTTCACCCCAGAACCCTTCATCCTCTGCATTTCATCGACGGTAATTCCCATCCACTGTTCGGCGTTTTTCTTTACCCGCTGATGGCCCTTGTATCCCAAAAGCTCTCTGATCTTGCTTTGTATGGGTTCGATTTTGTATTTCTTAGTGCATTGTCGCCATAGCGTCCCGCCATCATCCGTTCCATCACCGTCTAAATTTTTAACGTAGAACGGTGGCTGGCCCGTGCGCCATTTTTCCCCGCCCTGCTGATACTGCTCAATGTTGTGCAACACATCCCGGTCGATGCCGTGGGAGTCACGGCGTTTTACGACGTGGATCGTAAAGTTGTTTTCCCTGCCGTAGGCCATCAACCGATTTAGGTGAGCATAGACGGACTCCGGTTCCCAGCCCGTATCGGCAAAAATGGCGCAGTCAGCCCGTTCGATCTCACCGCGAATCGACATCAGCAGCAAAGCCGTGCTTTGCACCCCAGCACCCAAGCTTATAACCTTCATCGTTCCGGTGTCCATACGCAGTAGACGACGACAGACGTGATCGCCAGGATCAACGCCGTCGCGATCGCTCGCATGATTGCCCAGGTCATCGGACCATCGACATCAACGCATCCAGGTCTTCACGCCTGTAGACTTTCCATGCCTTACCCTCGGGTAGATAGGCCTGGATTAGTCCCTCGTTGATTCTGGCGCGAACATACTTATGCCCCATCCCCAGGTAACGAGCAGCCTGCGACACGTTAAACCATTGCTGGTCGACAGATTTCTTCTTGTCCGCTTTCGCCTTGCTCTTGCCCACAGGGCAACCTACCTTTCTTGAACTACCGGCTTACCGTGTGATGGTGCCGTGTAGTGTTACGTGCCATAGGGAGGGCTTTCCGTGCAGGGAACCCTCCCACTTTTTTGCCGTTAACTGATATAGTGATTTCGATCTGAAAGCGTCAAACACGAATGCATTTTTACAGAGGATCTGCTCAACACGCCTGCTTGTAATTGTCTAGACGTGGACCAGCCAGGTCACGGAAAGACACTTTCCCTCCCGTCACATTGTGAATCTTGATCATCGAATCAAAGCTGGGAAATTTTTCGCCCGTGATCAGCCGACCGACGTGCGTTTCGGAAAGATCGCAAAGGGTTGCGAAGTGAGCCTGGGTGAGCTTTCGCCTACTCAGGTATGCTGACAACGTCATTCTTGCCTCCAAGGGTGAGAACCCTTCAGGGAGAGGCGTGACAGGATAATAGCGTCAGCAAAATGACGTGTCAATAAGGTTGCCCGTAAGGCAATTGCCCCAAAGGCACCTAAGTCTAATACAACCCAAAGGATAAAAAAATTGGCCGGAGTGCATTTCTTGCCCGGGAGGCAAGGTATACATTCCTTATTGACGATGGTCAATAATGGGGGTATATTCTGTTGTGGGCAGAAATCCTGCTCCATCACGATCCACAACGACCAACGGAGGCTCACAATGGCAAAACGGTACGAACGGATCGAGAAGGGACTCGTCAGACAGAATCGCGACGGCGTCTTCTACGCAGACTTCCGGCCAGAAATCAAGGGCAAGAAGGCGAGTCAGATACCGGTCAAATATGTGAAGATCACGGATGCCGCTGGAAGGCCCGTCAATGGTATCCGCGAGGCTCGGAAGTTTCGCAGTATCTGTGTGAACAAGCGCACCGAGGAGATCACCGTCGCGGCCAAGTTTGAGGGTCGTCCGCTCCGCATCTCCGACCTCCGCAACCTCGCGGTGGATTACCAGGAAGAGCACAAGAAGGCGACCTCGACGCTCAACAATATGCGCGGGTCCTTCCGTCGCATCCTCGGCTTTGAGGGTGACAGGAACGCCAAGCCCCTTCCGGCCCTTCTCGATGACCTCAAGCTGGTCGACATTCGCCGCCAGCACATCATCGACCTCCGCAAAGCCCTCGGCAAAGCCTTCTCGCCGAACACCGTCAGGGGGACCCTGGGGATGTTCAAGCTCGCTTGGGAGATCCTCCATAGTGAGCGCGAGGACTACACCCACCTACCGAACCCGCTCAAGGGCAAGCACACCAAGGTCGTGGTCAAGGATCGCCGCGTGAAGTTCCTGTCCGATGACCAAGTCCTCGCCCTCTTTGACGCGGCAGCTGATGGTCGCAACCCCGACCTCTACGTCCCCCTCATCACCCTCTGCCTGGGTGCCGGTCTTCGCATCAGCGAAGCGATCCAACTCCGCGTGTGCGACGTGGTCGAGGATGAGGAAGGAGAGGTCTTCATCAACGTGTGCCCCGAGGAGCACGAGGGTGACCACGATATGGAAGGCAAGTCCTTCCACGCGACCCGTCCCCTCTACCTGGACCCCGACGTGGTCGAGGCACTCCGTCCTCGGATCGCAGCTGCCAAGCTGATGAAGACACCCTGGCTGTTCTTCTCGCCGGACAACCCGTCCTCGCCAATCACCCCCGCGTCGTATGGCGACTATGCGCGGGTGACCTGGGCGGACGCAGGCATCCACATCCAGGGTGAGGGCAAGGAGTCGAAGTGGCACTCCCTGCGTCACACGTTCGCCGCCAATCTGCTGACGGCAGGCGTACAGCTCAAGACCCTGAGCGGTCTTCTCGGTCACGCCAACATCGGGATCACGGATCAGTACTACGGCTGGATGGTTCCTGAAGAAGCGTCGAAGGTCACGTGCCGCCTGTCCGGCGACCTACTACGGAGGGTCGCAGCTGCCTAAGAAACCTGGTCAACACCATTAACAAAGCAGGGACCGGAAACGGGGTCCCCGCTGCGTTTTTGGTCAACACACTGGTCAACACTTTAGGCCAAGAATGCCCTATTATGCATCACTTTAAAAAACCGGAGGTATTGATAAAAGCCCATAACTACAGGGGTTTCAGCTGTTTGTAGATTAGGTGCATACATCATCCACATGTAGTAACCAGGTCGACAAAACGCATACCTGGTGCGGGTTTCAGCCGATTCTGAAAACTTGGTCAACACGTTTGGTCGACACTTTAATCATCCTTTAAAGATTTGGTCGACACTCATTGAACTCAACATTATTGATCTCGGTCAATATTTCGACTACTTTGTCGGTGAACAGCAAAGACCAACAAAGGAGGCTCACGATGGCTAACGCCACAAAACATATCCCTGTTGCTCAGGCAGCTCAAGAGAAGAAGGTGTCGAAGCAATGCGTCCACCAGGCAATCGACTACGGACACATCAACGCTGATTTTTTTGGCAATGTACGGTCCGTCGCTGTTGACTCGCAGTATAAGGCCTGGACACCCGACCGCAAACGACAGAAGTCAGCACGCAAACGATGGGGGGTATAGGATGTGGACCCTGGAACTTGGAACAGCCATTCAGCTTGAGTGCGTGCATGATGCGCTTAAACTGGCCCACCAGACTAACCCTAACAGTATCTGCACACGAAGAATGTTGGAAAAGGTTGAAGCCATGGTGGAGGAAGCTGACCGGCAGCAGGAATCGTTCCGAAAGATGCCGGTGATACGACCGTAAACGCCTCTGAGAGGCGCACAGAGAGCCGTAAAAGGCCTGGGGCATATACTGAGTCCCAGGCCTTTTGTGTGCCTCAGATCGGCCCTGTGGGGGTCACGTTTACGGTGGCATTCGAACCATCCGTCCCTTCTGCACGGAGGCTCGCGGCATCCCATGAATTCCGAGTTCACGATCGTGCTTCCTGGCCTGGAACAGTGACATCGGGAAAGCAGCTGCCTTCAGATCCATTTGAGCTCGCTCAATCTGTGGCAACAATGGCTTCTCGCTTATCTTTCCGGTATTTGGATCGATGTCCAGGCGGGTCCGCAACTCGTCTCTTAGTCTGCGCGTTGCCAGATCCGCAGACTCCCAGGTTCCGATCTCCGGTGTCCACGTCTCGGAGCCTCCCAGGCGACCACGTACGGCTTTTTCGCCTTTCGACATCACTCCAGGACCCGCACCCTCGGCCATGACATTTTTGGAGTAGAACCACAGTAAGGCCTGGAGCTGGTCAACCGACATCCCCTGTTCGCGAGCCAGCTTTGCCGTCATATACTGAGCTGCACGATACCCTGCTGCATCGAACACGCCGATGTCCGTGTCTTTGCCAGTGACCTCGGATTTCTTGAAAAGCTTCCAGATCCGCGCCATGTGTTGATCCATCGTCGACCAGGGAAAGAAGTCTCCACCCTGAGCCATGTGAAGCAGTGTCGCCACATAGGTCTGCGTCTTTGTGTTGCCCTTGAAAAAGCCGGACGCGTAGAAATCTGCCACGCGTTTGATTGCGTCCTCGTCGATGAAGGGTTTGTAGTCCTTCTGAATGATTGACAACGGACCTGATTGGACGCGATCCCCACCGATGTCATACTCCCGTCTCTGATACGAACTCATCTTGTCGATCGTGTGCCGCACGTTGAACGGCTCCAGGACCGTTCTCTGAGCCTTGATCAAATGCTTCTCAATCCCTCGCTTGGTCGGCTTGCCTCCCTTTTCAATGAACTTCCTCACCTCGTTCATGACAAAGTAGGTGTCCATCAGATTTTGCTCGACCGGCGACTGCTGCGATGTAATGCCAAAGACGACAGCCGCCTCGTTGAAGTTGGCTTCCCCCACAACCTCCTTGATGTTTTTAGCAAACTTCGGATACCAATTGATAATCTCATCAAGCTGTCCTGGATTTACCTTCTCCAGCTCCAGGGCGTAGGCATATGCCTTAGCGTATAATCCTCGCAAATCGTCGATCGGCATGTTCTCCAGGACCCGCTTCGCACCGACCGGTACCGGGTCGCTTTTGCCTCTCCACGTCCCTGGCCCCGTTCTCGGCTCAGAGGTCCGTATGATCTCAATGCCGTTGATCAGCTGATCGGGTGTCGCATCGGGACCGTGGACCTCGAACGCCAAAGCAAGGCCGTCCTCGATCGTCGCGTGCGGCATCGGAAGGTCGCCAGGCATCGGCTGGTGCCACACCTCGCGGAAGAGCGTCTTGCCCTTCATCACCTTGCCGGTCTTTGGATCGATATTCTCCGGTGTCTCGATCGTGTAGAGGAGGTCTCCCCTGGCGAGCCGCTCGTCCACTGTTATCGTGCGAGACATCTTGCCTGGGACCGTCAGCTCTATGCCGTGGTTCGCCTCCAGACGTGCCCGTAAGCGATCTTCCAGATACTGAATGCGATCCTTTGTCAGAGCTTCCCGCCGAAGCGGTCGCATCCCCGCACTCAAACTCCGTGCGGCTTCGTAAATCTTTCCCTGCTTCGCCAAAGCCCGAGACTTCTGCATCAGCTTGACGAATTTTTCTGACCTGGCGGCGAGAGCTGCTGTCTCGGTCCCGCCTTTGATCATCGCACCGGCACCATCCATGATATCCAGGATGTGGCCGGCAGGATCATCGACGGCTCTATCAGGATCGAGCGCGGACTGAACGATGTCCTCCATAGCCATTACGAAGACCTGACCATCCGGTGTCAGAGGGCCATCGTTGATATCGTTCGCTTGAGAGTAATCCTGGGCACCTCTAGCCATTGTCCACAAGAAGTCAACAGCCTGCTCGCGCCCCTTGGGATGGTCGAGCATACGCGACAGATCGAGCAACCCCAGGCCAATATTGAGCGCACTCGGGATCGCATTCATCGGCCTGGCGACCTTCTGTCGCCACACCTGGTCAAGGAAGTCGTTGCTGTCGTAGTGAAGGTGATCCGAGGTGACACCAGGCCGGAAGTCTCTACTCCAGGGAGAGGTGGCAGCAGGCATCGGCGTAGGCACACGACCCAGGCTTTCGAAGTCGGACTGATCCAAGTCAACCACCCGAGTCGCATCGGGTGCAGCTGCTGGAATGTCCTGGCCGATCAGCTCGGGAGGAGGACCCATAGCGTCCGGCTTCTTGGTGATTTGTCCGAGTACCCTGCTGGCGATCCCGTTCATTGCTGTACGTTCCTTCCCCCAGGCCATCCCAGTATGCGATTTGGATCAATACCACTGGTCTGGCGAGCAGTATCATACGCTCCCGAGATAACGTCGCCAGACAGGTGTGTAGTGGTTTGTGAGAGTGCTCTAATGATCGTTCTCAGTTGAGGCCCACGGAAACCAAGCCGTTTCAAAAGGTTCTCAAACGGCCTTGTGCTTGCATAGTCGTGCGCCTTGGCAGCAAGGTTAGGCGCACGCCCTTCGGTGAAATACTCGCGCCCAAAGAGCGCACCCTCTTTTTGGGTTTTGATCAGCTGCTTTCCTATCACCCGCTCACCCTTTAATTGCGAAACATTCTTTACCCATTGATAAGGAGTTAGGATTGCATACAAACCAGACAAGTCATTATGCATTGCGGTATTGCTGAAGTTGCCATACATCCGCTCCGCGACACCCTCGATGTTGAGCAGATGACCTAGCTTCTTTAACTGCTGCGTAGCCTCTCGCCCGAACAGCTCGTTCAGGTTGTTTTCCCCGATATCACGAAAGAGCTTCTTCGAAAAAATCGAACCCGAGAAACCGAGCCCTCGACCAGCTGTTGCCTCAGTGAACGACTCCAGAAGAACTTTGTCCATGAACAGCTGCTTCATCTGGTCCCAGACGAACTGTCCGCGCAAATGGTGCATTGTTTTCGCCTGCTCGGGGAAAAATGTGTCGGCACCGATCGCCTGTTTAAACCGACGTATGCCCTCCTTGGAGCCAGACCGGAAAACCTTCACGGCTGCGTCGTCGAGTAGCTCCATGTCGATGTCCATCCCACGACCAAAAATCTTCTTCACCAGCTTACTGTCGTTGAGCACATGCTGCCGTCTCCACAGGTTTCGATAGAGCTGGTAGGACTCGCTTGCGGCACCCCATTGCGCGATGTTGTCGTCGAGATCGTCCATAACTGCACGATACAGACGCGGTCCATGGCGACCATACATGTCCTTCTCGTAAATTTGCTCACCCAGGATCGAACGGAAGTCGTCCAGATCGGTCAGGTTGTCGATGTTTTTGACATCATCACCCAGGTCGATAAGATTCTTCAACACACCTTTTTGTGCCTTCGGGAACTTTAAAGCTTTCTGACCATAGGTGGAGATGTAGTTGAGCAGATTCGTCATTATAACCGGCGTCTGTCCCCCTCGCGGAGCCGATGCAACAAATTCATCCCAGGCGACATCGGCCAGGTCCTTGGTCAGTGCGCGTGTTCCCTCTACCTGGCGCACCAGGTTGCCGGAGAATCGATCGATGTCGATGTTGCTTTTTATAGGCCATTCCAGGCCCAGGTTCTTCTTGGTTTTACGCAGGCCCATGCCAAAACTTTTTCGGATGTTGCTGAGCGCACCGTGCAACGCCTGAATAAACGGTCGGTCGATCTCCTTGGTATACATATCCGCTGTCACCGGATGCTGCGACAGCCTGGCCTCACCAAATCGAACGTACGGAGACTCTGTAATCATCCCTGGTTTCAGTGTTGACTCGGGAATGCCCAAATCACTGGCAAGACCTTTTGCGACCGGATCAGTCTCAGCACCCAAACGTCGAAACCATTTTGCTACAGGATTGACAACGCCTCTCTGCAAGCCTCGGAGAGCAGCCATACCTCCGGCAGGGATCATTTCTCCATATGCCCCTTCCAGGAAAGCCTGTTGGCTACCCGTGCCATAATTTTCGTTCGCACCGAGCATATTGGCGATTGTCTGCCTCATGGTTCGACCGAGTGCCGACCCTGCTCCTCCCGCAATTACTGTAGACGGACCAGCAACCACCGGCCCCGCTGGTAATGTCGCCATAGCTGTTGCCGTACCGGCAGCGGTAGCGGTAGCGATCTCGGGAATATCTCCAACCGGATCGGCAAAAACGTCAGCCAGCTCCAAACTAGAGGGGTCGACCAGGCGCACGTTGCCGTGAGGGTCCGCAATCGCCGGACCCTGCTCGGTCATCACCAGGTAGTGGTTGGTGGGGAGGAAATCCTCAATGATGCGATTGCGTCCCGTTTCAGTCACCGCAAACGACGACGCCAGGCGCGTGATGAAGTCCACGCCCGACTCTTTGCTGGTCGGCTTGAACATCACCTCTGTCATCTCAGGGTCCCGAATGTCTTTGTCGGAAACCGGAAGCAGATCAGGATCTGTCGACGCCATCACTATCCTCCAAAAAGACTCTCAAAGAAACCACCGGTCGGCTGCTCGGCCTCGGGCGTCTTCTGCGAAAACCGTGACCTCAACCCCTTGAAGAGTTCAACGCGGTTCGGACCCCAATCCGGTGGAATGGAACCTGAACCATGAACAGCCTGATGATTTCTCAGCTCAGAATTCATCTGGACAAAAACCTCACGGTCGGAGTCGGGCATACCTTCGCTTATTAATTTTGCTGACATGTAGTTGTCGGACATGCCCTCCGTTAGCGTTGAGGCGTTTTTGTTGATGAATTGCGAGCCTATCCTCACCGCATTAATGGCAGCAGGATCATACATCGACTTCCCATCAGGGCCAACGGGTGCAGCAAACGCTTCCAGCCTGCCATCAACAAACTCCTTTGACCTTCTCTGCTGGATGTCATAGAGCGTCGTCATCGCCCGAGCCACGGACTCCGCGAACGTCTTGTCGAAGACCTGACCCTCTACAAGGTTTGTGAGGTAGATTTTGAAGTTCTCCAGCATACCCATCGATTTGACCTGGAGTGCGATGTCACCCTCGCGAACCGTCGCTGGATCGATCGTCCGCTGGAACAGGTTGAAGACGGCGATCTGCTCGGGTCCGACACCGGTGAAGACATCATCCCGAATCATACCGCCAAGCATCGTCATCACGGTTTGGTAGCTGACCTGGGTCTGTCGGAACGCCTTAACAATGGGGTCCTTGTCGATCTGCCCACTCAACTCCGTATACTGGTCGCGCACATCCTGGTCGAACTTCAGAGCATGTGCTTCGGCATCTTGTGTTGCTTTGGCCTCGTCACGTTGGGCCTTCTCTTTATCGTAAGCCGCCTTGTCAACCTTCCTCCGCTCGTCGGCGGCTTTGCGATCCCTCTCCATACGTTCGTAGAGTTCCTGATTGCGAGCCTTGCGCTCTTTATCGAGTCTGGCACCCTCGGCTTCGGTCTCCAATTGTATCCGATCTAATACGCGAGGCAGAGCTCGGGTTATTGCGCCAGGTTCATAACCGGCCAGGCCAGATGCCTGAGCCTGCTGCGCCCTGAGCACCTGTTCACGCGCTTGATCTTCCGTATAGCCGCCTGCACCAAACACAGGCCGCATGGGATCTTCACCGCTCGACAGAGGAGCCGCATCGGGGTCCGGTTCAAACGACAGTTCAGTCGTCGGAGTTATACCCTCTGGAATCGCATACTGACCGGTCAGCTGCGAGGTCGGTAGTTTTTCGATCTCGCTGGCCTGCATCCTCTCGATCATCGACTGATCAGCCACAGTGTCGCGGCCAGCAGTGACACTGCTCGGGGCGGTTTGCAAAATACGCTGGACCGTACGCCAATCCCCCTGGGCACGAGCGTCTCGCAGCTGCTCCCTCAGACCCGTCATCGTCAGCTTGTTTTGCTTCTCCTGGGTTTTCAGGTATGTATCAACCCAACTGGTCGGAGCCGTCTGAGTTGCCCCTAGAAGTCCTTCAAGAAATCCCATGATTTTAGATTACCCCTATTTATCACCCGAGATGGGCGGCGAGACCCTGACCACCCGCTTGGATCAGATTCCCCAACAGACCCCCAAACAGCTCACCAGCACCAGGACCAGGCCGTCCCTGCTGTGGCATCTGCAAGTTTGGTATCGCTCCTGGTGCCACGTTGACGCCTGACAATGCTGACAGAAGCATCGACAGAGGGTTCTGCATCATCGCCAGGCGATTGGCGTCGATGTTCTCTGTGCCCATCAGGGCATTCCACATGTTCTCGTACTGCGTCTGCGATCGGCCAGCCTCTGCACCGCGACGACCCAAGTCCATAGTTTCGGCCTGGCCGACAGCTCCCTGCTGAGCACCGAGCCTGTCGAGGGCAAACTCACTGCCCTCCATCTGCTGACCAAACAGGTCGCCCAGGAGGCCACCTGTAAGCTCGATGTCGGCCCGACGTTCCTGACCAACGCCCTGGTAGAATTTGAGGTCCGCATCAGCCTGCGCTCTCGCTTTGCCCTCACGCAGCCGCCGCCGCGCCTCATCGGCCTGCGTAGACCCCAACATTCCCCGAGCGGCAAGGCTTTGCTCCAGCTCGCGCTCGGCCTGTGCAAAGTCTTCATCAACATCGGCACGGTAAGGGTTTACCAGGTCGCCAGTACGGCCTTCCATGTACTTGGCGGTTTGTTGTGCCAGATCAGCCAGATTGTCCAGGGGAGCCTGCGTCCGTGACAGCTGATCGATGATATGTTGCATCTGACCAGCACCGGCTGCGCCCTCTTCGTAGACCTGACCAGCCTGTAGATCGGGGACGTTGGGAATCTCGTAGGGGTCGGTTGCTGCTCCCGTTGCCGTATTGTAAAGGCTCGCAACGGCCTGGGCAGCAGGACCAAACTGCTGATTGAAAATGTCTTGCTGTCCAAGATTCTGAAGACCCAAAATGCTCGTCAGGGCTGCGTTGATTTTCTCTGTATCGGTTTCTCCAGACAGGCTTTGGAGCAGCGTCGTCAAAGATTCCTGAGCAGCCGGAGGCAATTGGAAGGAGAATTGGTTTTGGGGAAGAATTCCTGCTCCATGTGTTAATACCTGGTTTGTCTGCTCAGTATAAATTCGTTCCGGTGGATCGTTCGGGTCCCAGGTTCCATCTGGCTTATTTGCATTCTCATTTGCCCACGCATCCAAAGCGCGTTGATTGATTACTTCTCGCTGAGCATCTGTCGCCTGAGCCCAGTAAGGAGCATTCCTGTCTGCTGAAGGCTTAGTCAAAGGTCCCCCAGGCGCAAAGGGGTCTGGCTCACCGGGCGGAATCACATATCCCCCAGGAGGGTCGGGTCCCTCAACACCACGTGGCCCTGGAGACGGTGCTCCAGGTGTCGTAATCGCTTCCGGTGGTGATGTTGGTGGTGGTGGTCCACCTTGCTGTGTCTGAGTCGTTCCCAAATTCAACGTCGTCGGTGACGACGTAAACGGTGTGACCGGCGTCGTCAACCCTTCCCCTGTCGTGCCGGTCGTCGGATCGATGGTCGTGCCTGTTCCCACATTGGGCCCAACCACACCAGTGCCTGGATCACTAAATCCTGGCGTGAGATTCGGATCACGCGGAATCGGCTCCACGCCGTCTATGGGGTCCTGGTTTATAGGCTGAAACGGGTCCGTTTCTATACCTTCCGACACGCCCGTTATCGCGGGTCCGGTTACCTCCTCCCCTGGGGGGGTAAAGACCGGAGGTAGTGGTTGTTGTTGTTGCCCCGGTGGTGGTTGTTGCCCCGGTGGTGGTTGTTGCCCCGGTGGTGGTTGTTGCCCCGGTGGTGGTTGTTGCCCCGGCGGTGGTTGTTGTCCTGGCGGTGGTTGTTGTCC
>Ga0114908_1001459_pt1 | contig 12045 bp, 12 predicted proteins | sample MalvireepMed_s17_FD_87292 | JGI IMG/M metagenome (GOLD analysis project Ga0114908, IMG submission 87292) | Marine viral communities from the Global Malaspina Expedition - Malaspina viral metaG DeepMed_s17 | ecosystem: Environmental > Aquatic > Marine > Oceanic | place: Mediterranean Sea... | reverse complement strand
CTATTTGACACTTTATATCCCTCCAGATATAAGTACGTTATGCAGTTGATATTTTCCCAAATAAAATAAAAATTCAGAATATGGATAATGGTGTAGTGGGGCAATATTCAAAAAGATTAAAGCTGTTAAAAGCTTCACCTTTTCGAAATCATATCCCTCTTCTAGGGCAAAATCTTCAAATATTTTATCGCATTCAATTAGTTTGTGTTTTCTTAAAATATCAAATGTAATTATATCAGCGTCTTTATCAATAATAAATAAATTTTTATCAATCATATCATGTTGTACTATAGACCCGTGTAATAATTTGGCCAAATCATAATAGAGATCTCCATATTCTTCTAAACCGGCGAAGTCTTGGCGCCAATCTAATAAAACAAAGTCTCCCCCTTCAGCCACTAAGATGTTCTCAAAATGAAAATCTCCATGATATCTGGATGGTATACCCTGGCTAAGATTTTCCCAATCAACTTTATTTAAAAGATCTAAAAGTTTAGGAACTGGTATATCATTAATTATTTCTTCCGAATCAATATAAGAAAAACGATTAAAGTATTTCTCAACTCTTTTAAATGTTTTATCTTTATAAAAACTCATACAACACTTTTCAAACTGTTCTGTCTCTTCTATATTTAAATTTGCTTTTTTCCAAAAATCTTTTGACCACAATAGAAATCTTTTAAATATTTTTGCACTTAACATTTTAGATATTGTTTTACCATTTATAAATTTGTAAGAATACATATTATCTTTATAGCCTAAAATTTTTGGAATATACTCTTTTATTCCTGATACCCTTTTTAATCTATTTTTAATAAATTCTTTATCGATCGAATACTTTATTACCTTATTTTCAACAAACCAAATAAATTCGTCTTGTTTTTGTAGAATATTAGGTGAATCACTTTTTTTAAAAAAATCACTTGCTTTATGAAGATCTATCAAGTCTCCCGTATCAAACCAATTAAATTTTTTGGCATGTATGTTTTTCATATTTGAAAGGGCATAACATTCTCCAATAGTTATCGCGCCATTGTTGACGCCAGAAGTCATATATCTCCAAAAATCATCGTAATCTCTAATTCCAGCCAGCCCTATATACGCGTATGAATCACATTTCTCTCCCTTTTCACATATTTTTTCTACATATTGTAAACCAAGTTCTGGTCTCAAAATAACACTTCTATACTTTTCATTATTTTTGACTTCTGCATATCCCATCCAGTTGGTCGTTGGGGCGGGAATATTTTCTATAAGGATAGTGTCATTCGAACAGAATATGAAAGGGCACTGCAGATATTTCTTACATTGTAATATAGTATATCCTAGACCAGATCCCTGACCCTGATATGGGTCTATGTTAACAAATGTTATTTTTCTATCTGGATATGCTATAGAAAGAAATTGTTTTAATATTTCACCCTTATGTCCAATAGCTACAATAATTTCTATATTTTCGGGAAATTTCTCGATAATATAGCATATACTAGGCTTGTTCTCTATTGGAACTAGTGCTTTATTAATATTTTTACATAAATCCCCTAAACGAGAACCTAAGCCGGCTGACGGAATCAATACTTTATACTTCATTTATCTACTATAATCATCATCAATTCTTACGATATCGTCCTCTCCAAAATATTCTCCGTATTGGACTTCTATAAATATTAAAGGCGAGGCGCCGGTGTTGTTAATTCTATGCTTCATACCCGCAGGGACTATGATTACGCTTCCGCTTTCAACTTCTGCATCTTTATCGTCTAAAGTGACTAAACCTGTACCGGAAATAACTGTCCAAACTTCATTTCTCTTGTGGTGATATTGATAACTCGGTCGGTGGCCAGGGTTAACCCACAGTCTTTTTACTTTACATTCTGGTGAATCTAGGAGCACCTCATAGCGACCCCAAGGTCTTATATCTGTTTCCATAATTTATACCTTTATTAAAAAATCTGCCATTGGTTTTTTATCGTCTGACAAGTTATCGAAGTCCTTTTGGTGGATCCTGAATGTTGGCTGTTTCCAATCCTCAGGATGAACCACATAATTTAGTGTTAACATAATACGTTCATTATTTCTCGGGGGGACACCTCTGTGAAAGGCAGTAGTATTCGCAATAAAAATATCTCCCAGTGTACCGGTTGCATATATAATAGAATCGCTACCATATATCCTTTTCATCTCGTCTTCCGACCATCTATATTTATTAAGCCAGCCGTTAAACTTTCTATTAATAGAGCCTTTAACAATAGAAAACGGGCCGCCTTCCATGTCTACATCATTCAAATAAAAGAAAAACTTTATAAATTTTACACTGTTGGGATCTGAATGAAATAGCTGGTGCTTTATAGCTCCGCTGTTATTAATAAAACTTTTTCTAAAATTGCAAGTTCCAAGAGCTGGTGTACAAGAAAAATATTCAGATGCTATATCTCTTACAATATCTGAGAATGCTAACTCTAGAATAACAGGGCAGTTAAGAAGAGGATCTGCTGCCACCAAAAAATGTTCGTTACGCTCTTTAATATTGGTTTCATCTTTTATTACTCTTTCAAATTCTTCTTTTAAGTTTAATAGTTTTTCTTTATTAATTGCCTGTCTAAGAACAGCAAATCCGTTTTCTTTTAAGTCATTGATAACAGACGTATATTTTTGCTCTGTATAGGGTAGTTTTTGGCGCCGTGAGGCAATTGCTTCGTTAAAAGCATCTACGCCCGGCGCGCCAGTTCTATAGGCTCTAGGATCGCTTTTTTCTAACCAGGCCGGCATTACTTTTTAAGTCTTCCTTCTTCTCTTATCTGTTTATAGACGCCGGGGCCATTTTGTAGTGAATCCCATGGATAACAGATATACACAGCTCTATATCCTGTAGAATAACAATCATAAAAATATAACATTCTAACATCATAAAAATGCTCTTGTAATTTTTCCGTAATTTGTTTTAACGAAAAGTTATAGTGTTTGTGTCCCACGGGAGTTTCAAAAAAGAAATATCTGCACTTCGACGCGAGAGATTGTAGAAAATCATCGCATGCATATAAATCTGGATGAGTCTGATGCAATACTGAACTCATTATAATAACCTCAAACCAATCCTTAGTCTCATAAAGATATTTTATTGCATCACCGTGGATAAATTCAGATTTTTCTAACTTAAGTATTTTATCTTTAATATCCGTAGCTAATTCAACATCTTCTTTGGTTATTTCTATACCAGTTGTTTCCGCGCCGGCAAGAGCACATTGAAAGTCAAAGAATCCTTGATTCGAGCCTAAGTCTAAAACTTTCTTATCCTTTACTTTATCCAGAGGTAAAAAACAAGCTTTAACATAGCTATCAAAGTTCTCATTATCAGAAGAATAGCCGGGCATAGTAAATCCATTATTAAAATTCATACCTTGATAAATTTTACCTTTCCACTTTGGAACTCCATCAATTGGAGTCCATCTTTTATATCTTTCTAGGGCATTATCATATATTTTTTGGCATTCATCAGTGCTGCATTCTTTTACTGGAAAGTTGTACATACTAGGTTTATGTTCAAACAAGTGAAAATCGACAATTTTGCCATCTAAAATGTTTCTAGCTCCAAAACCTCCGTTCTTATACCAAGAAGTTTCGGGAAGTAATTTGTGGTTAATAAATTCTGTTATGCACTTCTTAAGAATCTGAACTGGAACGTTTAATATATCTTTATAATAATTAAAATCTTCTTCGGGCATATAATCTGGACGTCGGTATTCCATTTCAATGTCTTGGATATCTTCCATCTCAGCTATTACACAAGCTTGCCCTGATATATCGGCTTTTGTAACCCATTGAATATTTGGAAATATTTCGGAATTAATTTGTTTTATATAATTAATGTTTTTTACAACCTGATCTGGATCTAGGGCGTGCGGCCAGTTGTTTTCAGTACGTATTATTTTTAAGCCGGCGCCGTTACCGTATGGTAGCCATAATGCGTCTTGTCCAAAGGACCCTTTTCCTGTATATTCGTCTTTGTCTATTGTCAATACAAAATCAAATGGCTCTTTATTTAATCCTTGTTTACCGGAACGAAATGGCTCTTTAAAATCAAAGTTATATTCTTTGCCATTTTGAGTTATAGAAAGTTTAATAAAAGAAGGGCGGTCTTTGTTGTCGTTTGTAAAAATCATTTTATATCTATTTTAATTTAGGTGTTGTAGCATTTGGATCCATTATTGGACTCTTGTGCATCCAAGAACCACAAGTGCTTTTAGAAATCCATGGTCGTATCTTATTAAAGGTAGGTCGTATATTTAATATGGCCACATCCCTATGGCCTTCGGTAGGTATAGTTGCTCTATGTACAATATTATTATCAAAGAATAACAGTGTTCCTGCAGGGCCAGTTATCTTATGTCTCTTGTACCCGGTAGCAGAAAACTCGTTCATCATATTTTTTGGTATTCTACTTTGAGGAACATACGGTGCTCCCCAATTATTATATCCCGTTCGGCTGGTCAGCATTTTTATATAATCTCCGTCCTTCTCTAAAGTTTCGAAAGGAGCATTATTTTCATTAACATCAGTAAGGTATATTAGAAGTTTCACTGCTTCCTTTGGATTGTTATCATAGTGCCACAACCAAGAACTTACCTCTGGAGAATCTGTCTGTACGTTCCTATATGCATGTATAGCACTCAAGTGTATATAAGAATTAAAAACATTCTTTTCCAACTGAGGAAGTATGGCCTCTGCTATTTGTTCTAATTCTGGTATATCCCAAACCTCCCTGATTTGCACCGCTATATCATAGCCACTAGCAGATGGATCCTTATAGTGTTCTGACGGTTCTAAAACTTTATTGTTTATTTTCTCGGACAAAGATTCTACCAAACTTAAGTAATTGTCTGGGGTTTGAATTAAATCGTGGTGCGCGCCGGGCCGTATAACTTGCATTTTTAAATCATATAAATTAAGCTTAGGATCTAGTGGTTCGGAATTAGCAGCATAATTCTGCTTACATAACTCGTAATAATCTTCGTAAGTATATGGTTTCATTAATCTATTCCTTTTATTATCAGCGAAGCCTGTCTTCCTGGTTCTGCGACATGTCCAATCCATTCATATTCCACGTTTCTTTTCTCAACAAATTCCTTAAACGCCCTATACTCGTGAGCCTGATAACCAACGTAGTTATAAAACTCGTCGAACATAATAACTGTACCGGGTATTATTCGATCTCCTAGACAATCAAAAATAGTTTTGGCTGAAGAATATAAATCACAATCGACATGCAACAATGCAACTGGGCCTTTATGTTCTTTTATAAATTCTGGTAAAGTTTCATTAAACCAACCTTTTACATATTCGATATTATCGACTTTCTTTTCCGGAAATTCTCCCTGTAAATCAAAACATCCTTTATATCCTTGTTCTTGTTTCTCTCCTGTTTCAGGATCGACCCAATCTTCTGGTAACCCTTCAAAAGAATCAAACCCATATACAGTTTTATGACCATGGTTAAACATGTATGCCATTTGAGCTATTAAATTAATAGACGTACCAACCCACACTCCGAACTCCAACCATAAACCATCAACCGTAACATTGATGATATTGTTATAATAATAGTTAGGTATCTTGTTCGGTGTGTTATTTTTAAAAAATGCCTTACTTTTTTTAAGTTTTTGTACTTCTTCTTCAGGAGGTCGAATCATTTTATCTTTTCTTTTATATGCTCAGGTAAAGGACTAACTAATTTTGTAATTTCAGAAGATACATTATATGGGTGTCCCTCACCTAGATTATATATATTATAATCAAAATGCTCTTTTAATTTAAGAAGATAGTCCCAAAAAATAATAAATTGTCTTTTTTGAAATTCTTCTCCGTGTTTGACATACCAGTTTGGATTCTCTTTATCTTTCTCAAAAGAGTGTAAAGATCCCTTTGGTGTGAACCCATCAACTCCTACGAAATATATGTTTTTACATCCAGCCATAATAGCATAACATATAAACCTCATTCCTACACCGGGCTGAGATTTATATCTTGTATGGAAGAATGTGGTCTGGTTTGGAAATAGTTTTGCAAAATCGGCCATTTCTTTATATTTTGTATAGTCGCCGTCAACATTACCCCTCTCAAGTTCGAAAGACACAATTGTATCATTTTTTGTTATATAATCTTTTAGTTTTTTTTCTTTCATGATATCAATGTGGCTTGCTATAGTGGCCAAATCTACACCTTTGGCAGCTAGCTTTTCATTTAAATAAAATTTATTGATAGACCATAAATAATCAAATTCCAAGTTTTCCCAATTAACGCTATTTGCCGACGGGCCGCCGCCGGCGATCATGATTGTTTTATTTTTATACTTCTCCATGAATTCAGGATAGCCAATAAAAAAATCCGGATTTTGTACAATAGGAGAATTTTTAAAAACTTCGTTTTCTCGAAAGGCTTTAGTTATAAATTTTTTGCTCCAATCTATAAACTTTTCTTTATTACAATAATAAGAATGATCTTTAGTTGGCAATTTACTAGTTCCAGGCCATCCTTTATATTGAGCACTTCCAAAACAAAATTTATTATTTAAATCGTACCAAACAGATCCATCATCATCTGCGAAACTTGGATTTTCTTTTTTATATTCTTGTAACTCTTTGCACATTAAATCAGTAATGTTATTTAATTCCCCCTTTGAGTTCCTAACTAAAACACAATCGTACCAAACAGATCCTAGTTCGTTATTCATTGTTTAATAACTCCCTTATATTTTCTGGTAAAGGATACCCAGATTTAAAGAGTTTAGATAACACATTATGTTCTGCACTTTCACCTAAATTAAAAATATTAAAATCATATTTTTGCTTTAATTCTTGTATATAATCCCAGAAAATAATAAATTGCCTTTCCTGAAAATCATCTCCGAATTTTTTATACCAATTTGGTATATTTTTATTACCGTCAAAAGCATGCAAAAGATTACCATTCGTCTCTATTTTAGAGCGACCATCTAGGCCAATTACATATATATTTTTGAACCCCATACATATTCCGTAGATAATCATACGAAGGCCTAGGCCTGGTTGGCCTCTATATCTTGTGTGAAAGAAGTTAGTTTTATACTTATTTAATTGGCAAAAAATTGCAGTATTTTTATAAGTTTGTTGTATATTTCCTTGCTCTATTTCGAAAGAAATAATTGGATCGTTATCATCTATATATTTTATAAATTCTTCATCATTAAAAATATCTACCACACTGGGATGTATAACAGCTAAATCTAATTTTTTATTTCTTACTTTTTCATTTTTATAAAAATGATTGCATGCCCATATTGAGTCAAAATCTAAATTTTCCCACTGTATTTTATTGACAGATGGGCCGCCGCAGATAACTAACAGAGATTTATCTTTATTGTTTTCCAATTTGTATGGGACTTCAAATATAATTTCTTCGTTATATTCAATCTTATTTTGTCTGTTATAAGATGAATACATTTTTTTATATACAGACTCCCAAGAAAGCTTATGACCAGAAAGAAAATTTTTACAATTTTGTAAGAAATGATGATCCTTACCTGCTACAGTATCCTTATATTGAGATTGACTGAAAAATACGTTATTTTTGTGGTCATACCATATATTATGAATTTTAGAATCTGGAAATCTTCTTATATACTTTACTAGCTTCTCATTATCTATATCATCAACTATTGTAAATCTATCTTGCTCAATATGCCATTTATAAACAAGTTCGTAATGCTTAGTTTTGAATCCAAGTTTCATATCTATACAATTTTTTTAACAATAAATTTTCGTTCCGATAGTTCTAGTTTATTAATCTCTGGATCTTCATATACCGAATCATTTGGATAATGAGTGGTGGAAATCTCTTCTACAACACAACCTTCTGCACTATAGAAAGAATGTTTAGTTCCCCTTGTTATCAAGACAGGAACTCCTTTTTTAAGATTAATTTTCTTGTTGTTTAACACCAAGATACAGTCGCCAGAAAGCAATTCAAATGCCTCTTCTTTTTTGATGTGCCGATGTGTAGGGTGCTTTTGCCCAGGAAGCATCACAAGCAGTTTCTTACAATACTCTCTATTAATCTTGTTAACAATAAAGACTCCTGTCTGTTCGTATAAATCTAATCCATAGTGAGCGGAAATCTCTGCTGTGTCTTTCTCTCCAATGGCAATATTGGAACGCTCCAAAATGTTGAACACCTGATTTTTGATTTTATCAACACACTCTTTCTGATGTGTTGCTTCAAAACAATCTTCAGTTACCGGTGAGTCTGCAGTAATGTTAACGTTACTTACGAATCCTTCTAATACCTGATCTATACAGGATGCATCAAGCTGGTTATCACCCAAAGGCATAGAGAAATATACGTCATCTAGAGAGATTGTTTCTCCTTGTTCAATATTTCTTTTTGCATATATTCCCCTCTTCAGCTTATGAAGAGTTTCTCTCTGGCTAGTTGATTTACCACTGTAAGCGCTTTCAAAAAGTTGAACTTCTGATATTACTTTTTCCATATCCTGTGGTGTACAAGAATATCCATTTAATGATATCTCTTCTGTCTCTACTCCCACATGCTTTTCTAAAATAGTGCATCCAAGAGCAACAGAATGAGAGGCTAGAGATTTCTGTTTAGGGGACTCATGTGTTGAAAATCCTATTTCAATATCGGGAAATTCTTTCTTTAGTCTCTCGATTCTACTAAGGTTTGAATATTCTATAGGTGTCGGATATTCGCCAACGCAATGCATGAACGCGAAGTCTCTCCTATTCTTTTTAAAGAGATCATAAACTTTTCTAAGTTGTTCTATCGAGGCGCCGGCGGTAGATATAATAATTCTTTTATTTATCTTACAGATTTGTCTAAGTAACGGCCAATCATCTATGGAGCAGCTAGCTACTTTTATAACTGATATATCCAAATCTTTAAGCCACGGGATTGATTCGTTATCAAATGGAGTAGCTATTGTTACAAGGTTTTTTTCTCTAATATATTCAGTTATTTCTGTAAATTGTTCTTTTGATAATCTGGTATCTTTAAACCTTTTGACATATTTTAAATCTGAATTAAAATAATCTTTATGTATAAACGTATCTAACTGTCTAAACTGTAGTTTAACCCCTGCGGATATATTGTATTTATTTGCCAACTCTGCAAATTTATCTACTATCAATTTGGCATGCTCTACACTGCCTTGGTGATTGTTTGCCATTTCAAAAATATAAAGCATTAATCTTTCCTGTTTTTATAAATCGTTTCGCACATATCAAATTGCCATTGATAATCTATGTCTAGGCATTCATACTCTTCCATAGGATATAATTCAATATCTCCGGCAGTTTGGAAGTCACCCATCCAAATACCATCGCCTATCAAATCCATACGGCCGGCATATAGACAATGTGCTGCTTCGTAAGTAGTCTCTACAAATTTTGTATTCATGCAAGCTTGACCAGCTGGCCAATTGGTTATAAGCTTTCTATCTGTATTCCAAAAATAGTTTTTCTTTTTCATAACTCCGAATAAACCATCAGAATCACTATTCTTATATGCCTCAACAAACCCATCTATTGTTTCTATCTTCATAAAGGGGGCGCATGCATTTAATAATATACAATACTTAAAGGGTAGCTTATCCCACCACTCATACATGTCTGTTAAAGGAGTACCCTCAGAATTGGCCGATTTTTCAGATCTTTGAAATACGTTTAAGTCGTACTTACTAGCATTATCTAATAGTTCTTGCTCGTGTATAGACAAAAAGAAGTTCTCTTTTGGTATTGATTTTGAATTTAGAATCTTCTGACACATTATATCCATTAAAGTCGTGCCAGCAAAATCTTTTAGCATTTTTGCAGGAACCCTTTCAGAACCCAACCTTGCCTGTACTACAACGCATATGTCTTTTATATCTTTCATATTAACCTAATTTATGGAACCTTTGTCCTTCGCCCAAATTAATAAATTCCACATCTGGAAAAATATCTTTTGTATATTGCCAGAAATACGTGTACTGATTATCATACATAGCTTCTGTGAAATTAGATGGTAATAATTTCTTGCCAGGCTCGTGCGCGTGGTTTCCTTCATAGATTGGAGGGTATCCATCGAGGCCAACAAACTTTATAGTCTTACATCCTAAATAACAAGCATGTAAAATCATTCTAACACATGCACCAAGTTTACTATAAAACCTTGTGTGCATAACAAAGTATTTTTCATAATCATCGAACTCATATTCAAACCAACGGTCATGAACCTCGAAGCCCAAATACGGATGAAACTCATTACGATATGAAATAAATTCTTTAGAATTTAAATCAGGCTCACCCATCAGCATAGCTAAATCAATTTCCATGGAATTGATCTTGGGGTTTAAATAGAAATGATTACAAGACCATGTAAAATCTCTATCTACGGTATTGTAATCAAGCTTGTTAGTCGACGGGCCGGCGCCTATTATTAATACGCTCTTACCTTTATATTCTTTAAAGTGCTCTAAATCAGAATATATAATTTCGCTGTTCGTAAAAACTGATTTGCAGAATTTTTTAAAGCTTTGACGACAGTCCCTTATAGCCCAGTTGGGAAAATTTTCCGTGGCTCTGTGATGTTGAAAACATCCGTACATTAGTTCCCTCGTAATTTTTTACGAACCGGAAGTTCACCCTCTGTTACTACTTTATTTCCGTCTCCTAGGGCTGTTTCTAGCTCTCTAACGCCCTTTACGAGTTTAATCAGCCCCTGGGGTTCTACAGAAGCCAAATGGTCTGAGCCCCACATTGTGCGGTCTAGTGTAATATGCCTCTCCAGAATGGTTGCTCCTAAATAAACTGAAGCAACCGTTGTGCCTAATCTAAATTCGTGGCCACTATATCCTACTTCGCAGCTATACCGCTCTTTTAGAGTTTGAATGCATTTTAGATTCAATTCTTCCAGTGGTGCTGGATATGTGGAGTTACAGTGCAGCATAGCAAAATCTGCTTTTTCTTCTCTCAGTACCTCGACTGCGTGATCTATTTCATCTAAATTGCTCATTCCCACAGAAAAGATTATTTTCTTTCCTGTTTTCGCACATTCCCTCAAGAGAGCATCATCAGTTAGCATTGCCGACGGGATTTTTAGCCATGGCAAATCATATTGCTTCAGGAAATTTAAACTATCTAAATCCCAGGGTGATGCTGACCATTCAACTCCCTTCTCTACACAATAAGCGTCGATCTCGTCATATTCGTCTTGTTCAAATTCTACTTTGTATTTGTAATCAAGATAGGTCATTTCTCCCCATGGAGTTTCTCTCATAACACCTTTTTGGTGTTCTGGTACACAGACATCCGGGTTTCTTTTTTGAAATTTAACTGCATCGCAGCCAGATAGAGCCGCGATGTCAATTAATTTTTTAGCTATTTCTAGGCTGCCATTGTGGTTAATACCAATTTCTGCAATAATATATGTTTTCATTAAATTCTCACTCTTGGGATTTCTTTATAAAGTGCGCTTTTACGGGAAGATATTTCTAACTCAACACCTTTTTCATTCAACCAATTATATAATGGCTCGGAGGCCTTACAGGTTATTGAAATTTCCCAAGGAAGCACGTCTCCCTTACTAGACATTTTTTGATTTTCGTCATAGAAGTGTTTATATTGCTTTTCATTTTTAGGATCTATATTTGATAAGTCCCAGCCTAGCGCTATAATTTTCTTAACTCCCAAATGTAGAGCCATATATATAACGGTCTCGTACATAATTCCAGGCCCACAAGGGCGGGTGCTGGTATTAGACATTATATGTTTATCAAACTCATTTGTCAAACACAAAAATTCATTATTAATTTCGGTTCGAATTGGAATTTTAAAGAATAAATCTTGTTTTTGAAATTTATGCCAACGAGTTCCTAGTGGATAATTACTACTGGCTACTATAATTGGTTCATTTTCTGAATATTTATAATGCTCTGGTAAAAAATGATTATCAGGTGCTGGTAAATTAGCACAATTAAAGAAATGAAAGTCAGATAAGTCCTCAACATAGTCATTT
>Ga0114908_1001457_pt1 | contig 12051 bp, 22 predicted proteins | sample MalvireepMed_s17_FD_87292 | JGI IMG/M metagenome (GOLD analysis project Ga0114908, IMG submission 87292) | Marine viral communities from the Global Malaspina Expedition - Malaspina viral metaG DeepMed_s17 | ecosystem: Environmental > Aquatic > Marine > Oceanic | place: Mediterranean Sea... | reverse complement strand
TGAAAACCGGCGACGACGCTAGCGTGTGTGGTGATTGTCCATTGCGGCCGATTAACAAAGGCGCCTTTGTTAATCGGCCGCAATGGACAATCACCACACACGCTAGCGTCGTCGCCGGTTTTCAGCGCCTTATTCGGGGCAATATCCCGGCACATAATAAACGTTTGCACCATTGCCCCGGTTTTAGAATTATTGCTTGCGTCGGCAATGCGGCAGGCAATCGCGATAATTGGCGCGCCATCAATTTTGGACGGACCGTCATACAGAACAACGCCGGCATAATCCTTGCGTTTCAAGGCGCGACGCAATCCTTCAATTGTTTTGATCATCGTTTTCCTCCCGACGTCAACGCATTCTTACGATGATAAAATGGGATCGGAGCGTATGGACCGCGAAGCTCCACGTCGTACCGTTCACAATATCGCTTCAACCACGTAATGCGTTTATTCCATGAGAGCTCAGTCGACCGGCTCGTACTGCTTTTCCCGAACAGCAGCATACGTGCGGCTGGTCTGTGATGGAGTAGTGCTGCCAAAACTTTATTATGCGCTTTACACCACTCCGCGTCTGCGAGATTTATCTCAGAATCTAGGCGTGAGCGGGAGAGAATGTGGATAGGTGTACGTTTTTTTTTGATAATATCCAAACACTCTTCAATGTTTCTCATATTTTTTCCTCCCTACCAAGATGCCTCGTAATAAACCGAGCGTTCGAACGGATTCTTTTTGCCGGCTTCTAGCCATTTGATGGCTTCCTCCATTTGATTGGCGTATTCTTCAGATTGCTCCTTTTCTTCCTTGTCAATCTTTTCATTACCAAAGAAAAATCCTTCAGTTTCGGGCAGATCATCATCGCGAAGAGCTTTAGCAATTTGACGCAAAGCATCTGTGCTAAGTTCTATTTTTCGGCAGTCGTCTACACCATCTGCGAAAGTGTTGACGATAAAACCGTGAAGTCTGCGATGCTTTCTCCAATAGCCAAGAGACACTTCTATACTATTGATAGGGTGATCATCTTCCTTGCGAATTGGTTTATCGCGTTGCCAGTGACCGCCTATAAACTTGCTGCCCGTCATATACATATCTAAACCCATAGCGTCCTCCATTAGGTGGTTTCACGTCAAAAGCCGGCACGACGGCCGGCTGATGAGCGGAACTATTTTGCTGACTTTAAAAACGCTCGTTGAGTGCGGCTACGAGGCGCGGCGGCAGGTAGTCGCCCGGATCATCATAGCCAACTTTGATCTCGTCTTCTTTCATCAGCTGGTTGTTATCCTGATCAAAAATCTGACTGATCATGTAGTTGTGGAGAAACCAGTTTTCAGTTTTAACAACATAACCCAGCGATCGAATAAAATCCGCCACCAAGTCTGTATGGTTAGCATCGTCGCCGTCGCCGAACCCAAACTTGTCAAACGCGTCTCTCCATGAAAAATCTGACATTCGCTACTCCTTGCTGTTATCTTTTGTGGGGATTTGTCCGGACGCTCCGCAGCGTTCACATGGCCAGATCTCGAAAACTTGCTCCACAGTCCAGCCGTCCAACGAAACGGTCTCTCTTTCATTCTTATCGATTGTGCCGCGGCCGCCACAATCTGGACAATTGGTCGTCATGGTTCAGTCCTCCTCTTCTTTAAATTTATATCCGGCTTTCTCTATGAAATCCCTTGCAGACTCTTCTGTGGCATCAGCCACGTCAGGACTCCAATCCTCTTTTTCATCAAGCTCTGGATCTCGCCATCCAAGACTCTCAGCAAATTCGAGAACGTGACCAAAGCTATAAAATCCGTCTTCGTCGGGGAGAAAAAACTTTTTGTCTAACATTTCGCTGATCCTTTTTCTGCAGCGAGCTGGTCCTCAAACCATGACCATGTAAGCTCGTAGGCGTAATCCCAGTTGTGAAAACAGCCGTGATCGATCTCTTGACCGGCAATTTTCCTCACCAGATCATCATCGCTCGCGTCGAAATCGAAATCTAAAACTAGTTGGTCCATTGTTCTCTTTGCCTCCGAATTTAATTAAAACGAAACTAAACGCAATCTAAACAATGGTAGTAATAGATCAGTTTGATGTAATTGTCCACCTCTACTTTATTGTTGTGGTTATAGAGTTGTTTAAATAAAGTTGTCATCCCGACAATCGAAGACAATCACAGCCGAAAAATACCGATACCAGGGGAGGGATTAAAATACATGACCGAACTACCTACTCCACCCGCGGGACCAGAGCTGGATCTGAGACACTTTCCGTGGATGAGGATCGATATCACCAGACTCAAGAACAGCAACACTTGGATCAAGGCGCGGCCGCATCCAGCCGCTCGCGGCGTAATGCTTTCACTGTGGGTTGCGGCATGGCATCAAGTGCCGGCCGGATCCCTGCCGAACGATGATGATTTGATCCGTCACTTCGCAGACGTGCCAGCAGACACTTTCAAGGTAGTCCGCGAGCTCGCGATGTCAGGCTTCATTCTGCACTCAGACGACCGGTTTTATCACCCCGTTTTGGTCGAAATCGCCATTGAAAGTTTGATGACATCGCTCACTCGAAAATCTCAGGCGAAGAAAGCCGCAACAAAACGATGGGATGACTATCGGGCGAAGAATCGAAAAGGCAACAAAACAGCGGCTGATGCTGATGGTGATGCTACGGCATATCGCGACGTAGTGCTCGAGCATATGCGTCCGGATGATGTGTTTGATGCAATAGTAGAGGAGAGTAGAGGAGAGGATAGGAGAGTCTCACGCGCGCCCGCGCGACCACCAAAATCAATCGAAATAATGGATAACATTTTTGATGAATTTGCATGGCATGGCGTGATGTCACTGCAAAACGCGAGTATGATCCAAACGTGGTTAAATGAGGGCTCAACTGAAACCGAAATACTTGACACAGTTATTGCTGTCACTCGCCGCAAACGTGAGCGAGATCCCAACTGGTCACCCGGATCATGGTCATACTTCACCGGGCCCATGAGGGCATCCAGACAATCAACGTCGCCAGACGACCACTCTCGACAGCATATCGAGGACATGCAGACGGCCGTTAGGCTTAAGGCGTTCGCCGCGACTGGTACGTGGCTGGACGGATGGGGTCCTAAACCTAAACCGACTAACCCGAAAGTGATATCATAAATTCCCAGCGGATTACTATATGGGGTAAACCAATGAACACTCGACACACTAGAAAACTTCTAAGTCCATGTAATCAATCGCATCGGATCTCGCATAACCTTTATTATGGAAAATCAGTCAGATTCGTCGTGGGTCCACTGGAACGGAAAAAAGAAGTGAACACCCATGGCGAGATCTCAGCGGGACTCCGGTGTGCTATATAGAGCACCATTCCGCTCTTGTCACAGCAGATTATGGTAAAAAAAATTAAAAAAATTTTAAAAAATTTATCGGAGATTGATTTGGAAAACGAGCTTTTAATGCTAAAGCTGCTTTTGGCTCGTTATGAGCAGCCTGAATCTTTGGATATTGTTCAGTTGCCGCGGGTACAGGCGATACGGATTCTTGAGCTGGCTATTTCAGCGACGGAAAGGAAGCTCGCTGAAAAGCGGGCTGGGCCGAGTGGCCCGGATTATTTATCTTTAATAAACTGAAGGAATATTTTATGGCTAAAAGTCCTGCCCAAATTGCGGATTGTGTTGAGCTGCGGATAAGTTTTGGTGAAGCGTCGGTTGATGTCAGGGGAAGCGAGGAGTTTGCTCAGATGGCTGTCGGCAAGTTTTACGATCAGTTGAGGCTGCCCCAGGCTGTCGCCGGCAAGGCTGTCAGTTATACCGAAGCGGAGCCGTCAGCTGATGTTGAGAGGGCTATAAATCTGGTGGAGCCTGAACCGGCGCCTCCGGCTGTGCAGATTGATGACAGCAGAGAATGGGGTGAGAGTGAGGATAAAAAACTATTTACGTGGCGTTTGGCGGATCAATCATTCGAGCGTATTGGGGAAGCACTGAAGCGTTCCGAGGATGCGGTCGGAAAGCGCTACCGGCTTCTTGAACAGCGGGCGCGGGAGGCTGACGGTCGTGGTTGATTTGCCTGCTGAAAAAAAGAGTGTTTCGAACGATCACTGGGGCAAATGTTTTAAGTGCGGTGAGCAGATGATCCAGGGGGGTGACCATGACGACCCGTTTCAGGAGTACGGCGATCACTCAATTGTTTCAAATTTTCACTGCCCTGCCTGCGATTCTGTTGCGTTTTTTTACTGGGACTGACCTGAGGAGAAAAAAATGACTGAAGGAACAGCGTTATGAAGCGGCCGGAGTGGCAGGTTTGCAGCAACTGCCTCTGCATGGTTGACGACGAATGCCGGTACAACCCGCCAAAACACGGCGTTGGCGCCGGTGCAGAAGGCCGCTACCCGAAAGTTCTGCCAAACGACTGGTGCCATGCCGGGTTTATTCCGACAGAAGAGGCGAAGCCGATCGCTGAAATAACGAAAGGCAGGCAATGATCAGATCACTGTGGACAGTCGACGAGGTCAAGCTGCGGCTGGGCGATGCCGCGAAAACCCTGAAAAGCCTCCCGTTGCCGCATCGCGGAAAGCCGCGCAGGGGGTATGGCTCCGGCTGGCCTGAAATTGTGCGCGATGCCAAGGAAGCCTACGGATGGTATCCCCAGCGTAACTTTTCTGTCGTGCCGCCTGCAAAAGAAATCGAAAAGATGGAAGAAACGTTAAAATGGCTGTTCTGGATCAGCAAAGAGGAGCTGCCGATCGTCTGGGCAAGGTCGTCAGGAATGACGTGGCGCAGGCTCGAGGATATTGACGGAAGGTCAAGGCCGACAATCAAGGCGATCTACGATCTGGGAGTTGCCACAATCCAGACCAACCTGAACCGGGAGACAGTTCATGCTGTGAACACAAAAAAATAATTGACACGTGTTTGACAAAAACCGTAGGCTCCTACGCTTATAAATCGGGCGTGGAGTCCCTGGCGGGGCACCGCCCTTTTTTATTGAATAAAAACAATGGGTTAGTATGGCAGAATCACGTACAGCAGACCGCAAGCGTCGGCCAAATGTGCCTGCCGATCTGGACGTTCAGGCCGAATGCCAGCGCTATGCAAGGAAAACTGTCGACAAGCTGAACGAGATAATTAACGGCGATAATCACAACGCCGCGGTATCGGCTTCCCGTGTGCTGCTCGAGTTTGCGCACGGCAAGCCTCAGTCTGCTGACAAGAAGCCCGTCAAGAACCGGCGAGTCAGTTTCAACATGGAACTGGCGCCGAGCCCTGACGAGGACGCCAGCACCCCGCCACCGCGGCTTGAAGACTACGAGGCGAGCGATGCCGGTAACGCCTGAACAGCCATTTAATGTTGTTTACAGGGCTTTGCCGACGATTTCGGATTTTCACCGGAACGACGATTTCATCCGCGGTGTCCGCGGCCCTTACGGTTCCGGCAAATCAACAGGCTGCTGCTGGGAAATATGGCGACGGGCAGCGGCTCAGAAGCCGGATGCAGAGGGCCGCCGGCGCACAAGGTTTTTGATTGTCCGCAACACTTACCGGGAGCTGCACGACACAACGCTGAAAACATGGCTGGAATGGTTTCGTGAGGATCTGATTGGCAATTTCAACCGCAGCCAGATGGCGCATAATATCGAATACACCATGGCCGACGGCACCACGGTGCAGACCGAGGTGCTGTTTCGCGCACTGGACAAGCCGAGCGATGTCAAGAAACTGCTGTCGCTGGAAATAACAGGAGCCTGGGTCAACGAGGCGCGGGAGGTTCCGAAAGGCGTGATAGACGCGCTTGCCGACCGCACCGGCCGGTTCCCCGCCGTCCGTGACGGCGGCTGCACATGGCGCGGCGTGTTTATGGACACCAACCCGCCGGACGATGATCACTGGTGGTACAGGATGGCCGAGGAGGAAAGGCCGGCAGGATGGAGCTTTTACACCCAGCCACCGGGCATTTTTGAAATTGGAAACCGCCATTACGTTATTAACCCTAAAGCCGAAAACCTAGAAAATCTGGAAAACGGCTACTACCAGACACGCTGGGCAGGGAAAAAACGCGATTACGTTCTTGTCCATTACGGCAATCAGTATGGATTTGTTCAGGAAGGCAAACCGGTGTATGCCGAGTATGTGGACACCGTCCACTGTTCGCAGGATATTATCGAGCCGATCCGCGGTCGAAAACTTTATGTCGGTATCGATTTTGGTTTGACGCCGGCGGCGACTTTCGCCCAGATGGATGTACTTGGGCGCTGGAATGTCATTGATGAAGTGGTTACCGAGGATATGGGTGCCATGCGTTTTGCCGACGTTCTCGGACCCAAGCTGAGAGGCGAGTACAAGGATTACGAGGTTGAGATTTATGGCGACCCGGCAGGCGATGACCGGGCGCAGACCGACGAGCGGACACCGATCAGTATTCTGCAGAGCCGAGGTGTGCCGGCCATGCCGGCGCCATCTAACGATCCGGTCATGCGCCACGCGGCACTCGAAGGTCCGCTACAGCGCATGATAGACGGCAAGCCGGGATTTATGATTTCGCCGAGGTGCAAGATTACGCGCAAAGGTCTGGCGGGCGGCTACCATTACAAGCGCGTGGAAGTAAAAGGCGAGGAGCGTTTTCAGGACAAACCACTGAAAAACAAATTTTCGCATCCCGTGGAAAGTCTCGAATACCTGCTGCTTGGGGCCGGTGAGGGTGATAACATAATTCCAAGCGGCCTCGGGTGGGATGAGGCCGTGAACGCACCTGATATACCAATGGTTTAGGAACAGGAATGCCGAATACTAAAATCAACGGCCACGGAAGCCAGCCACTCAGTCCTGGCGCCGCTGAAGCCAATGAGGATTATTACAAAAGCTCGCCGGAAGCGATGCTCCGTTCGGCGCTGGCTTCGATCGAAAAAGGTGATGTACTGTGTTCCAAGCTGTATATCGCCATGGAAGTACTGAACCCGAATGATCTTCGTGAGGTTGCTTATTCGGCATATCGTTCCGGGGCTACGACACTCGAGCACATTGGTCTGCTTGAAATGCACAAGTCCCTTATTCTCGATGAAAGGACTGGATAGTGGAAAACTTTAATCTCAGTGAAATGATACCGTGGGCTGATTTCAATACCGCCATGCGTCAGGCAAAGTCCATAAAGATCACGGTTGGCGGCAGAGATGTCGGCGCGGATTGCGAGTTCGGTCTTGACGATGAAGATAATCTGACGATTGCCTGCGCGGCGTTGAAAGAAAACAAAAAGGACAGGAAGTCAAAATAATGGCAACTGATGCTCTGACACAGTACCTGATGGAAACCGGCCGCGACGAAAATCTGCCGTCGTTTCCCGATCCGGATGTGGCCGGCGGCGTGTACGATGCACATCGCAACCGGTTTGGCAGCATGTCGTTCGATGAACTGGTGAATAAAAATCGTAGCCCGTTTATGAGTGGCGTACGACAATTCACTAAAGGCCCGTTAGCAACGGTGAAGGATCCGACGGCGACGTCGGTTGCCGCCAATTTGGCGCAACTAGGTTTGCTGGGCACAACTGCGGGTTTAGGTTTAGGGTTAGGTCGTGCAGCTGTAGGTCATGCTATTAGCGCAGACGATCAACGGAGACACCGTGAACTGATGAGACGTCAAGGGGTTCCCGTCAGCGGAGGCTACAATGCGCCCCGTCTTAATCCGCTGACTCAAAGTCCGCTAAACACAGTCCCCGACTACGGCCATCCGTGGTTTCCTCACCGCGTCCCCGGCGGGTGGACGACAAATGTGTCGCCCGCTCCTACTGAGCGGCTGGCTTCCCCGGGTCCGTATGGTGCTTACGATCCATCCGGAATGCTACCGCAATTGGGGTCTTTGCCAACATACGGACATCAAATACAAGCGCTAGTACCTACACCATCCCCCGGCGTCCCCGGCGGGTTTGAGCAAAATCCGGCGCAAATCTCCACAACGTTCAACGATCCTACGCAAATGATGCCGCAATTGGGATCCTTGCCGCCAGATATAACTCCCGCTCCTAAATTGGGGTCTTCGCCCCCTGCTTACGATCCAACTCAGATGACGCCGCAATTGGGGTCTTTGCCAACATACGGACATCAGATACAAGCGCTAGTACCTACACCATCCCCCGGCGTCCCCGGCGGGTGGGAGCCAAATGCGGACACTGGTGCGGACTATGGTGAGGATCCCTTCGGTGGAACCACCGATGATCGTTACGGCCCCGGAGGAGCATTTTAATCTCTAAAGGAGATGATTAATGAATTTCGGACATTTAACGAAGATGATTAACGGAGGAGCCGCTGGTGGGGCGGCTTCGATGCTGATGGAGTTTATGGGTTCAAAGGGACTGAGCCCCGCTATTAGCATGGGAGAAAACACCAGTGTCAGCTTGAACAGCGTCATTATTATCGCAGTCGTCGGGCTTGCTGTGTACTGGTCGAGAAACGGCAGAAAAGCCGAAGACTGATTAAGGAGATAAGTTATGGACGAACCAAACACAGGTACGGTTCAGCGCAACGGCATTGCTATTATGCAGCTTTGGCGCGAGATGGCCGATATGCAAAAGAAACTTGATATTTTAATCAGCGCCCTGGAAACAGAAGACAGCATTGACGCGGCAGCCGCGCGGCCGGCTCCGATTGAATCTTTTGAAAACCCAGCGACGGTAGGATAAGCATATGGCTCAGATGCAGGACGAAGCCTTACAGGCAATTGTCCATGCAGAAATAACCGCTGCTTCCGGTACAACCGGAGATGAGCTGACAATCTCGCGCGCCCAGGCAATGGATTATTATCTGAGCAAAAAGTTCGGTAACGAACTCGAAGGATTTAGTCAGGTCGTTTCGTCGGACGTGCAGGATACGATCGAATCGATCATGCCGGATCTCATGGAAGTATTTGCAAGCGGCGATAATTTTGTCAATTTTAAGCCGCGTCGCCCCAATGACGAAATGTTTGCACGGCAGGCGACCGACTACGTTAATTACATCTGGTACGAGGACAATAACGGCTTCATTAATTTGCATGACGCTTTTAAAGATGCGCTGTTGCAGAAGACCGGCATCTGGAAGGTCGTCTGGGATGACTCTCAGGTCATTAACAACATGAAACTTGCGGACGTTACCAGCGAGCGCGCTGAGATGTATCTGAACGATCCGCAGATTGAAATTATTGAATCCACCGAAATCATGGAAGGCCGTGACGCCCTGTTGGAAACAACCGACGGCAGGCTCTGGGATCTCACTCTGCGCCGTGTTGATGATGACGGACGCTGCAAGGTAATGGTAATACCTCCGGAGAATTTTTTGATTTCCCGGCGTCAGCCAACGCTCGATGATGCACCGTTTACCGCTCATCGCGAAAAATACACGGTTTCTGAACTGATTCTCCAGGGTCACGACGAAGAACTTGTAAAGTCTTTGCCTTCAGACGATGAGCATATTTACAACGAGGAATATCAGGCACGGTTCGATCAGGATGAGGCGTGGCCGGATGAAGACCGACATCTTGACCCGACCATGCGCGAAGTCTGGGTCCACGAATGCTACCTTCTTGTCGACTACGACGGCGATGGTGTTGCAGAAATGCGACAGGTTACGGTGGCGGGTGGACAATACGTTATTCTTTCCAATGAACCCGTAGAGGAGCACCCATTCGCCTATATCACACCGATCAAGATGCCCCACAAATTTTACGGGCGCTCGATCGCGGATCTTGTGATGGAAATACAGGCAATAAAATCAACAGTCTGGCGGCAGTTGCTGGATAACATGTACCGGGTAAACAATGCGCGCACAGCTTACCATGACGGCTTGGTCAGCCTTGATGACCTAAATTCAATGAAACCGGGACAGAATGTCCGCACCAAGGGGCCGCCATCAGAGCTTATGATGCCGATGACGACACAGTCTCTCGGCCAGTATGCTTATCCATTACTGGAATATCTTGACACAATTCGTGAAACACGCACCGGCCAGACACGGCACAACCAGGGCTTACAGGCCGACAGTCTGAATAAAACCGCAGCCGGGATGAATATGCTGCTCGGCCGCGGGCAGCGCCGCGTTATGATGATTGCACGGCTTTTTGCAGAAATCGGCCTGCGGCCGGCTTATATGAAAACGCTGCGCTGCGTCATACGCCATCAGCAGAAAACGCGTGTTATCAGACTGCGGGATGAATGGGTACAGATAGACCCTGCCGAATGGGACATTGAAATGGATGTCATGGTGCAGGCAGGGCTTGGACACGGCACACAGGAACAGCGCGCAATGCAGACGCGCGGTATTATGGAAGTTCAGAAAGAAATCGCGGCAGCGCAGGGCGGGCTTGACGGGCCGATTATCACCTGGGATAAGATTCACGCGGTTTTCAAGGAATTTGTTCATCAGGTAGGTTATCGACAGCATGAACGGTTTATGGACGATCCCGTAAATGCAAAGCCGCAACAGCCGCGTCCGGATCCGGAAATGATGAAAATGCAGGCGGAAGAAGAACGCAAGCGCATGATGGCGCAGGCGGAAGAGGAGCGAAAACGCATGGTTGCGCAGGCTGATGACGAACGCAAGCGCATGGGTATGTTCCTAGAACATCAGCGTAAAATGCAGGAAATGGGTCTCAAGGACGCTCGAGAAAGGGCTGCCGGTGATATGAAGGCGGCAACTGATTTTTCTAAACTCGATACCGAGCGTAATGTAGCGGCCGCGAAGGTCGCAATTCAGAAGGATGCGGCAGAGGTCGCATTCAATGGCAACGGCGTTACAGGAGGATAAAGTGCCAGAATATACTTATGATAAAGCGAATCACGAGCGTGATGGCGGCGTTATGGAAAGCAAAGGCGGTAAAAAAGGCATTGACGATGGATACAGTGCAACGGGCGAAAACAAAAGTTTTTCCGGCGAAGGAAAGGCAAATGTTATCGAATCCCGCCTTAATTCAGGAGCCTCCCGCACGATGGGCAAAAAGGGCATAGGCAGCCAGTAATCCCTTGGGTGGGGAAGGGGGGCCGCTGACAGCGGTGCGCGTTGTGATTGGCGCTCCAGATTATCGCTCCGGCCCCCCACAATTTGTATATCGGTTTGTATTAAGGCAGACATAAAATGGTATTTGTATTTACACTTTTATTAACACATTCATCTTTTTTAATGTTTCTGTAATTTCAAACGAGGATATTGTGTCCGACGAAAATGTACGCCCCCTTTACGATTATGATATTCAGCATCCGGCCCGGACGCTAAACGAAGACGAAATTGACGATCAGGCACGGGTACTGACAGAGCAGGCTGACCTTGGCGCTGATGCGGCGCTTGTGCTGCAAAGCCCAGCCATGCAGAAAGCATTTTCGGATATTGAGACGGCCTGTATTGAGATTTTTAAGCAGACGGGTATTCGCGACGACGAAGGCCGTTTGCGGGCACGGCTGCAGCTGCAGATGGTTGATCAGCTGAAAACCAATCTGCAGGCCATGCTGGACGGGGGCACCGTAGCCAAAAAGGAACTTGCTGGATTGGATGGTCGTAAGAGGTTCCAGTTTGGAAAATCTCTTTTCGGCGGATAACAGGGTCAAAATTAAGATTCTGTTTTACAACGCAATAAAATTATTGTTTGCCAAACGCGATTGTAATGTATTGAAAATGTATATTTACGGCATAACGGTTTTAAGGGTAGTCGATGGCGACACGATCGACGCTGACATCGATCTAGGTTTTAATATCTGGGTACGAAAAGCAAGGATCAGGCTTGCCGGGATTGATTGCCCCGAATCAAGAAGCAGGGATAAAGTCGAAAAAAAACACGGACTGATGGCAAAGGAATGCCTGTCAGAGTTGCTGGAGTCAAAAAAAATTACGTTGGAATCTCATGGCAAGGGCAAATTCGGCCGTGTTTTAGGTGTTTTGTTTAGCGACGGTGAAGATGTTAATAAAAAAATGATTAAACAGCATCATGCCGTGGCTTACAGCGGGCAGTCCAAAGATGATATTATGGCTGCGCATCTGGCTAACAGACAAAAACTGAAGGCTGAAATGTTGCAGTAACCCTTCCACTAAGTGGAAAACCTGTGCCGCCCTTTGGGCGGTTTTTACT
>Ga0114908_1001449_pt1 | contig 12096 bp, 11 predicted proteins | sample MalvireepMed_s17_FD_87292 | JGI IMG/M metagenome (GOLD analysis project Ga0114908, IMG submission 87292) | Marine viral communities from the Global Malaspina Expedition - Malaspina viral metaG DeepMed_s17 | ecosystem: Environmental > Aquatic > Marine > Oceanic | place: Mediterranean Sea... | reverse complement strand
CTCAACAGATCATCAAATGTTTCTCGTTCCCTAATAAGATGCGCTTGGCCATTATACCATAAAACTTCGGCTGGGCGAAATCTAGAGTTAAAATTGCTGGACATCGAGTAACAGTAGGCACCGGCATTGCTAAATGCAAGGATATCCCCTTCTGTAATTTCACTAATTCGTCGGTTAGAAGCAAAAGTATCAGTTTCACAAATATAGCCTACAACCGAGTAGAAGCGCTGCTTTCCTTCAGGATTAGAGATGTTATTGATTTCGTGATGAGAACCATAAAACATTGGTCGTATTAGGTGATTAAAACCGCTGTCAATACCTGCAAAAACAGTAGAGGTGGTTTGTTTTATTACATTTACTTTAGCTAAAAACTTTCCAGATTCACTAACAAGATATTTACCGGGTTCAAAGGCCAGGGTAAGCTCTTTGCCGTATTCAGCACAAAATGCTTTAAATTTTTCAGATAATTTTGCGCCTAATTCTTCAATATCGGTTTCTATATCCCCTTTTTTATAAGGTACTTTAAATCCGCTTCCAAAATCAATAAATTCAAGATTATTAAAGTTTTTTGCGGCATCAAATAAAATCTCTGAAGCCTGGATAAATACCTGAATGTCCAGAATGTCACTACCCGTATGCATGTGAATGCCGTTAATAGTCATTCCCGTATTTTCTACGATTCGTTTTAATAATGGCATCTGATGAATGGAAATCCCGAATTTAGAATCGATATGTCCTACAGAAATTTTTGAATTTCCACCGGCCATTACATGAGGATTAATCCTAATACAAACGGGAGTCTTAGGATGACGGCTTCCAAATTGCTCTAAAATGGAAAGGTTATCGATATTTATCTGAACGCCTAGTTTAGCAACCTCTTCAATTTCTTCTAGGGAAACTCCGTTTGGAGTAAATATAATTTTAGAAGGATCAACCCCTGCTTTAATCCCCAGTTGAACTTCCTGAATGCTTACCGTATCTAAACCACTTCCTAATTTGTTTAAAAGTTTAAGAACAGAAATATTAGACAGTGCTTTTACAGCATAATGTATTCTTAGGTTTTTAACGCTGCTAAAAGCATTGGTAAGGCGCTTATACTGTGCTTCAATTTTTTCAGCATCATACACATAAACCGGGCTGCCATATTCGGCAGCAATAGCAAGAAGATCTTGATTTGTCATTTCTGTTCTCTATATTTTTTCTGAAGCCAAAAATACAGGCCTATTTGTTTTCTCAACAAAAGAATGCTAAAAAAATAACGTATTCAAACAAAATGTTATTTCTGTAAGTTTAGGTTTGTGCGGTTATTGTAGCTTTTTTGTTTTTCTTTCTAATATAGATCACAACAAAAGTGATAACAATACCAGCACTTGCCATACCCGCACCAACAAGATCGGCTGAAGTATACGCATAACCCGCAGCAATAGGTAAGCCGGCCAAATAAGCTCCAGAGGCATTTCCCATATTAAAGGCACTTTGGTTTAATGAAGATCCCAACATTTCAGATCCTTTAGCCGAATTGATTACCGCCATTTGTACCGGTGTAGAGAGACAAAAGGCAATGGTGCCTATTAAAAATGTCATCACTAAAACACCAATCTTATCATAAGCCAAATAGGTGTTTGTAACTAAGGCTATAACCATTAAAATTAATGCGATTAAAACCGCATAAATAGGGGAGAAGTTTTCGGCTAATTTTGCGCCTATAAAATTACCGGTTACCATGCCTAGCCCAGCCAGAATCATAGCATAACTTACCACAGTTTCCGGGTGCCCCGCAATATCGGTAATTAGCGGTGCGATATAACTATACCATGCAAAGAAACCGCCAGTACCAATGGTAGTCAGTAAAATTACCATCCAAAGTTCTAGTTTCTTCAACACTTTAAAATCTTTGACGATTCCCTCTGGAGAGCTTTTAGGCAGTTGGGGCATCCAAAATTTTATGCCTAAGATGGCACAAATGCCTACCATACCTACCAGCATAAAAGCTACATTCCAGCTAAAATTATGTCCAAAGTAGGTGCCAAGCGGTACGCCAATCACATTGGCTAATGTAAGCCCTGTAAACATGGTGGCGATGGCTCTTGCTTCTTTCCCTGGTTTTGCCAATTTACCGGCTACAACTGCACCAATGCCAAAGAAAGCTCCATGCGGTAGTCCAGATAAAAATCTGGAAATTAATAATAAGGTGTAACTGTTAGCAAAGGCCGACAGGGTATTAGCAATTGTAAACCATAACATTAAAAAAAGTAAGGTCTTATGGGCCGGCCATTTCCCTCCAATTCCTGTTAAAAGAGGGGCTCCTATCACGACTCCCAAGGCGTATGCCGAAATAAAATGACCTGCCTGCGGAATGGTAATGTCTAATGCCGTAGCTACATCTGGTAAAATACCCATAATAACAAATTCGGTCATTCCTATACCAAAACCACCTATAGCCAACGCGATCAAACCTTTATTCATATTCAACTAGTATTTTTCCTAACTATGAAGGAAATTCTCAGGGTTTTTCTTAAATCAATTTTCTCCAAATTACAGCTTCCAGTAAGCTTTAAATTTGGTGAAAAATAAAGGCGTAAAAATAGTGGAGAATCCTCAGAAATTAGAAAATACGATGTTTTATTTACGATAACCTTGTAGTCTGTTACAAAAAAAGGTGTGATCTCTTGATAAACCTATGAATTTACTAGGCTTTATTTGAATGTTTAAGGAAAATTTGTTGGTCTAATACTTTTACATTTGTTACTTTTGTGTACCATAATTAAAACTGAAGAAATACCTGATTATGAACATACACGAATATCAAGGAAAAGAGATTCTAGGCAGCTTTGGAGTACGTACTCAAAGAGGGATCGTAGCCCAAACTGCAGAAGAAGCTGTAAAAGCCGCAAAAGAATTAACAGAGCAAACCGGGACTGGATGGCATGTGATCAAAGCACAGGTTCACGCTGGTGGTCGTGGTAAAGGTGGCGGTGTTAAGCTTGCAAAAAACCTTAAAAAAGTAGAGCAGATTGCTGGAGAAATAATCGGGATGAACCTGGTAACCCCTCAAACCTCTGCAGAAGGTAAAAAAGTGCATCAGGTATACGTAGCAGAAGATGTTTATTATCCAGGAGATAGTGAGCCAGAAGAATATTACATGTCGGTTTTACTCAACCGTGCCACAGGTCGTAATATGATCATGTATTCTACAGAAGGTGGAATGGATATTGAAACCGTTGCGGAAGAAACCCCACATTTAATTTTTACTGAAGAGATAGATCCTGCAACAGGACTTTTACCATTTCAGGCGAGGAGAATTGCCTTTAACTTAGGTCTTAGCGGAGCGGCTTTTAAAGAAATGACAAAATTCGTAATGTCTCTTTACAAAGCTTTCGATAAATCTGATTCTTCTTTATTCGAGATTAACCCGGTGCTTAAAACAAGTGACGATAAGATTTTAGCGGTAGATGCTAAAGTTACTTTAGATGATAATGCACTATTCCGTCATAAGGACTATGCGGAGATGCGTGACAAGCGAGAAGAAAATCCAACTGAAGTAGAAGCAAAAGAAGTTGGCCTTAACTATGTAGATCTAGACGGGAATGTTGGATGTATGGTTAATGGTGCAGGTCTTGCTATGGCAACCATGGATCTTATTAAACAAGCGGGTGGTGAGCCTGCAAACTTTCTGGATGTAGGAGGTACTGCAGATGCTAAACGTGTAGAAGAAGCTTTTAGACTCATCTTAAAAGATGAGAAAGTAGAAGCTATTCTTGTTAATATTTTTGGAGGTATTGTACGTTGTGACCGTGTGGCACAGGGTATTGTAGATGCTTATAAAAATATGGGAGATGCTATTAAAGTACCAATTATTGTAAGATTACAGGGTACTAATGCTGATGTTGCTAAAAAACTGATCGACGAAAGTGGTCTTGCAGTTTCTAGTGCAGTACAATTTAAAGAGGCAGCAGATAAAGTACAGGCAGTACTTTCTTAATCAGTCTGTTAAACATATTATTTCTTAAAGCTCGCCAATGGCGGGCTTTTTTTATTAATAATCGTAGGCTTTTTTTGAGGAAATGTTAAAAACATCTTAAAAATAAGTGGATTGTGTAACAATCACTGTTTTACTATCGTCTTTTAAGTGTAATAACTTTTTAAACACTTTTAATCATGAAAAAATTCCAATCTTTATTGCTAGCCTTAGCAATAGCCATTTGCAGTACATTGGCTGTAAATGCAAATAATCTAGAAAAAGCTACTAAGCCAGATCCAAGAATGATGAGTATAGAAATTTCTTCTTTACTAAAACATCATAAATTAAAACTTAAAAAAGATACCAGAGCGAATGTTCTTTTAGCAATTAATAAAGATCACGAAATTGTTGTTTTATCTGTAGAAGCAGAAAATGAAACTATAGAGCGTTTTATTAAGGAAAAACTGAATTACAAGAAAATACACTGTCCCGTTGATCCAGATGTAGAAGAGTTTAAATTACCTGTTACCCTTAAAGCAAGCGCCTAACCAGCCCGGTTCTAAAGATCAATCAATAAACGTAGAAAACTACAAAGGCTGTGAGCACATCAACTCACAGCCTTATTTTTTGCTCAAAAATTGAGATTTTAATACAAATAGAAAATTACATTTCTGGATACCAGTCCAGTAAAATTACTTCAATACTGTCGCTACCTTCTTCAACCAGCGATTTAAATTTTTCAACATCAGCAAGACCATCTTTACCACGGTAGTGATAAGGATATACTTTTTTAGGGGCAAAGGCTAAAACACCTTCGGCGGCTTGCTCTACCGGCATGGTGTAAGGAAGGTTCATACAAACCAATGCAGCATCTATGTGTTTAAGATTACGCATTTCAGGAATATCCTCTGTATCTCCAGAAATGTATAATCGTTTTCCGTCTTTTTCTAAAACGTAACCATTACCACGCCCTTTTACGTGCATGGCATCATCGGCTTCGGGTAGGTTATACATCGGGATAGCTTCAATGGTAAATCCTTCTAATTGGGTTTTGTCTCCATTTGCCATGACCATTAGGTTAGTCTGTAAAGTTTCTGGTAACTGCTCTTTAACGGCTTGTGGAGCAATAATTTTAGTGTCACCAAGCTGAAGTCCTTCTAAAGTTTCAGCATTCATGTGATCTCCATGAATATCGGTAACTAAAATAAAATCTGGTTTATCCATTTCCGTAAATAAGTCGGCACCACCAACAGGATCGGTATAAAAAACCGCGTCCCCCCAATTAATTACGGCTGTGGCATGTGAAATGGGTTCAATATTAATAGTCATTTCTTCCTGATCATTCACGTCATCATTTATTGCTGTGCTTTCTTCTGGAGGGATCATTTCTCCCGGTTCAGCTTCAGATTTATTATTTTTACAGGCCATTAAAGCCGATATTGTGGCGAGGGTGAAAATTAGTTTCTTCATTTTTGCTTGATTTTAATTGCAGTATAAAATTACAGAAGACAAATAAAACAAAACCTTGTTTTACAAAGATTTAAGATAAGCTGAGCTTCATTTTAATATCTCCACGGGCATAAGGATTGTTTTCTTCTATAGGAATTTCCATAAATCCAAATTTTCTATAAATATGAAGTGCATTTTCAAGTTTTTTGCTGCTATAGAGAATAAGCTCCTTCCAACCCATTTTATTCGCAAAATCAATGGCATGTTTCATAAGCTTTTGGCCAATTTGCTTACCACGATGATTTGGAGAAATGGCCATTTTGGTTAATTCGAAGATATTTTCTTCAATTTTCATTAATGCTACACAACCAATAATTTCTTCACTTTCTTTCACTAAGAAAATTTGCCCACCGGGCAGAATAATAAATTCTTCAGGGTTTCCTAAAACTTCATTATCGTGGGGTTCTACCCAAAAGAATTTTTCTAACCATTCGATATTCAGGTTTTTAAAGTGACTACTATATTTTGGTTCAAAACTTATAATGTTCATGCTGCCCTTTTTTCAGCTAAAGTACCATTTTACTTGATAATGCCCTAAATATCCCCTTGCATGGGTATGTTGCTGTATCTTTATTTTGGCTACAATTGTAGAGATCAAACCGCTATCTTAAAATGAAATTTTTCAAATCTATGAGTATTTTAGGTATCATTCTTTTTGTGGCCTGTAGTGGCATATCTGGAGAGGAAGATAAGAGGGCGCCGATTGTCCCACAAAAGCAACTTAAAAAGCATGATTTGGATTCTATTCATTTTTTTTATAATCGTTCACACCGAATAAAAAGACGCCAGAAAGCATTAAAACGTTCTTAATTTTCCAAAAGTTGTTGATCTTATCTATATTTATATTTCTTCTAACTGAATCCAAAAAATATGATAAGATGTTCTCCAAAATCAGTTTATGTGCTTCTGGCTTTTTTAATTTTTATTTCTTGTAAGGAAGAAACAAAACAAGAAATACCTAAAGAAGAGAAAGAGGTTCTCATTTTACCTCCAGAAGAATTATATGGTGATCTTTTTTATGATATTCAGCAAAACGAGAATTTATTCAGTGACAGCAAAACGTTTGTAGATGCCGTTCCTGAAAAGTCGCTGGATAGTATAAAATCTGAATATGAAAAAATTAAAGATCAAGGTGATAAAGCGATATTAAAATTTATAAAAGATAATTTTCAGGTTCCGGGAGAAGAAACTTCACAAGCATATAAAACCGATTCTTCTGATATTGCTACGCATATTAAAAAATTATGGTTTGTTTTAAAACGACCTGCTGACGATGAGGTAAGCGGGACTTTAATTCCGTTACCTAATTCTTATATTATTCCCGGTGGGCGATTTCGTGAAATTTACTATTGGGATAGCTATTTTACTATGTTAGGCTTGCAGGTTGATGGCGAAGTAGAAACGATCCAGAACATGATCGATAATTTTTCGTATCTCATTAACGAATTTGGATTTATCCCGAACGGAAATCGTACGTATTATTTAAGTCGTTCGCAGCCTCCGTTTTATGCGCTAATGCTGGATATTTTAGCTGAAGAAAAAGGCGATACGATTTACACGAAATATTTACCTGAATTAGAAAAGGAATATCAATTTTGGATGGAAGGACAGCAAAATCTTTCTGAAGCAGATTCGGTTTTAAATAGAGTGGTACGAATGCCAGATGGCAGTATTCTTAATCGGTATTATGATAACAAAAACACACCACGACCCGAAAGCTATCGCGAAGATGTAAAGACAGCGCAAGAAGCAGTTAAGGAAAATAAAGAGCGCACCGAAGACGAGGTTTACCAGGATTTAAGGGCTGCTGCCGAATCGGGTTGGGATTTTTCAAGCCGATGGATACAACCAGATAAAAACGGAAACTTTAATTTATCGGCCATTCATACCACATCTATTTTACCGGTAGATTTAAATAGCCTGCTCTATCATTTAGAAAAAACAATTGCCAAAGCCTATTTGATAAGTGAAAATCCAGATAAAGCAAAAGCATACAAAGAACTGGCTGAGAGTCGCGCTGCAGCTATAGAAAAGTATTTTTGGGATGCTGATACCGGTTTTTATATGGATTATGATTTTAAAGCGGGAGAACATACCCCGGTAATTTCTGTAGCCGGAGTTTATCCTTTGTTTTTCGAAATCGCTACTAAAGAGCAGGCAAAAAAAGAAGCTAAGGTTATCCAATCTCAGTTATTAAAAGATGGCGGAGTGGTAAGTACTCCTAATCATAGCGGGCAGCAATGGGATGCACCAAATGGTTGGGCACCGCTCCAATGGATTGCGTATAAAGGACTTCAAAATTATCAAATTTCAGATTTAGCCAATACCATTAAAAAACGATGGACAAGCTTAAACGAAAAAGTTTATAAGAATACCTACAAAATGACCGAAAAGTACAATGTTGAAGATCTTTCTAAAGAGAGTGGAGGAGGGGAATATCCAACACAGGACGGATTTGGCTGGAGCAATGGTGTGTATAAGAAATTAACTTCTGAATAACATGAATTGACTTTCAATCTGGCTAACTTTAAATAAAAAAGTTATGCAGAAAGAAAATCAAAAACTTATAGGCCAGACCTCTATTATTACTGGTTCCAGTTCTGGGATTGGTAAAGCAGTAGCCATTGCACTCGCTAAAGAAGGATCGAATGTGGTGATAAATTACCATTCCAGTAAAGAGGAAGCCGAGGAAGTTGCGCAAGAAATTAGTGAAGATAAAGCAGCTGGTGAGGCGATTGTGATAAAAGGGGATATGAGTAAAGAAAAAGATGTTTTAAATCTTTTTAAAACCACCATCGATAAATTTGGAACTGTAGATGTGTGTATCCCAAATGCCGGAATGCAAAAAGACGCCGCTTTTCATGAAATGACTTTAGAAGACTGGAATGCGGTAATTAACCTGAATCTCACGGGTCAATTTTTATGCTGCCGTGAAGCCATTAAAGAATTTTTACGGCGGGGTATGCGACCAGAAGTTTCCAAATCCTTAGGTAAAATAATCAATATGAGCTCGGTGCACGATATTATTCCCTGGGCTGGTCACGCCAATTATGCCGCGTCTAAGGGAGCGATACAGATTTTAATGAAAACACTTTGCCAGGAATATGCGCATAAAAAAGTGCGTGTAAACAGTATTTCCCCAGGGGCGATAAAAACCGATATTAATAAAGAGGTCTGGGATACCAAAGAAGGTCGTGAAAAAATGAAAGAAACTATTCCCTACGACAAAATAGGAGAGCCAGAAGATATTGGCCGTGTGGCCGCCTGGTTATCTTCAGATGAATCTGAATACATCAACGGAACCACTATTTATGTAGATGGCGGAATGACCTGTTACCCGGGATTTAAGGGGAACGGATAAAAGTTGAGATAAAAGAAAAAAACTAAAGGTTTTGGGATGATCCTAAAACTTTTAGTTTCTCTCTAAAACATATCGATCGCCAATTTCATTCTTTAAAATAAGTTCATTGTCTCGCAAAGTGAACTTCCAGTCTCCGTTTAAGATCAAAGACCAGTTAAATTCGGCGGTCCAGATGCATTCATTAGAGAAAAAAGAGACTGTGTTGCTATTTACTACGTACTTTCCTTCACAAATTGCCGGGAATTTTGCGAATTCCGTTTCACCGCTATATCCCATCATTAAAATTTAAACTGACTTTAGCCGTACGGTCACCTCTTTCAAAAAATCCAGTAAAATTCCCATTAATTTCAGTATACGTATCATTATCGCTACAACTAGCAAAAAAGATACATAGGCTGATTAAAAGTAGCTTTTTCATTTTCAGGTTTATATCTAATTCCAAGATACTAACAAAACTAAAAGGTTGCTTAAAAATCTATAGTTCTATGACCTTTTCTTCGGAAATAAAATCGGAAACAAGATAGCTTAACGCTTTGCCCACCTGTGCCGGGTTTTCTGCGGGAGGAGCCGCTTCGCACAAATGTAAATAGGTACAATTGCTGAAATTATAGGTTTTAAGGAAGTTTCTTATTTCTTCAAGCTGAATTCCTGAAGGTGTTTGCGCACTGCTGGAAAAATCTTTAATACTATCACAATCAATTTCGAGCCCGAATGCTTCTTCGGCAACAAAATCTGCTGCTGATTTTAGCGAATTTTGAAGATAATTTGAATCCCTTCCCATCAAGTATTCAAACAGCTGAAATTGGATGCTTTTATCGGCTTTTATTTCATCAAAGATATATTGTGGCGTGTAATTTTGATGTAATCCAAAAATAAAATAGCGGCTTAAAAATCCTTTAGATTTCGCAAAACTGAATCCGTTGCCACTATGCCGGTGTTCCAATTGGCGTAAATCGGTATGGGCGTCGATATTCAATACATTTATAGCCGAATTTAATGCTGTAGCGGTTCCTTTTATATTTCCAAAGGCATTATTATGGCCACCACCAATTATAATCGGGATTTTTCCTGCGGCCACAATAACAGCGATCACAGCCGAAAGTCGGTTATCTATTTCTTCAACCAATTGGCCTAATTCTGTAAAATAATCGGGACTGTTTTTATCGAATTTCGATGCTTTTTTCATCAAATCCTTTACCGATAATTCACCTAAAATCGCAATGTTATATGGATAGGTGAAATCGTTTACCTGAATATTTAAAAACGAATATAAAAAGGTATCCCAGGCTTTCGAAGTACCGGGTTTGCCATAGTTAGCCCGTACGCCAATATCTTCAGGAATGCCTATAAGGATATATTTTTGCTTCAGATTAGATAATTCCGAAGTGTTTTTTACAAAATCAACCTTTTCACCAAACTTGGTTTCACCCTGCCGGCTAGCAATTTTATGTTGAATATCTTCAAAATTATAAAAATGAACATGTCGCATTATTCAATCGCTTTTCCGTTGATAAAAACCGTTTCGATATTATTACTCCCGAAGGCATAAGGAAGAAAAATGTATGATGGAATTTCCTTTGTCATAATCAAGTTAGCCTTTTTACCTTTGGTAATGCTTCCTACTTTGTCACTAAGCTCCATTGCGTAAGCACCATTAATGGTGACTGCATTTATGGCCTCTTCCGGGGTCATTTTCATTTTTATACAGGCCAGGGAAAGTACAAGGTTCATGTTTCCGCTGGGCGTGCTCCCAGGATTAAAATCTGTTGCGAGAGCGATTGGTAGTTCAGCCTCCAAAATTTTTCGCGCTGGGGTGTAGGGAATACTTAAAAAGAGTGAACAGGAGGGAAGGGCTACCGGCATGGTTGCGGTATTTTTTAGTGCTTCAATATCCTCACTGGTCATAACTTCTAAATGATCTACGCTTAAGGCTTCATGTGCTACTCCGGCTTTAATACCTCCAATTGCATTAAACTGGTTGACATGAATTTTGGGTTTCATGCCGTATTTTTTTGCCGCACTTAAAAGTTGGTGGGTGTCGTCTACAGAAAAGTAGCCTTTTTCACAAAAAATATCGATGTATTCCGCTAAGTTTTGATTGGCCACTTTTGGTAAAATTTCATTGATCACCAAATCCATATATTTTTGTGGATCACTTTTGTATTCCTTAGGAATTGCATGGGCACCAAGAAATGTTGCTTTTATAGGAATATCATAATCTTGCTGAAGTTTTTTAATAACCCGAAGCATTTTTAACTCACCTTCCTCGGTAAGTCCGTATCCCGATTTGATTTCTACCGCTCCGGTACCTAGTTTCATAACTTCCTCTAATCGGGCAGCCGATTGTTGATACACTTCATCTTCTGGGGTTTCTTGTAACGTTTTTGCGCTATTTAAAATTCCGCCCCCACGATTGGCAATTTCTTCATAAGATAATTCATTAATGCGATCTGCAAATTCCTGTTCCCTGTTCCCGGCATAAACGATATGGGTGTGTGAATCACACCAGGTGGGCAAAATTATTTTTCCACTGGCATCAATACTGTTTTTAACATCGATTTCAGGAAGATTTTCCATCTTTCCGAAATCGATGATTTTATCTTCCTCTATAAGTAGCCAGGCATTTTTTATAGCAGGTAATTCTTTCATTTGCCGGCCAGCAACTTTTTTAACTTCTGGATCACGAATTTGTAATAATTCTTTGATATTCTTGAAAAGAGTCTTCATTGTTCGATTCGTTTACAACGAAGATAAAAAGATTACTGGATAATCCAGATTAAATACTACGGTCTCGTCCCAATCCCGATAGCCATCGGGATCGGGACGGGATCGAGATGTTTTAAAATGAAAAATAATTTTTTAATGAATACCTCACTGGCTTATTTTGAGGTAGTTTATTAAGAAATAAAATTATAGTACAAAAGAGGCTAATATCTTTTGTACTTCATAAATATCTACACTTTTATTAAACCTTTTTTTAATTGAGGGTTGCTGCTCTCCTGAAATCCAGATCTTAAGCTCGGCATCGAGATCAAAACTACCGGCAGTTTCTACACTAAAACGGGAAATACTTTTGTAAGTAGCCGAAAAGTATTCAATTTTTCTACCTGTTAACCCCTGTACATCTATAAGGATTAATCGTTTATTAGTAAAAATGAAGGTATCTCTAATGATTTGAAAACCAGCTTCAATATTTTCAGAAGGAATTAATAATTTCTGATATTTCTCTTGTAGTTGTTCTTTGTTTATCGCTCCTGCGTTACCT
>Ga0114908_1001443_pt1 | contig 12125 bp, 11 predicted proteins | sample MalvireepMed_s17_FD_87292 | JGI IMG/M metagenome (GOLD analysis project Ga0114908, IMG submission 87292) | Marine viral communities from the Global Malaspina Expedition - Malaspina viral metaG DeepMed_s17 | ecosystem: Environmental > Aquatic > Marine > Oceanic | place: Mediterranean Sea... | reverse complement strand
GAACATGAAATTGAAGAAGGATGGAATATTAATAAATCTGAAGAATACATACTTTTAAACACGCTTTAAATGCGCATTATTTCAGGAAGCAACAAAGGCAAAAGAATTATTGCCCCCAAAAAATTACCCGTAAGGCCAACCACAGATATGGCAAAAGAAGGCTTGTTTAATATTTTAAACAATCATTATCATTTTAGTGCTTTACGGATTTTAGATTTATTCTCTGGAACAGGCAATATTTCCTATGAATTTGCGTCACGTGGTGCTGAACAGATTACCTCGGTAGATGGTAATTTTGAGTGCGTAAAATTCATAAAGAAAACAGCGGCGGAACTCAATTACTCAATCACTGTCATAAAAAGTGATGTTTTTAAATATTTAGAAAAATCCCCCATTACCGCAGATGTTATATTTGCCGATCCTCCTTACGATTTTTCCACGGAAGATTTTTTAAGAATAGCCGAATTAGTGTTTAAAAATAATCTGCTTAGTGAAGACGGAATGCTAATTATTGAATCTGGAAAACATACCGATTTATCTACTGGCCCAAATTTTGTTGAAAAAAGAGGATATGGCGGTTCTATTTTTTCATTTTTTTATAAAACTGGTGATAACGATTAAAAATACTAAAAGTTTATATTATTTTCTTACAATTTTAGTGTGCTTATCGATGGAAGCTAATGCGCAGGATTATGAATTAATTTGGAATGATGAGTTTGATTATCGTGGTAAGCCCGATAAAAACAAATGGACACATGAAACCGGTTTTATTCGTAATCTTGAGGAACAATATTATACCAAAAGAAAGAAGAATGCCATTGTTAAAAATGATGTTCTAAAAATCATTGCCAGAAAAGAAGGATATCGAAACAAGAAATACGATCCCGATATTCAGAACTATCGTTATAATACAGAAAAAGCGCATTACACCTCGGCAAGCTTACACACCCATAAAAAATTCGATCTAAATTTCGGTAAAATTGAAGTCCGCGCTAAACTTCCACAGGGAAAAGGCGTTTGGCCGGCCATCTGGATGTTAGGGGCTAATTTTCACGATATCGAATGGCCTTATAGCGGTGAAATTGATATTCTTGAATTTGTGGGCAAAGATCCTTATAATATCCATGCTACCGTTCATTATCCGCATGGTAAAGGATCCAAAATTAAAAGTGAAGGCGGGCAGTTAAAATTAGAGACTGCTCCTAGTGAGGATTTTCATGTTTACGGAATGAACTGGGATTCAGAAAAAATTGAATTCTCTTTTGATGATTACGTGTATTACACTTTCAACATCGATCAGGCAGATACCGAAAATAATCCTTTTAAAAAGCCATTTTTCTTAATTATTAATCTGGCTCTTGGTGGAAAATGGGCTGGGGAAATTGACGATTCCATTTTTCCGCAGGAATATCTAATCGATTATGTACGGGTATATAAAAAAGCAGGTCTGTAAGCCGGATTCTGTTCACCCTGAAATACATCAGGATGCCCTTGTCATTTATCTTAGAACATTGTTACCAAAGTCCTTTAGCTGCCTACCCTCCAACGACAAACGAGCAATTTGATAATGTTGGTTTACATGGCATTGCACCGCATAGAGTTTACCTGATTTCACTACAGCATTACCTGTACATTCTTTCTGTTGCACTTGTCCTGGCCTTACGACCGGTGGGCGTTACCCACTATGCTGCTCTATGGTGTCCGGACTTTCCTCTAAGCCACAAATATGAGCTTAGCGATAGGGCCGACCTGCTTGGCTGCAAATGTATTTAAATTAAGTTGAAAGTTTAGAGTAAAAGTTCATGACTTTACAGTTAGCAGTCGCGTTTGTTAAATTTAAAATATCTCGAAAAATCAACAATCTTAGCCAAAAGCCAAAAAAATCATTTTCAAATTAATCCATTTTAAAATTCTCCAGCCCTTGGTCTATCATCTATGCCCTAATAACGAAACAATGTAAACTCAGAAAAGCTATTTGTAATTAACCATTAGCTTTCAGCTATCATCACATTATCAAATTATCAAATTAACACATTATCAAATTTCAACATGCCACTCATAAAGTTGATGATTTGTTTATAAATACTAGTACATATTTTCGGAGTTAAGCAGGCTATTTTTATATTTGTCGTTCAAACTTGTTAGATGGAGCATTTTGTAGTTTCGGCACGTAAATACAGGCCACAAACCTTTAAAGATGTGGTTGGGCAACAGGCCATTACCAATACATTGGCTAATGCTATCGCTCATAACCATCTGGCGCAGGCGCTTTTATTTACCGGCCCTCGTGGCGTGGGAAAAACAACTTGTGCCCGTATTTTAGCCAAAATGATTAATCAGGACGGTACTCAAAGTCCAGATGAAGATTTTGCTTTTAATATTTTTGAACTCGATGCCGCCTCTAACAACTCGGTTGACGATATTCGTAACCTTATCGATCAGGTAAGAATACCACCGCAGGTAGGAACTTATAAAGTGTATATTATCGACGAGGTTCACATGTTATCCACCTCGGCCTTTAATGCATTTCTAAAAACCTTAGAAGAGCCGCCTAAACATGCGATTTTTATCCTTGCTACGACCGAGAAACATAAGATTATCCCAACTATTCTTTCTCGTTGCCAGATCTTTGATTTCAAAAGAATTACGGTAACCGATGCTAAAGACTACTTAAAATACATTGCTGAGCAAGAAGGGGTGAATGCTGATGAAGATGCGCTGCAAATCATTGCTCAAAAAGCCGATGGCGCGATGCGTGATGCGCTTTCTATTTACGATCGTGTAGTAAGTTTTAGTGGAAAAGATTTAACCAGACAGGCTGTTACGGAGAACCTGAATGTGTTAGATTATGACACCTACATGCAGGTAACAGATCTGTTGTTAGATAATAACATTCCGCAATTACTGGTACTATTTAATGATATCCTATCTAATGGATTTGACGGGCATCATTTTATTGCCGGTCTGGCTTCGCATTTTAGGGATTTATTAGTTTGTAAAGATCAGCGGACGATCCAGCTTTTAGAAGTAGGTGAACAAACAAAAGCCAGATATTTTGAGCAATCACAAAAAACGTCTCAGCAATTTTTGCTTCAGGCTATCGATCTGGCCAATGAATGTGATTTAAAATATAAAAGCAGCCGAAATCAACGACTCTTAGTAGAACTCTGCTTAATGCAAATTGCCTCTGTCACTTTCGACGGAGAAAAAAAAAACAGCAGTCCTAAAATAGTTCCCGCTTCCCATTTTGAACAACCTGCAAAATCGATCTCGAAAGAGGAAAAATCGATTATCAGGAATAACGAATATGGGCAGAATGATACCGCTCCTAAAGAGGCGCAACAACCTTCAGCTAAAAATCGTACAGAAAACGATACGTGTACACCAGAAACAACAACAGCCAATCAGCAATATTTTAGTAATGAAGTTCCCAATACTTCCGAAGAAAAAGAAGAAAAAACTGAAGAAGAACAGGAAACAATTAAAATTCAACCTCCAAATAGCGAATTATCGAAACCTGCTACTGATACCGAAGTAAAAAGAGAACGCGTATCTGGACTTTCACTTGCAAGTATTCGAAAGAAAAAAGAACTTGAGGCGCAGGTTAAAGATAAAGCTCCGGAGCGTGAAACGGTAATGACCGGAAAATTTACCGAAACACAATTACAGGCGGCTTGGGACGATTATGTACATAAACTGAAGAAACGCGGCGAAAAAATCCTGGCTTCTATTTTAGAAACAGATCTTCCTACCTTAAAGAACAAAAACGAAATTCATATAGAATTACCGGCAGAATCCATGAAAATCGATCTGGAAAGAGGTCAACACAAATTAATGGGATTTCTGAAAACCAGATTGAAAAACACGACTATTTCGCTGGTTATTGATGTGAATGAGAGTACGGCGAAAAAATTTGTATTTACACCAATAGAAAAATACAATAAGCTAAAAGAGAAAAATCCGCTTTTGGATAAATTACGAACAACTTTTGATTTAGACGTATAATTATGCTTGGTTTAAAACTTCCTACCGATCCCAGATGGGCCGATATCGCAAATAAAAATATTGAAGAAATTTTAATCGATCATGCATGGTGTGAGCAAAAGGCAGCATCAACCGCTATTTCTTTAATTGTAAATTATCCTGAATATCCCGAGCTTGTTACTGCCATGATTGCCTTATCCCGTGAAGAAATGGGCCATTTTAAAATGGTACACGATAAAATTTTAGAGCGTAACATCCAGATGGGATGGGATCGTAAGGACGAATATGTTGTTCAGCTTTTGAAGTTTTTCCCAAAAGGCGGCAGCCGAAAAACGCAGCTAATCCATAGATTATTGATCGCAGGCTTAATCGAAGCCAGAAGTTGCGAGCGTTTTAGATTATTAAGCGAAAAACTTGAAGACAAGGAACTGGCCGAATTTTATAAAAATTTAATGATAAGTGAAGCCAATCACTACACCATGTTTTTAAAGTTTGCCAGAAAATATGGTGATCGCGAAGTGGTTGACAAAAAATGGAACGATCTTTTAGAATTTGAAGGTAAGATGATTCAGGGATTAGGAACTAAAGAAACCATTCACGGATAAATTAAAAAAAAGCCGTCTAAAAATATCCAAAGAAGTCATTCTGAACCTGCCTGTCGGCAGATAGTTTCATTTCAGAATCTCATCATACTGATTCAAAAATCTATATGAGAACCCGAAACAATTCCGACAGCTATCGAAACAGATTGACGAAAATGAAATTTTTAGACAGTCTTTTCATAAAATTATAAATCACTATTATTCAGAATGATATAAGGATTTTATAATTCCATCGGCCAAACCAATTTTAGGCACATAGATTTGGTGTGCTCTAGCCCATCTCATAGAATTCAGATAAATTCTAGATGCCGGAATAATTACATCTGCACGGTCATTCTTTAAGTCTAACTCAGTAATCCTTTCTTCGTAATTATAGCTATTAAGCAATTCGTCGTACTTTTTAAGATAAGTAAGGCTTAAAGGCTTGCCTTCTTTTTTACCGCTGGTTTTAAAAATATTATTAATATTCCCACCCGATCCTATAAGGCTAATATCCTGATATCCTTTAGTGGTTTCTCGCACCCAGGATTCCATTTCTCGCCAGGTTTTATTTTCTACTAAATCATTTAGTAAACGTACCGTCCCTACTTTAAAAGATCTTGAAGCTATAGATTTTCCGTTACTGTAAAGTGTATATTCTGTACTTCCACCACCAACATCTACATACAGATAATTATGATCACCCTGGATTAAGGCATGCAAATCTGTCGCTGCGATAATTGCAGCTTCGTGTGATCCATCAATGATTTCGATTTCGATACCTGTTTTATTTTTAATGATCTGGGTAACGGCTTCACTATTTTTAGCTTCACGCATCGCTGATGTTGCACAGGCTTTATATTTTTCTACTCCATGTGCTTTCATTAACAAGCTAAAAGCTTGCATAGCATCTACCATACGATCCTGATTATTTTCAGAGATATTTTGCTTTAAAAAAACATCTGCTCCCAATCTTATAGGCACGCGCACTAAAGATGTTTTTCTAAAGATGGCTTCCATTCCTTCTTTTTCAGTAATTGTAGAGACCAATAACCTAATGGCATTGGAACCTATATCTATTGCTGCTAATTTCTTTTGTACTATCACTCCTTATAATTTTGGTTTTTATTTAAGTAATAATCGTAAAGTGCTTCCTGAGAGCGGACTCTAGGCTTCGTTTTTTTACGATAAGCATTGTTTTGCTTTTCTGAAAAAATACGAGCTTTTACATTATCACTCCAACTAATTTCAAAGCCATCGATTACTTCCTGTTTTATATCTTTATCGTAAATAGGGCAGGCAATTTCTACACGATTATCAAGATTTCTAGACATTAAATCGGCCGAAGAAATATATACTCTTGGATTACCTGCATTCTCGAAAATATACACTCTTGGGTGCTCTAAAAATTTATCGACAACGCTAATGGCTTCAATATTCTCGCTCATACCGGGTACTCCTGGAATTAAACAGTTAATCCCTCTAACGATTAATTTGATCTTAACCCCAGCCCTGCTAGCCTGATATAGTTTATCGATCATGGGGTAATCTGATAGACTGTTTAACTTCAGCTTAATCCCAGCGGGTTTCCCTTCAAGCTGATTATCGATTTCCTTTTGAATAAGCTTTGTTAAAACCGTTCTGGTATAATGTGGGAGACAATTAAATGCCTGTATTTACTTACTTTATAATTGGTTTCAAAAAAGTCGAAAACCTTATTCACTTCTTTTAAGATCTCCTGATTAGCGGTAAAAAGGGTATAATCGGTATAAATTTTTGAAGTTGATTCATTAAAATTCCCCGTGCTTATAAAGCCGTATTTCTTTAATTTCCCATTGTTTTCTTCACGCTCGATTACACAGGTTTTACAATGCACTTTTAATCCAGGCACCCCAAAAATAAGCTTAACCCCTTCGCGCTGCATTTGCTCAGCATACTTTATGTTTGCTGCCTCATCAAAACGCGCTCTTAATTCTATCTGAACTAAAACCTTCTTCCCATTTTTAACGGCATTAATTAAAGAACTGGCGATGTGCGATATTTTAGCCAGGCGATAAATCGTAATTTTAATCGTTTTTACTTTTGGATCTAAAGCAGCCTCTCGTAAAAACTTCACCACATAAGAGAAACTTTGATAAGGTGCATAAAGCATGTGGTCTTTTTTACCCGTACCCTGTATTAAACTTGCTTGCAACGCAAGGCCGGGAATAGGAAGGGCTTCTTTGGTATCGTAAAGCAATTCTTTGCTTCCTAATCTAGGGAATCCCATGTAATCCCGACGGTTATGGTAACGTCCACCGGGAATAATACTATCGGCATGATCTATTCCCATTTTATTCATAAGGTAATTAAGTGTGGCCTTATCAATATTTTTATCGTAAACAAAACGAACAGGATCCCCTTTAATTCTATCTTTTACGCTTTCAGAAATTTTTTCTATAAAACTCTTACTAAGATCACTGTCAATATCTAATTCGGCATCCCTTGTAATCTTTATCATGTGTGCCGAAATAGTTTCATATTCAAAAATATTTAAAATACTATTAAGATTATACCGAATTAAATCGTCTAGAATAATAATATATTTTTTATCATCATCAGATGGCAACATCACAAATCGCTCTATGCTTCGCGGAATTTCGATAAGAACATACTTACGCTCATGCACAGAACTTTTCATCAATTTCGAAATTTTCCCTGCCGGTTTGGGAGGTTTCATTTCCATTGTTACAGCCAGATAAGCGGCACTATCTTTTAAACTTGGTAATTCTTCTAAATCGTTAAGTACAATAGTCACCAACGCCGGACTTACTTGAGAAAGAAAATAATCTTTTACAAATTTCTGCTGCGATTCAGAGACTTCTTTTTCATTAATCACACAAATACCATGTTCCTCACGGAGCCGTTGTTGGATCTTCTCTAAAATCTTTAAACTTTCAGACTGTTGCTTTATCACTACTTTAGTAATATCTTCTAAAAGCTTACTGGCTTTCATACCACCCAACGCGCTTTTTCCTGCTTTTCCGGCAAGATCAATACGTTTTACAGTGGCATAGCGTACTTTAAAAAATTCGTCTAAATTATTACTGAAAATCCCTAAAAATCGGAGTCTTTCTATTAATGGTACGGTTTCATCTTCGGCTTCCTGTAAAACACGGGTATTAAATTGAAGCCAACTCAATTCTCGATTGATGTACTTATTTTCCTGCATGCTTAACGTAAATTCTTTGGAAAAAGGGTTAGTAAGGTTTTACCTGATGATATAGAATCCCAACTATGGTCTTCAAATTCTATAACGCACAGGCCGGTTGTTGGAATATTATCAAATTTGCGATCTCCCATGTGGTTTACCAAACTGGTAATCCCGGGATTATGCGAAAAAACAACTAGCGTTTCTATGGAATTTGGAGCTGAACGAATTATCTTTTTTAACTCCCCACTACTAAAAGTATATAATGATTTTTTTATCTGGAAATCTTCGTCTTTAATCCCTAATTTTTTCTTGAATATTTTCGCTGTTTTTTTAGCACGTACAGCATGACTACTCCAAAATAGCGTAGCATCTTCATTTATATTTTGCCTGAAAAATGTTTCAAAAACGCCTAAAACCACTTTTGCATCTTTAAAAGCCCTCTTTTTTAGAGGTCTTTCATCATCTGGCAAATTGTGTTTCCAGGAAGATTTTCCATGTCTCACTATAACTAACCGTTTCATCATTAAGGGGCTAAACGTTTATTATTCCATTTAGCATCTTCTTTAATGTAAGCAATACGATCGTGTAATCTGTTTTTGCGTCCCTGCCAAAACTCTATTGCAAACGGCTTTACAATATAACCGCCCCAATATTCTGGTTTAGGCACTTCCTGGCCTTCATATTTATGTTCTACTTCAGCTAAGTTATTTTCTAATACTTCTCTGGAAGCAATTTCAGAACTTTGTGGTGATGCCCATGCACCTAATTGGCTACCACGTGGGCGAGAATGATAATATTCTGTCGCGGTTTTTTCATCTACTTTTTCTACAACTCCCTGTATAATCACCTGTCGCTCTGTAGAAGGCCAAAAAAATGATAAACAAACATTAGGGTTTAAGGCTATGGCTTTTCCTTTTTCAGAATTAAAATTGGTATAAAAAATAAAACCATCAGCATCGTAGGATTTTAAAAGTACTACTCTCGATTTTGGAAAACCGTCCAGACCAATCGTAGCAATCGTCATCGCATTTACCTCTCCTGCCCCGCCTGCGATTTCGGTCTCATTAAACCATTGTTCAAATAATTGGAATGGATTATCAGAAATACTGCTTTCTAACAATTCATCTTTTTCATAAGATTGTCTATAATCCTGAAGATTCCTGCTCATTACTTTATGTTTTTAACTTTCCTAAAAAGGTATTTTTTTTACTAAAATCAACCTAAGTCTTAGATCGATTTTACTTAATATTTATAGAAGCCGTAGGCTCTATTTGTTTACTGCAATTTACAAGTTTTAAAAATAAGGTCGAAAAAAATTGCCCCTGTTTATAGCGATTTTCGAGAAAATTTTAAAGTATTTTTGATTTGCTGAAATGAAGTTGGTATTCTAAAAAAGCAGGAACAATCCTACCAATCTTCAATTTGGAGAATGCATAGAATAAATTACAATCAATCCTAACTTAAAATCCCATCTAAAGCAAGATTCTTCAGCAAAAACCAGAGTGATGCATGCGAAAAGCTTTTTGATAATTTCTGGGACATCCCAAGAACTAGAGACCTATAAATTAAAACTTCAATTAGGCATTAAAACTCAAAACTCTTACCATCTTCGGCCAGTGAAACATTAGGAAAAACCTCTTCGGCCTCCTTTTCAAATAGCTCAATATCAGGATATCTTGTAGAGTAATGCCCTAAAATTAATTGTTTTACGTTAGCTTTTTTGGCAATGGTTGCAGCCTGTTTTGCGGTGCTGTGCTTGGTAGGTTCGGTTAATTTAAGCTGCTCCTCTAAAAAAGTAGATTCGTGGTACAACACATCGATATTGGATAATTGCGGAATAATATTTTCAGAAAAAACAGTATCACTACAAAAAGCATAACTTTTAGGCGCGTCTCCAGGTTCTGTTACCAGTTCGTTTTTTATAAGCTCGCCTTCTTCAGAAACTACATCTTTTCCTTTTTTAAGGCTTTTAAACAATGTCACATCTATATTATACTTTTTGGCTTCTTCCACTAACAATTTACGATCACCTTGTTTCTCCCTAAATAAAAATCCATTAGTGTACACCCGGTGTTTAAGCGGAATGGTTTCTACGGAAAGTTTATTGTTTTCGTAAACTATTTCTGGTTCTGTTGAAGTCAATTCGTGAAAATACAACGGATATGGTGTCCAGGCATTGGATAGTTTAAGCTGAAGCAAAATCACTTCTTTTATTCCTTTTGGTCCATAAACATGAAGTTCTTTTTCCCGGTTTAACAACATAAAAGTAGAGATAAGCCCTATTAAACCATAAAAATGATCGCCGTGCAAATGCGAAATAAAAATATGCTCGATTTTACCGAATTTAATCTTATTTTTTCGAAGCTGAACTTGTGTACCTTCCCCGCAATCGATTAAAAACATCTGATTTTGCATTGTTAAAACCTGGGAGGTGGGATTGGTTAAAGAACGTGGAGTGGCTGCATAACAGCCTAAAATATCAAGCTTCATTAAAATCGATTTTAAAAAGAAATAGATGTTATTTTAGGAAGGATTCAAAAACCAAGCTCTCGCTCTAATTCTTCCATCTGGATCACATCTTCGGCTTCTCTTAAAGTAGGCACTACAAATAATTCTTCAGGGATTTTATCTATATTAATAGCATCATTGGCAATGACAAAAGATTTTTTGTTAGCACGATGTACGGTAGAAAGCTCTAAAAACCCCAATAACTCTTCTAACTCCAGTTCACCGTATTTTAAAATGTCCACCACCACGTTTTCATTTTCAAACTGGTGATGATTAGTGGTAAGCCTAGACGCGAAATCGGTTATAGAATCCTTATCATCTGTAATTAAAAGATAGTTTTCTTTCTTTTCAATTTTCATTAGCCTCTTTTTGTAAGATAAAGTACTAATTTAAAAAATAAAATCTATTGCTTAATTTTTGAGGCCAATAAATATATCGCCGCCATTCGTATGGCCACACCATTTTGAACCTGATCTAATATAATTGCCTGATCACTATCGGCAACATCGCTGGTAATTTCTACCCCTCGATTAATTGGTCCCGGGTGCATCACAATAATTTCTTTGTTCAGGCTATTGAGTATTTTCTTAGTTAGGCCAAATTGCTGTGTATATTCTCTGGTAGAGGGAAAATAACTAATATCCATTCTTTCATTTTGCACCCTAAGCATATTGGCAACATCACACCATTCTAATGCTTTTATAAGATTGGTCTCTACCTCTACCCCTAAAGAATCTATATATTTAGGAATAAGCGTTTTTGGCCCACAAACTTTTACGTTTGCTCCCTGTAATTTCAAAGCAAAAATGTTAGACAGTGCCACGCGACTATGCAAAATATCCCCTACAATCACCACATTTTTACCGGCCACCTCGCCTAAACGTTCGCGTATAGAATACGAGTCGAGCAGGGCTTGTGTTGGATGCTCGTGCGCTCCATCCCCTGCATTTACAATACTTGCTTTTACATGCTTAGAAAGAAAAATTCCTGCTCCCGGATTGGGGTGCCGCATCACCACCATATCCACTTTCATCGATAAGATGTTATTTACGGTATCGATAAGCGTTTCTCCTTTTTTTACTGAAGAAGAAGCTGCAGAAAAATTAATGGTATCTGCACTTAATCGCTTTTCGGCAAGCTCAAAAGAAAGACGGGTTCTTGTACTATTTTCGAAAAATAAGTTGGCTATGGTAATATCACGTAACGAAGGAACTTTTTTAATAGGTCGGTTAATAACTTCTTTAAAATGATCGGCAGTATTAAAAATTAGGTCAATATCCGATTTTTGCAGGTACTTAATCCCAAGTAAGTGGTTAACACTTAATTCGCTCATTACGCTAGTTATTTTGAAATAAGGTAAACAATATCTTCGCCTTCATTTTCCTTCCAGTTTACTTTTACTTTTTCTTCGTTGATGGCGTCTACCTGCCTGCCATTATAATCTGGCTGAATAGGTAAATGCCTGCTAAAACGACGATCGATAAAACTTAACAATTCAATTTCTTTTGGTCTTCCAAAAGACTGGATTGCAGTTAAGGCTGCTCTTATACTTCTACCGGTATATAAAACATCATCGATAAATACCACGCGCTTATCTTCTACCACAAAATCGATCCTGGTTTTATTGGCTTCTAAAGGTTTATCACTTCTACGGAAGTCATCCCGATAAAAAGTAATGTCCAATTGGCCGGTTTTAAGATCTTTTAAATGATATTCCTTTTCCAAAATTTCCTGAAGTCTATTTAGTAAAAATATACCTCTTGGCTGTATACCGATAAGAACAGTATTAGAAAAGTCAGAATGATTTTCTACAAGCTGGCAAGCCAGTCGTTGCAAAATTATTTGTACTTCTTTAGCGG
>Ga0114908_1001442_pt1 | contig 12131 bp, 12 predicted proteins | sample MalvireepMed_s17_FD_87292 | JGI IMG/M metagenome (GOLD analysis project Ga0114908, IMG submission 87292) | Marine viral communities from the Global Malaspina Expedition - Malaspina viral metaG DeepMed_s17 | ecosystem: Environmental > Aquatic > Marine > Oceanic | place: Mediterranean Sea... | reverse complement strand
TAATCTAAATAACAGACAACAAGCTGCTGTACAGAATGCACAAAACTTTTTACAATTAGATGTAGGTAATTTAAATAATAATCAACAGGCTGCAGTAGTGAACTCACAACAACAAGCACAAAGTTTATTGACAGACGCAGCAGCGGAGAATGCAGCTAGACAATTTAATGCTACAAGTCAGCAACAAACAGATCAATTTTTTGCAAACCTTATTGCCGGTATAGGACAACAAAACACTGCACAGTCTAATGCTATGAATCAGTTTAATGCTGGTGAAGTAAATGCCCTACAAAGATTTAATTCAGAGATTTCCAATCAACGTGACCAATTTAATGCTCGTAATCAATTAGCTATTGGGCAGAGTAATGCAGTGTGGCGTAGAGAGATTGCAACTGCAGATACAGCAGCTACAAATTTTCAAAATCAGTTTAACGCACAGAATTTGCTTGAGCTTAGTAATGAAGCATACGATAATCTCTGGCAAGAATATAGAGATATGCTTGAGTTTGCTTGGACATCTGGAGAAAGTGAATTAGATCGTATTGCTTCTATACAACTGGCACAAGTTAATGCTGCTAATACAAGAGAATTAGCAGAATTTCAAGCTGATAGGGAACGATCATCACAAGTAGGTGGCTTTATTGCACAAGTAGCACAACCATTTATTCAAGTTGGACTAAGCTCTCTTGCGGAGTGGGTATTTTGATAATGGCCCCATTACTATAGCATATAGGAGAAAATAATGTCAAGTATAACCCTTACTGAATCTGCAGTAGTTAACGAGGAAGCTGCAAATACAGGTTATTTTAATAGAGTTAATACGCTTTTAGCAGAACAAGAAAGTGGGTCTGCTAGGGCAATACAAAACTTTATAAAAACAGACGGTACAAAAACTGACATAGCCAGTTTATTTAAAACATTAACAACAGAACAAGGTACTTATGATTTTAGTAAAGCTCACCTTGCCTATGCACTTGATATAGCTGGTGCTACTGAAGAACAAATACTTAATGCTATTGCTTTTCTTGATAAGTCTAAAAGAAGGATATTAGCACAGAGAGCAAGTTTTAGAGAAACAGAAGCAGCAGAAGAATTTTTTAAGCCACTGATGAAAAAAACAACTAAAGCACCAGAGTGGAAAACTAGGAAGCAGAACTATGCAGACTCAATTGATACGGCATTAAAAACCTATCGTATGCGGCAAATAGAACCCATAGCACCAGAAAAGGATATTGCATAAAATGCCCAATATTGAAATAACAGAAATGACTGCGCCTATTCCCGGTCAATCTTTGACTGCGGAACTTGGATCTAGACCTTGGGAACGTCCAGCTAAATATTCTGATCCAGAAGACGCTTTAGAATACTATGTAAAACAAATAAGTTTGCCAGATAGAACAGCACATATGTTAGAAATTTTAGAGTTGGGGTATCCTGCTGCAACTTTGGTAGATTCTATTCTTATTGCTGGAGTTATGCAAGGACTACATACTATTGATGTAGCTGTACTTATTTCTCCAGCGATGTTTAAATTAATAACTGCTATAGCGGATGAAGTTGGAGTTGAATATAAAACAGGACTTACTAGAGCTAAAGACGGTAGTGTAGATCAGCTTTTGGTTGAACGTGCTGCAGCAGAACCTGAAGCAGAAGAAATTGAAGAAAGATTTGAAGAAACTGAATTAGAAGATATTAGAAATGCTGCTAAAAAGACTAATATGGGGATAATGTCTCAAACAACAGCAGAAGAAATGGAGGTCTAACTATGCCACTTATTGTAGCAGATATAGTATCGGGATTTGCAAAAGAAACTACTGCTGGATTTAAAAAATCGGCGGCAGATAGGCAAAATATAATTAACATAGCTGCATCACGAGCAATTACTGAAGGTGGTCGTCTATATGATATACGTAAATTAGAATTAAAACGTGTAAGAGAGGCACTTAAATGGGCAGAAGAGAATGGGTTTGATACAAAAAATGCTAAATTTTTAGCCTCAAGATCACAAGAAGAATTTGAAGGTATAAAACAGGATCTTAGAGAAGCGCAACTAAGGCACCAAGCAAGCAGTAAGAAAAGTGCTGAAGAAGCAGAAATAGAGCTGAGACGAAGAATATCTGTGCATCCAAGTAGAAGGCAATTTGAAATTGGTGAACCTGTTGAAATTGGTGAACCTGAATTTGATCCCTATAAAGTATTTGGTATGGAAGCTCCCTCTTTGGATGCAGGGATAAAAACAAGACAAGCATTTGATGAAGAGTGGTATAAGACTACGGCAGCAGGAATAGTTGGAAATATATCTCCTGATGATATGGATCGTGATCAAGAAATGTCAATTGCTGCTCAATTACGAAATGCATTTAGCAAACAATTTGGTTTGCCGGGAGGAGAACGTAAAGAAGCATTAGATACTGCTGGTCGTGTTTTAGGTTTAACTGGAGATCAAATTGCTGATCTAATGGCGGATAGAAAGGAATATGAAACAATAAAAACACCAGAAGGATTTAGGCGATATCTTTCAAGAGAAATGGCAATAAAAATAGAAGAACAGGAAATAGCACTTAAAACTGCTAGAGATACTTATGAACAAGCAGCTCTAAAACTTAAAGAATCTGAAGATGAACATGAATTTATTAACATGACAGTTGGAGAATGGAAACGTGAAAACACAGATGCTGATACCTCTTGGTTAATTGACCATAAAAATAAAGAATATCCTGATGATATGAAATTGGGAGATGTTCTTAGAATACAGAATTTTACTACTAAAAATGCCACAATAGTAGAACTATTATCTAGGAATAATAAACCTGTAACTTTTACACAACTTAATACACAAGGTAGGAATGTTAGACGAACACTCGTACCTCATTTCGCTCTTGAGGGAACATTCATGGGAGAATTTTGGGCATCACAGAACCCAGCAAGTGAATTAGAACTAGCAGCTAATAATACAGAAAGCAGTATGGTATCATTATGGAGTGATATTTTAAGCAGTACTAATCTTGATTTTAATGATGCTAGAGTTTTACAAAATGAATCAATGGGTGATTTTGCTGTTATAAATTTCTATGAGTATCTGCATGACAGTAAAAAGGAGGGGCTAACCGATAGTGCTTTTATAAAAGAACTAAAGGAAGGAGAAAGAAATAATGCCGTAATGGATACCGACGCAGTAAATAAGATGACAAATATAACTCCTGCTATGTTAAGAGACTTACAAAGGGCATTAAAAAGGTATGATGTTGATCTTAAAGATGTCACTGCAACTCAAATCCACAATTATTGGTTATCTCAGGCAGTACTATCTTCAGGGGAAAGAAAAAGTTTCTTTGATGTAGCAAAAAAACAAACAAGAACAACAGAAGTAGGAGCAGCAGGAGATACACCTGATGATGTAGAAGTAGAAACTGCAGAACAAAAAGCAGCGCGTCTCGCAGAAGAGAATAGGCTTGCCGAGATAAGGGAAAAGCAAGATCAGGCAGGTGCTGATCCTATTTTAGAAACAGCGGCGGCTGGTGTTTTAAGGGATGGACTCAATAATATTTTAGGTAATCTTGGTGACGACGAATGGCAAAGAATAGTTGGATCAGGGGATCAAACTCAAATAGCAAATACACTATATCCACTTCTGCAGGATATACAGAAACAATTAAATGAAGCTCCTTATAACCTTGAAATAAGTACTGGACAAATATTCGACCCTATTCTTTCGTCAATTAAAGAGGGAAATACAGACATTACAAGGGATGATATAATTATTAAAATACTTGGTTCACGTAGGGCAGAAACAGTAGAAAGCAGACCAAAAAAAGAAATGGGAGAAAGATTAGGTGTAGTAGTTGCCGGTTATGATAATCTTGTAGGTGGTTTTATACAAGAACACTTAATTAAAATTAATGATCTTGATGATAGTGTAACGGGAACACCAGAACAACAAAAAAATGCAAGTGCGTTAATCGCCCTTGAACGTGATGTTGATAACGCTATAGCTAGTTATCAGAATGGAACAATGTCTGAACAAATGGTCATAGCAATAATCAAAGAAGCAGGATTATTTACGAGCAAATTAATTCAACAAGACATTGATTTAAGGAAGGCTAATGAAGCTCCAACATATTATAATTCGCACAGGTTTACAAGCCATGTACAATCATTTAATGAACTTTTTTCTAACGAATAAAAACCCTTACGGAGCATTACAAAAACTATGGCTGAACAATATTATTTAAGAGATGATCTAACATTAGATATACTTAGACAGGATTCTCAATTTGATGAGGATTCTTATTTATTTATGCTCGAAAGAACAGGAAGAAGTATACCTGATATAGATGAAAGAATAGATGAATTTGCCGAATTAATGCGTCAATCTCAAGTTAATGAAGTATCTGCTATAAAAAATTTAACTCATATTAGAAGTGTAGATGATGAAGCCAAAGCAAGAATGGGAAGAATGTTTATTGCGTATGATAAAGTAGACGGGCTTACTAGTTTTTGGAAAAAAATAGGAGACTATACTACGGGAGTAATTACATCTCCAACGACATTAGCAGCTATTCCCACAGCAGGAGCTAGTTTATTAGCAAAAACTGGCATGACAGCAGCTACGGCGGCAGCTAATGTATTCATTAGAAGACTCGCCACTGAAACAATAAGAACTTCTGTACGTAAAGGAGCATTAAGCGGAGCAGCGAAGGCTGCTGGTGTAGAGGCTATTAGTGGATCAATAATAGAAGGAACATTGGCGGAAGCAAAAAAAGAGACAGGACTTGAACAGTATCAAGAAGAAGATTGGGTAGAGAGGGCTGCTTTAGGTGGCGTTGCGGGCGCTGCTGGTGGCGCAGTACTTGGTGGTGTTGTAGGTGCAGTTACTAGGCCACGAGCAGCAAGAGCAGCAAGAATTTTTGAGGAGGGAGCAAGGGCTAAAAAAAATAGAATAGACCAAGGAACAGAAACAGGAAAACGATATTTAGCTTCTTTATCCCCAAAAGAAAGAGAAGAAAGTTTAAAATTCGTTGATGCTACCATAGAGAAAATATCACTTCGAGAATTAGACCCTGCAGAGGTATTAAAAGGAAAAAAGGTAAAGCCTCAAGTTCTTCCTTGGATTACAAGATTAGGCGAAGATAAACCACGAGCAGGTACAGAGGGTGTTGTACGAGCGGGGGATGAAGTAATACCAGAACCATTTACAGCAGGATTACGTCCTGAAGTAATGAGAAACATTTCTATGGCCGCTTTAGAAATTATTAAAAAAACTGGTAGGCCGTTACCTGAAGATGTAAAAGAATTAAGAATTACACAAATTCTTCACGATGTTTTAATGGGAGAACAAGCGGCTGGAAAACTTCTTCCTGAAGAACTTGAAGGTATTATACGCAGTTATGGCCTCACACCACAAGAGTTTTCTCATTTATATCTAGCAGAAGTATCAGAAGCTGCTAGGATATTAGGCACTCAAAGTCAAATGTCAAAGCTATTTAGTAAATCTGCCGCTGAAACATTACATAACAATCTAAAAGTAATGCAAGAACAATCTAAACTATTAGTTAGTGAAGGAAGACTTGCAAGTGATATAACCCCTGTTCCTGAAGAAGTTTTACAAATGACTAGAGCTTTCACATTACCCACAGGATTATCTCCAGCTAACTATTACACGATACTTAAAAATATAGACAAAACTAGATTAGGTTTGATGACAATTCAACCCGCTACTACAATTCGTAATACGGCAAATGGTACAGCAAGAATGGCAATATTTGCACTTGATAATTTCTTCCAAGGAGCAGTTATGCAACTTGGTACAAAAGAAACTCGTATTGCTGGTAGACACAGGCTGTTTGCAGGACCACGACTTTTGAAAACTATGCTTGATCCTTCTGAAGCAAATATATTAAAAGCCATGTTTTCAGAAGAAATGCCTGTAAGTTTTAGAGAACTATATAGAAAAGCTGCCGACATAGAAGCAGCTATGGGTACAGGAAAATCTTTGGTTAAAGTATCAAGATGGTTAAATGGACTAAATACCCTAGCTGACAATACTTTTAAGCGTGCTGTGTTTATGGCAGAATTACAAAGTCTTGTAGGAAGAAAAAAGCTATTAAAGCATATGGAAGAAGGAACCTTTAATGAAATAGATCCTAAGTTTGTATCGGAAGCAATGCAAGAAGCTTTAACTTTTACCTATCAAAAAGGATATAATAAAGCCAAAGGAAGTGGTTGGTGGGAACAAAGAGGAGCGGGGTTTATTAAAACTTTTAATAGACCGGGAATGTCCTTAATTATACCATTTCCAAGGTTCACAGCTAATTCTTTAGAGTTCATGTATAAACATGCTCCAATTGTCGGGTTAATGGATTTTCCTAAACTTGTAGGACAAGCAACAAAAGCAATAGGCCCAGAGTTAGAAGGAGCAGCATTAAGAAAAGCTTTATTACGAAAGACAAGAGCTAGAAAAGCCGTACCAAAAAGAGTGGCACAACAAATAACTGGATTAGGAATGTTGTACGGTGCTATTCAACTTCGCGCACAACAAGGACCAGACGCAAAATGGTGGGAACTTTACGATAAAGATACAGGAGAATATAAAAACGCCCAAGCTTTTTATGGACCATTTGCTGCTTTCATGTGGATGGCTGATTTAATTACGAGATCCAGCATGAGAGATATGAAAGTTGCAGGTGCTCCCGTTTTAATTGGGGATGAGCTTAAAAATAATTGGCTAGATACTACTAAAGATCCTATTTATGCAAAAATGTTAGAAGATCAGACATTTATAGATTTTTTGAAAGCTACATTTGGTCCTCAATTTAAAACAGGAATTGGTAATCAACTTTTAGGTGATATAAAAGATCGTATAGCTGAAAATATGATTATTAGTAAAGGTGTTACTGTTGATTCTATTGAAGATGCACAACAAAGAGAAATTGCAGCAAGACAATTAAACACAGTGCTAATGGAAATGGCAGGTAATGTTGCAAGTACATTTCTTGTTAGTATGGGTGCTGTTAGAGATATCATGGCTACGTTTGATCCAAAAGAATACGAAGGAGTAAAAGCCACTGATAATATCAGTCCTATGGATGCATTTATAAAAAATACATTAAGAGCACTACCAATAACGAGTGATGGAAAATACTTTAGTCTTATATCCTCTGGAGACATACTTGGTTTGGAAGAAAGTATAGCAGGAGATATAATTGTCCCAACTGCTCTGCCAACAGAACCTAGTGCTAGACGAAAAAAAGGACTTGAAAGACAATTAATAGGAATTGGAGCACCTAAATATAAAAATATTTTTCAAAAAGAATTGGATAGATTAGGACTACAATCGTGGAAATTACTGCCTAATATCCCAGACGATGATTCTTTAACAAGAATTGTAAAAAAACATTATCAAGAAATAGTACAACGTGATATTATTCCCTATATTTCTGGTGAGTCATACAAAGAGCTTCCTCCAGAAGAACGAAAATATAGGTTACGTAATTTTATAGCAAGTAGAAGAGATAATATATATGATATAGCCTCACAAAAATTAGAAGAGCAGTTTTATGACACACAAGACCCTAAAAAAAGAGGGTACATAAAAAAACAACTGGTAAGATTATTACAAGTTAAATTTAGAACTATGAACCAATTAGAGAGAAGTATGGCTATAGACTCGTTTAGAAATAGCTTTGGACGATCTCCAGATTTGAATGATGAAAATGAAGTTAGAATGTTAATATCAGAAGCTAAACGCTATAGAAAAACATCACGATGACAGTTACCTCTTTCATTAAACTATTTGAAACTGTAGGCATACCCGTAATTGCAGCCGCTGCTGCAGGGTATGCTCTATGGTGGCTCATCAAATGGATAACTAAAAACCTTAAAAAGGAATTGTATAATCAGCATATAGCTTCTTTAAAAAGCATAGATCAGTTACGTAATGAAATAGATGAAGAAGTAAGAGACACGAGAGATATGATTTCTAAACAGATAAAAGAGCTAAACGTAATAATTATAAGATTAATAGATAGGGTTCGTGTTCTTGAAATAAACTTTATAGAACATGATGAAACTGTGAGAACTGTGTATGATCTTTCTCGTACAGAAAGAAAAAAGCCCCGCCACGAAGTTGTGGAGGAGCTTCAAGAGCAAATCAAAGATGCGGGGAGAACAAACGGTAATTAAAATGTATCCTTGTTTAAATAGTCAGGAATTATATCTTGTATCTCTCTTCTATGTCGCTTACTATCTACCAAGATTTTAAAGGATTTGATTATTGCAGTTGAGGTAGTAAACTTAAACCACCAAGGAAAAACTGCATGTATCATTCCAAAGATACAACACAACAACAATTTAAAACTATTCATAAAAGCAAACCTCCCATGAACCCAATATGATTGTGGGTTATCTGTATCCATAGTATGTCTAGTAAATATGTTATCCAAGGAAGGCTCATTATGTCCTTCCTTTTTTTGTTTCCATTTTTTAACTTCTTTCGTTAAATTTTCTTCAAGCTGCTCTGACATTAAGCTTTCCTAAATTTTCAAAGTATGCCTTATTAAACCCTCGTTCCCATTCCTTGTAAAAGGAACTTCCTTCTTTGTATGGGTTAATTATCCTTCCCCGTTTAAATGCATGGTATCCTTTGGCATGTTGAATACGAAGAGGGGGATGATGTTCCTTACGCATTGTTTTTCTCCTTAATTTTTATGTTATATCAACTAATTCACACACACCAGCAGTACATGCCAGTTCCTGTGTTCCTCTTGTCGTGTCTTCTTTTTCTACATCAGATAGTTTACTCCAATCAATATCTTTTGGCATCTTACCTACCAATGAATTATATTCTTTTTCATTTATGTCTTGGTATGGTGCTTGTTTATATGTGTGATCCGTATGTGGCAAAAAGGACACACCGGAAAGGTAGTCGAAGTTATTCCAACACCAAGATCCTACATTCACCCATTCTTTTTCTTTAACAGAAATAGTTACTGAGGGTTTGTGTTCACACCAATGTTCCGCATATGTTTTCCATAGTTCAAGTTGTGCTATAGCAGACATGTCATTTCTACAAATAGCTTTTTCTGGAGCCTTCATAGGAAAAGAAAACACTGTAATTGTATCTGGTTGTAAATAATCCATTTCATATGGTATTCCTACGCTCATCATAAATTGAGTGAGTGGGTCTTTGTTATCCGCTCTAACTGTCCTTATATAATGTGCGTTATGCCTAGCATGTATTCCACTTGAGCTATCTACCAGTTGGCTCACAGTTCCAGAAGGCTTTACACATGTAATTGCTGTAGATTGTGGTATCTCAAGCTTTTTAGCCCATGCCTTATTAGCCTCTATAGCTACGTTACGAAGATAATTTAACAATGATGATAAATTATCTGTCGTACCATTAAGCAATGAACAGTCCATTATACCAGTTAATGATACTCCTAACAACCTTTCTTCTTCAGTATTGTTTTGCCATCTTTTGCGAAGATACCCAAAGTTAGTAAAGGTAGCTTGTATGGTTCCTAAAATAGTAGCCAACTCTACTTTATTTTTTAGAGTAGTTTTTGTATCACTACTTCTACAGACAACCTCTGTTAAGTTACAGAATTGATTTGGCCTCAATAGTATTTCTGAACAAGGGTTTGTACCAAAATCTATATCTGTATTTCTCCTACCGTTCTGTGCAGCTTTATTTTTTGCTGACTGCCTGTTAAATATACCTCTTTCCCCTGATTTACTTTCATATAAAGATAGCCACTCGCTCATAAAAGTCCCTGTGTCAGGCATATCTGTGTACACAGCAGAGTTGTTTGCTAATGCTCTTTCTGGGTTAGTTTCCCACCACTGTCCTGTTTTAGCTGCTCTCATACGATAGTCTGATAGATTAGACAAAGAAATAAGAGCGGATCTTCGTACACCACCAACTATTACAACTTCTCCTGTTTTGCAAACAATATCATGGCATTCCAAGGAATTTAACTTTCTTCCTCTGGCTTCTTTAAACTTGGTAATAGTAAAGTCAAATAAATCAACTAAAGGCTGTGGTCCTGAAGCTCTACCACCAAATGTTTTTAGTCTTGCTCCTGAAGGACGAATTTTATTTATATTTATTTTGGGTACACGACATGTGTATAGATAAGAAACCAAATCTCTAAATGCCCTTGCCCAGCCTTCCTTTGAGTCTGCTACAGAAATTACATCATCTGTATGTTCAAATTCTCTATCAGGTATCGTAGGTAAGCTATTTATGTACTGCCTTTCAACAGAAAAGCCTACACCTGTTCCATTCATTAGTATATAAAGAACCTCATCAAATGCTTTTGGATTATCAATAGGAATGTAAGAACAATTATAACTAGCTATATTCTCTCTTGATAATGCAGGTCCAGCAGTCATCATAGATCGCATACTGGGCATAATACCCAAAGATGATATACTATTTTTTAATTGTTTCCATATCCCCTCATCAATATCTATTTCTAAAACCTCTTTTACATGATACATAAAATAATCAACAAGACGAGTTACAGTTTCTTCCCAAGTTTCCCGCCTATTTTCATTTTCAATCCAACGAGCATATCTTGAAAGTGTAATAAATCTTTGGTAATCATTCATATAATTCATGTTTGTGTACTCCAGTGCATCTAACTTTTAAAGTAAGAATTTTAGCTCCATCTAGATTTTCTAATAGTTCATATAACATATCGACAAGTTCATTTGTAGGATCTCCATCGACAGGCATAAAAAACTCATCCGGGTCAATTTCCAAAAATATATTAGCTCTAGCTCTCATGATCATTTCTTAATTGTTGTTACTAGCTTGTTAAGATACCATTGTGCTTTTAGTAAATCTTCATCTTTATTTTTATAGTTTTCTCTCCAAGTATATTTAAACACATTTCCTTTACAGTACCCACGAAATTCTTCATCAGTTAAAGATGCTTCAATAGCCTGTATGCACTCTATACCATGTTTGTTATAATGTAAAGGACTATTAACTGTGTCTTGTTGTGCTTTATATTCTTTAATAAAAAGGCTACTTGGCATTATGCATTTCCTTTTGTTTCAGAATTAAAAACTAATTTGATTATGTTATTATTATCATCAACTTTTTCTTCTTCATGTTCTTCTATATCAACATGCTCTAAATCAAGTTCATGATGTCTTAAGTAATGCTCAACTACATGCCTCACAAATGCATTTTCGTGCATTGAAGGAATAGAAGCCGCCATAAGATTACAAATTTTAAGCATACTCTCATGCTGGTATTCATCTAAAGATATTTTGGATAGATCAGTAAGTAATTTTACCTGTACGTCGCCTACCCACACAGAAGCACCATTATCTTCTTCCGTTGTATTTTGCATAACGGGTCTTAGCACTATAATAAAATCATTAACATGTATTTTGTTATTTAATTTGTTCATTTTATACCTCTTTAGTTGTATATTATTTCTTTTTTGTATGACACCACTCCAAAGAATCCCAACATCGTTCTTCATTTAACCACGTTTGTGGAATACCATCTACTTTTTTGCAATATAAAAACTTATGTTTTTCACACCAACCTGCATATGTCATCTTTCCTCTCTTATACAACTTCTTATTAGGATTGTCAAATATAAATCTAATATCATTATTAGGATGTTGTTTCCGTATGAAGAGGTGCTTCTTCCTATCCTCTAAAACAAATCTTCCCTTTACCTCTAAGATAATTCCGTTAGGCAGTATAAAATCTGGTGTGTATGTTTTATCTTCAATCCATCTGTAAGCAATCTTAATGTCTTCATATAGTATAGGTATATTTAAATTATTTAGCAGTTGATAAATATACTCTTCAGATTTTGATCTAAATACAATCTTTTTTACTTTTTTATTCAAGCTCTTTACTTCTCCTTATTTTTTGAAATAACATTAATAAGTCTTTCCACTTCAAAAGTAAGAGAGGATATTGGAAGATTATAACAATTGGCTTTTACAAAATAGTTATTACTTGGATCATGTTCTCCTTTCTTCAAATACACAGATTCTTTAAAATACGCTTCTCTGTCTTTTAATCCAAGGAACCAACCTTTAGACTGATCATTTAAAACCCTTACAAATGCAAAATAATCACAGTTTTGTTTTCTTGT
>Ga0114908_1001439_pt1 | contig 12159 bp, 9 predicted proteins | sample MalvireepMed_s17_FD_87292 | JGI IMG/M metagenome (GOLD analysis project Ga0114908, IMG submission 87292) | Marine viral communities from the Global Malaspina Expedition - Malaspina viral metaG DeepMed_s17 | ecosystem: Environmental > Aquatic > Marine > Oceanic | place: Mediterranean Sea... | reverse complement strand
GAGAATATAAAAAAGTATTGCAACAAATAATGCCCATTCAGGTAGATGAAGAAGGAAATATGCTAAGAACCTTCGTGATCTTAACCGATATTTCTCATTTAAAAGATAATCATAAAATGAAGTTATCATACATCGGTTTTGATGGAGAACCTTCTTATGTCGATGTTAAACCACTAGAAACTTTTGAGCCTACAGAAAATGTACTCACCAATCGTGAACACGAAATTCTTCTGCTGCTTTCGCAAAGTAAAACCACTAAACAAATTTCTGAACATTTATGTATTAGTGTAAATACGGTGGCAACTCATCGCAAAAACATTCTCAAAAAGACAAAAACACACAATGTTTTAGATTTAGTAAAAAAAGCGATCGATAAAGGGTGGATTTAATTATAAATTTTATCTTTAAAACAAAAACTTGAAAAAAATGAAAATATTAGTCACCGGAGGTCTAGGTTTTATTGGATCTCATACTGTTGTCGCTTTGCTAAATGAAGGTTTTGAGGTTGTTATCATCGATAACCTTTCTAATTCATCTATCGGAGTTTTGGAAGGCATCACAAAAATCACAAATCAAACTCCGGAGTTTCATAAACTAGACTTAAGAGATAAAGAACGAGTGGCTAATTTTTTTGAAGCCAATCAAGATATCGAAGGGATTATTCATTTTGCAGCTTCAAAAGCAGTTGGCGAAAGTGTAGAAAAACCTTTACTGTATTATGAGAACAATATAAATACGTTGGTTTTTATTTTACAGGAAATGAGAAGAAAAGAACTTTCTAATTTTATTTTTAGTTCTTCTTGTACGGTTTATGGCCAAGCAGATGAATTGCCAATCACCGAAAATGCTCCAGTTAAACAAGCTGAATCTCCTTACGGAAATACCAAACAAATAGGAGAAGAGATCATCGGCGATTTTGCGAAAACCAATGAAAAATTTAAAGCGATCGCTTTGCGCTATTTTAACCCGATAGGCGCGCACCCTTCAGCAGAAATAGGAGAATTACCTATTGGAACACCTCAAAATTTAGTGCCTTATATTACGCAAACAGGTGCCGGAATAAGAGAAGAACTTTCTGTATTTGGTGACGATTATCCTACCGAAGATGGTACATGCATTCGTGATTACATTCACGTGATGGATTTAGCCGAAGCCCATGTTGTTGCTTTGCAACGACTTATCAACAATAATAATAAAAAGAATTACGAAGTTTTCAATTTAGGAACAGGAACCGGAAATTCGGTACTAGAAGTCATCAAATCTTTTGAGAAAGTTGCTGATCAAAAACTACCGTATAAACTAGTAGATAGAAGACCAGGTGATGTAATTTCTGCTTATGCAGATACTACCAAAGCAAATTCAGACTTAGGCTGGACAGCACGTTTTAATCTGGAAGATGCTTTGGCAAGTGCTTGGAAATGGCAACAAAAGCAGCCAAGTTAATTATCTTTTACTAGTCACGTAAAACGCGTGAATTACGCCCGGAAGCCAAAAGATTAAGGTTAAAATAAGATTGATTAAAAAATCTTTACCTAAACCCTTGTTTACGAATACGCCTAAAGGTGGTAAGATAATGTTTAAAATAATAGTTAGTAAAGACATTGTTTTTTATTTAAAACTAAGCAATGTCTTTTTACTACAATAAAGATTATAGATAAGTATAACAGCTATTTAACTAAAGTGTTAAGGGCAGTTGAATTCTATATCGTAAACAGGGTAACTGTAAGCCCTCCCAAAATCGTAATGCCACCATTCTGTTCTAATCGTGTGAAAACCGAATTTCTTTAAACCTTCTCGCAGTAATTTTCTATTCGCTAGAACCTTAGCCGGTAATTTTTTATAAGCTTGATGGGCTTCTTCTCCAAAATGATCATAACCGGTTCCCATTTCTAATGGCTTACCATTTTCTTTATTCACTAACGTCAAGTCTACCGCAGCGCCGCGATTATGTACCGATTTTTTGGTGTAGGGATTTGCAACATAACGAGCATCGGGATAAATTTTCCACATCTTTTTTTGAGCGCTTAAAGGTCGGTAGCAATCAAAAAGCTTGATTTGATAACCTAAATCACAAAAATAATTATTGGCTTTAGCTAAAGCTTCAGCTACTTCTGGTAATAACAAACATTTTTCACATTCGTAAATAGGTTGTTCTAAAAAGTTGTTTGCAGTCGCATATCGAACATCGTAGGTAAAACTATCGTCATAATTTTCTAAATCGATAAAATGACTCAAACTGTCTTTAGTTTGCGAAATGACACATAGTGGGAAACAGCATAAGGTAACCAATAGCATTCTCATGCTTATAAATGTAGACATCATTGTGGGGAATAATAAAAAAGCCTTCTTAAAAAGAAGGCCGGTGTTGTTAAATTTTAATAGAAATTAGTCTTCGTAAGCCTGAAGCCCTTCATTGTATTCTCTAATTTCTTCAATATTCATTGGGTTTTCAGCATTTTTAATAAGGTTGATTAGGTACATCAAACTCTCATCGGCGCTAAACTCTTGGGTACTAAACTCTTCTTCTTCACCTTCAATAGGCTCATCTTCCGGGATCGGGATATCGAACGTGTAATTTTCTTCTAAATGTTCGTATGTTAAACGTAAAGCTTTGGCAACCACAGGAAGCTTTTCTTCCACAGCGTAAGGGCGTAGTTGCTTTAAATCTTCAACTAATGTATTGGTAATAATACCGGCGTGATCTAAATCGTCTAAGATCTTTTTGATTAATTTCTGAGCTTTAGGATTATTCAAAATCGAGTTTTTTAAAGGTTAACGGGTTACAAAAATAAATTTTTAATACTTCCTTTCTTTATAAATTTTAAAAAATGTAGATATTTTTTTCAAGGCAATCTTCGAAATAATTGTTGACCATTTTTTTAGATTTATAAGGCTTTGACTATGAATAAACTAAAATTAAATTGAGATTTTAGGGGTAAATATTTCAATAAACCTTTAAAACTGATTAATTTTGCAGGGTTTTATTTTAAGAATTACAAGAAGAGGAGATAACGATTTATGGCTGAAAAAGTGGCAGAAAAGAAATTATACGACTATCAAGAAGCAGATTTACAGAAGATATTTTCATATCTAAATGATGCGCCCGATAATTTTAATTTATTATATCAACTTCCTACAGGAGGTGGTAAAACGGTGGTGTTTTCTGAAATCGTTAGAAGATATATCGAGCAAACCAATAAAAAGGTAGTGATTTTAACGCACCGTATTGAGCTTTGTAAGCAAACTTCTAAAATGCTGAAGGGGTTCAACGTTAACAATAAGATCATTAACAGTAAGGTTAAAGAACTTCCAGATCAAGACGAATATCAATGTTTTGTGGCCATGGTAGAAACTTTAAATAACCGTTTAAGTGATGATAAATTAGAAGTTTCTGATGTTGGTTTAGTGATTATTGATGAAGCGCATTATAACTCGTTCACGAAGCTATTTAAATACTTCGAAGAATCTTTTATTTTAGGAGTAACTGCTACACCGTTAAGTTCGAATATAAAATTACCGATGAAGGATAATTACCAAGAACTTATTGTAGGTAATTCGATTCCTTCGTTGATTGAAAAAGGCTTTTTAGCACGTGCAAACACCTATAGTTACGATGTTGGTTTAACTTCGCTACAAGTCGGGATTAACGGAGATTACACCGTAAAATCTTCAGAAGATCTGTATACGAATTTTTCGATGCAAGAGAAGCTCGTGCAAGCTTACGAAGAGCGTTGTAAAGGTAAGAAAACATTAATCTTTAATAACGGTATTAATACCTCGTGGTATGTTTACCAAACCTTTAAAGATGCGGGTTACGAGATTAGGCATTTAGACAATACGCATAGTAAAAAAGAACGTAAAGACATTTTGCGCTGGTTTAAAGAGAAACCGGATGCTATTCTAACTTCGGTAAGTATTTTAACCACCGGTTTTGATGAACCTACTGTTGAAAATATTATTCTTAACCGAGCAACTAAATCTCTTACCTTATATTATCAAATGATCGGGCGTGGTTCTCGTAAATTACCGGGTAAAGATGAATTTAGCGTAATTGACCTTGGGAATAATGCTGCTCGTTTCGGACTTTGGGATGCTCCGGTAGATTGGCAATTGATCTTTAAGAACCCGGATTATTTCTTAGAGAACATCACTTCAGATGAAGATATTGAACGTGAGTTTAAATATAAAATGCCGGAAGAAGTTCGAGAGATGTTCAAAAATTCTGATAATATAGAATTTGATATCAAAGAAGCTTATGAAGCGGCTGTAAACAACGGAGAGAAATCGAAAAAAGTATTAGAAGAATCGATCGACCAACACGCGCAAATGTGTGCAGAAAATAGTGAAGATGTGTTTGATGCCAGAATATTAGCCCGTGAGTTAGGCGATGATATTCGTGATCGTGTAAAACGTTATTCTCGATGTATCATTAATAACACTAAAAACTATAGAGATTGGTTGTTTGAAGATTATAACCGTAAACTAAGATCTAGAATTAACGAAATGTTTCAGGATTAATTGCTGAAACTTTCGATTTATAAAAAGAAAAAGCCAGATTTTAAAATCTGGCTTTTTTTATAGGTTGAAATTTAATTGAATTTTTTTAGTCGAGTGCTCCAAAAATAGCGACACCATATAAGAAGAAACGTAAGAAACGTAACAATCCGAATAGTAAATAACTACCAAAAGGAAATTTAATAATCCCGGCAGCCATACTTGAGATAGAAAATGGGACCGGTAATAATGCTCCTACGATAATTAAAAAACCGCCCCATTTACGCATGTTTTTAATGTGTTTGGCCATTTTTACTTCTAAATACACAAATACCGATGGAATGCTGGCAATACCTCTTCCCATAAAATAAGAAAGAATACCACCGCAATAAGAAAGGGTAGCGATGGCAGCTAAATACCATTCTGGATGTGCAGATTTTCCTGCCCAGGCAATAAAAATTTCCGGGGGAATTAATCCTAAAATAGATTCTGAAGCAAAAAATACAGATAAAACTCCGAGTGGCGGAAAGTTATCGGTCACATATGCTAATATGTCATTAATATCGATAACGAAAAAATGAACACAAATAAGCGCAGCTATAAAAACTAAAATAGGAATAGCTGCTTTTAATAAACTTTTACCTACAAAACTATAAAACCCTGTGTAGGAGTAATATTGATGTAGGAGTTTCCATTTAGGTTTACGGTTTGTTGGGCGTTTGTTCTTCATAAGTAATAAGCGTAAAAATAAGGGGTAATTTTACACGAGCCAATAAATAAATGGTAAGAATTAGTTAATAAAATTAACTTTTGTAAGTCGGATTCATCTGGCTTAATTCTCTAAAATCATATCCGGTTGGCAATTCATATAATTCTAAATTAAAATAGGGGGTAGCGGCTAATAAATGATCAAAAATATCGGCAATAATATGTTCGTAATTTTGCCATACTTTATCTTTACTAAATGCATAAATCTCTAACGGAATCCCTTGAGGTGTTGGATCTAATTGTCGCGTCATGATCATCATATCTTTGTTGATCGCAGGATGCTGGTTTAAATAGGCATCGACATATTTTCTGAAAATTCCGAAGTTGGTCATATTTCTACCATTCAGTAACACTTCTTTATTTACTTTGTTCTTTTGGTTGTGTTGATCGATATCGGCTTGACGCTTTTCAAGATAATCGCTAATCAATTCAAATTGTTTAAATTTTTGCAATTCTTCATCGTTTATATAATGAATACTCGTCGCTTGTATTAAGAGTGCTCTTTTAATTCTTCTTCCACCGGAAACACTCATTCCACGCCAGTTTTTAAACGAATCAGAAATCAAATAATAAGTAGGGATCGTGGTAATGGTGTTATCAAAATTTCTCACTTTAACTGAAGCCAAGTTAATTTCGATCACATCACCATCGGCGCCATATTTTTCCATAGTGATCCAATCGCCAATTCTTACCGTATCGTTCACCGTTACTTGAATACTGGCGACAAAACCTAAGATCGTATCTTTAAAAATTAAAAGAATAATTGCAGAAACCGCTCCTAAGGCAGTTAGAAATTCAACAATAGATTTACCGGTTAAAATGGTAAAGACTACAATAAAACCAATACCCCAAGAAAAAATTAAAAAAACCTGTAGGTAGCTTTCAATAGGTTTGTCTTTAAAATTTTCTAAAGATTTTAAAAAGTCTTTTACCGTAAGTAAAACACTTCGAATAAGCCAGATCACTAAAAATACGGTTACAATATCTAAGAAAGTATCAACTTCGTCTTTAATTTCAGGATAATCTCGCAATACAAACGGCATCACCCATTTTAAAATGAATACCGAGAGTAAATGGCAAAAGTTTAAAAATACTTTATTATGAAAAAGATAGTCGTCAAACTCACTAATGGTTTTTTGCGCTACTAAGCCTAATGTTCTTTTAAAAATGTTACGTAAAACTCGATTAAAAGTGTAGGTGATGATGAGTAAAATAATGGTGTTGATCACCACATTTACAAAACTTGCTGCACTTTTAGACCAACCAAAATCTATAAAAAGATCATAAAAATAATGTGTGATGCTAGTAATATCCATTTAAGCTTAAAATTTTGCACAAAAATACATTTGAAATTTTGTACTGCCAAGAAGTATTGGGCTTAGCTGATAAACTATTCTTAAAGAAACTAAAAAATTGTACAGTTTAAATAACTTTGTGCCAAACTTTGCAAACCTGCTGAATGAACCTAGAACAACTCAAAACAAATTTTTTAAGATTTATCTCAGGCACCGATTTTTCTAAAGGTGTGCTTTTAGCATTTGATATGGTCTTAAAAGTTTCTGTGGCTTATTATTTTGATGCCATTCCTATTGGAGTTAGTTTGGCGATCGGTTCGTTTTTAGTTGCACCTAGCGACGTTCCCGGTAATTTAAAGCATCGACTTTTTGGGATGCTAACTGCTTTGTTTTTAGGAGTAAGCGTAACTTTACTTTCTGGTTTACTTCAGCTGAATATTTGGCTAGAATTACCAATTTATTTTGTGGTTATTTTCTTCTTGGCCTACATATCTGTGTATGGTTTTAGAGCTTCTTTAGTAACCTTTACCGGCCTCATCGCATTTGTTTTAGGCTTTGCCAATTTAGGTGGAGACAATCTAATCATGCATGCTGCTTTGATCGCCGCCGGCGGACTTTGGTTTATATTTATCACCAGTATTTATTGGATTTTAAGACCAGAAAAACACCAAGAGCTACTACTAGGGGAAACCGCGCAGTTAACCAGCAAGTTTTTGGCAATTCGATCTAAATTAGGTAATCGTAATGAACGTGAAAACCTTTTAAAAGAGCAATTCAACCTGCAAATATCCATTAACGATCTCCATGAAAGTTTACGAGAAAGTTTAATAGGAAATCGAAAGCGCTCCGGAAGATCAAATTCTGCGCGTCGTAAAATATTAGTGTTTATTGAGCTGGTCGATATTTTAGAGTTGAGTATTGCGCATCCGGTGAATTTTCAAAAAGTAGATGAATTGAATGAAGATTTTCCGGAGATGATTTCAGCAATCGAAAAATTACTGATTTTAATGAGCGATCGGCTTCAGGATATTTCGAATTTTTTAATCGATGGGAAGACTATTCAATCTCATAAAAAAATACCGGAGCAACTTCAGTTTATCGACGATTTAATTGAAACCTATAAAAAAACAGAACCTTACCCGCAATCGAGACCTATGATTTTGCTGATGCGAAATCTATTAGATTACGAGAAAAAGCAATATGAAAAAATTCTGTCGATCGAAAGGATTTTAGGAGCGATAAACGACCGGAACAAAGTAAAATTAGGGCATAGAAAGATTGAACAATTTATCACGCCCACCGATTATTCCTTCAGCATATTAAAAGAAAACTTCAGTTTATCGTCAACTATTTTTAGGCATAGTTTGCGCTTAGCGATCTTAATGATCGCCGGTATTTTAATTGGTCATTTTTTTCATCTTCAAAACTCGTATTGGATTTTATTGACCATCGTCGTGATTATGCGACCTAATTACGGACTTACCAAAGAGCGTTCGAAACAGCGAATTTTAGGAACCGTAATTGGTGGTTTACTCGCTTTGGCTATTGTTTTATTGATCGAGAATCCTTGGGTTTATGTGGTTTGCGGCGTAGTAAGTTTAATTATGGCTTTCTCGATGCTTCAAAAAAACTATGTGGGAGCGGCTATTTTTATCACTTTAATGGTGGTTTTTCTGTACGCGTTAATTCAGCCCGATGCAGTGAATGTGGTGCAGTTTAGAATTATCGACACTATTATTGGCGCGGTGTTGGCCATTATCGGAAATAAATTTATACTTCCTGCCTGGGAACATTTGGAGATTGAAAATACCATTGCCAATACCATCGAAAAAAATATCGCTTACCTAAAAGAGATCGATAAGTATTACCATAACAAAGAAAAACTTTCGAACTCGTATAAACTGGCAAGAAAAGAGGCTTTTTTAGCGATGGGGAATTTGAGTGCTGCCTTTCAGCGAACTTCTCAAGAGCCTAAATCTAATCAAAAACAATATGCTTCTATTTATCGCTATACGGTGCTTAACTATACGTTTTTAACCTCTTTGGCGAGTTTGGGTACTTTTATTAGAACGCATAAAACTACCGAAGCTTCTATCTATTTTGAAACCTATGTAAATTATATTCTGAAGAATTTGCAGGCAGCCATTCAAAAACTCAACCAATCGGTTCAATTAGAATATAATGAAGACTATTCGCTAGACGCCGCTGAAGAATACCTTGAAAAAGAAAATCAAAAATTACACGATATTCGAGATCAAGAAGTGAAAGAAGGCTATCAAGAAATTAGCAATACCTTAAGAACAAAAATGCAGGAAGTTCAGTTAATTTCAGAACAATTAAAATGGTTGCATCAAGTCTCTATCAATTTAAAAAACATAACTAGTAAGAAAACCTATGAAAGATTATTTTAAAAGTCCGCCGTTTTTTATCACTATCGGGATTTTACTATTAGTCGGCATTATTTATTATTTCTCAAAAGATAAATATTACATCGAATATACCGATTCTAGCCAAATTAAAATTGTAAATAAATGGCCGTTACCACGAGTTTTAGAAGAGGTTTCTGCAATTGCTTATTTAGATAATGAGCGTGTGGCTTGTGTTCAAGATGAAGTGGGCGATATTTTTATTTATAATTTAGTAAGCGAACGAATAGAAAACCGTATCAACATTGCCAAAGATGACGATTTTGAAGGATTAACGATGGTGAAAAATAAGGCTTACGTGCTTCGAAGCGATGGGAACATTTTTAGGGTAGAAGACATTACCGTAAAAAACCCGAAAGTAGTAAAATTTGAAACCGGACTTTCTTACAAATACGATTTTGAAGGTTTGTGTTACGATCAAAAAAATAATCGTTTGCTCGTAGCTGCAAAGAGTTACGGACCTAATAATGACGATCGTTTTAAGCCGGTTTTTGCCTTTAACTTACGTACCAATAAAATTGAAAAAGAACCTGCTTTTAAGTTGAATTATGATAATCCTATTTTTGAAGGTTTAGATGCTGCCGGAGATGAAAAAGTATTTAGAACTTCAGAAATAAATATTCATCCTAAAACCGGACAGATTTATATGTTAGACGGTGTGATTGGTAAACTTTTAATTTTAGATGAAAAATGGAACGCTCAAGATCTTTATATCTTTAATCCAGATGATTTCCCTCAACCGGAAGGCATTACTTTTTCACCCGAAGGAAAAATGTTGATCTCTAATGAAGGAGAATGGGATCCTGCCAATATTCTAGAAGTAGAATTAAAAGGACCTCCCAAAGAAAAACCAACGATAGAAACAGAACAAACGACGCCTTAATTATTCTTCGTCTTCATCTTTTTTTCCTTTTAGGAAAGAGAAAATACCTCCTTTTTTCTTTTTCTCTTTCTTAAATTCTTTTTTGTCTTTTTCGCCACCAAATAACTTTTTAAAGAAACCATCTTCTTTAGAAAGCTCACAATCTAGATCGTTCAAGACTTCATTATCTGGCGTTTCGAATTTTGCTTGAGTAATGGAGTTAAAGTCTTCATCACGATGGAGCTCTTGCATAAATTCACCAAAAATAGGTAATGCCGAGTTTGCTCCTTGGCCAATACTTGTACTGCTAAAACCAATACGCTGGTCGTCGTTACCTACCCAAGTTACCGTGACTAATTTCGGAGTAATCCCTACAAACCAGCCGTCTTTATTATCTTGAGTAGTTCCGGTTTTTCCCGCGATATCATTAGTTAAACCGTAGGTATTTCGAATTCTTGTTGCCGTACCTTCATTGATGGTAGCTTTCATAAATTCTAACATCACTTGTCGTGTATAATCGCTATAAACCTGTTCAGGTTCTTTTTCTTCCGCTTCCTTTTCAAAAATAAGATTTCTGTTCTTATCTTCAATTTTTGTGATAAAGAGTGGAGTAGTGGGTTTACTTTTATTTACAAAGCTTGTGTACGCCTTAGCAAGTTCTAATAAGCCTAGATTTTCTGTTCCCAAAGCAATCGATGGTACTTCTTCAATTTCACTTTCAATTCCCATTTTGTGAGCAAGATCGATCACTTTTTCAATGCCAACTTCATTCATCACTTTTACGGCAATGGTGTTTACAGAATTACTCAAGGCTTTTTCTAAACTGTAATTTAGATCAGGATCATTAAGTCCGCCGGCATTTTTTGGCGTCCAATCATCCATATCGGTATAAGTAACTTCTTTTACCGGAAAATACGTACAAGGTTCCATTCCGTTTTCGATCGCTGCGGTGTACACAAAAGGTTTAAAAGTAGAACCTACTTGGCGCTTGCTTTGGCTCACGTGATCGTATTTAAAGTAACGATAATCGATACCGCCAATATAGGCTCTAACCGCTCCGTTTTCGGGATCTAAAGCAACCATTCCGCTATTTAAGAACTTTAAATAATGTTGTAAACTATCGATGGTAGAAGCTTGTACAACTTTATTCTCATTCCACTCAAACAACTCAACTTCCTTTTTTACAGTTAAACTGTCTTTGATCTGAGCTTCAGAAAGACCTTGCGCTTGTAGTTGTTGGTAACGCTTCAACTTTTTAAGATTACTTTCTAAAATGTTCTTGTTGGTGAGCCAAGGAGCTCGATTGCCATAAGCATCTTCATAAGTTTGCTGAAGTTTAGCCATGTGTTTTTGCATAGCTTCTTCAGCATATTTTTGCATCGTTAAATCGAGCGTCGTGTAAATTTTTAAACCATCACGGTAAATATTGTAATTGGATCCGTCTGGTTTTAAGTAATCTTTGTCTTTAAGAAGTTTTTCAACCTTCTTTTTAATATTTTCTCTGAAATATGGAGCAACCCCTTGATTGGGGGCGTAATATTGATAATCTAATTCAATTTTAGATTGCATCGCATCGCTACCTTCTTTTTCTGAAAGATAGCCGTACTTTACCATTTGCTGAAGCACGACATCACGACGCAATTGGCTACGTTCCGGGAATAATCTTGGGTTGTAACTGTGATTTGCTTTTAAAGAACCTACTAAGGTTGCTGCTTCAGGTAAACTAAGTTCTTTAGTATGCTTGTTGAAAAATTTAAGCGAAGCACTTTCAATTCCGTAGGTGTTATCACTAAAAGGCACGGTGTTAAAATACATGGTTAAGATATCTTTTTTCGAATAAATATCTTCCATGCGTTGAGCAACGATGCTTTCTCTAATTTTGTTTACCACAATACCAAGCGAACCATAATCTTTTCTTCCGAAGAGATTCTTAGCGAGCTGAAGGGTAATAGTACTACCACCACCGGAAGATTCATCAGAAAGTAAAATGGTTTTAAAGAAAACCCGTAATAAACTCTGATTATCAACCCCGTCATGTTCGTAAAACCGAACATCTTCTGTGGCTACCAAAGCATCGATTAAAGGTTTAGGTAGATCGTTGTAAGTGACACTTTGTCTGTCGAATACGTAAAACTTACCAATAAGTTTTTCATCTTTGTCAAGTATTTGAGTGGCTTGACTTTGTTTAAGATCGCTCAACTCTTTTTTGGTAGGCACTTCTCCCCAAAATCCAACATATATACTGGCGTAAAAGCCGGCAACAACTATAATAAAAAATAAGAATAAATAGGAAATACGCTTTACCCATTTATTC
>Ga0114908_1001438_pt1 | contig 12162 bp, 7 predicted proteins | sample MalvireepMed_s17_FD_87292 | JGI IMG/M metagenome (GOLD analysis project Ga0114908, IMG submission 87292) | Marine viral communities from the Global Malaspina Expedition - Malaspina viral metaG DeepMed_s17 | ecosystem: Environmental > Aquatic > Marine > Oceanic | place: Mediterranean Sea... | reverse complement strand
TACATTAAGGGATTTTAGAGATTTAGATTTAATAAACAATATCAATATTAATTTAAGAGGGAATTCTCCCACAAACCAAAGAATAAAAGGTAAGAATGCTGCATTTTCAGATATGCTTTTGACAAAAGATGAATTTAATAATATTAAATTTTTATTCGATATTGATTTTGCGAGATTACTAGTAGACAAGATTCAATATCCGTCGCTTATTGCAAACATCCAAGATGGTATTTGGAGACCTGCGCCGTCCAAGGGTTCGTTTAATGAAGTTTTAGATCTTTGTAAAATAAGGTCAATAACTATAAAGAAAAGGAAGCTTACTAATAAAAGTCAAAATAAATCACTATTAAATAATTTAATTAGCGATGCGAAAGTGCAGAAAATTGATGACAGTGTCCCAGAGGAAATTGTTGTTGTTGGACTGGATAGAGCATCTATGGTTGAAGGGTCAAGTGCCCGTAGACATAGAAATTTAGAAACCCGAGAACAAACTGGCGAGATTAAAGAAATAACAGGAAATATATATTTTATTGAATCCGGCCGCCCCGGCAATAAAATTAGGACATTCACTGGGACGGATTTTCTAGATTCACCTCCAGGTATTTATTGCTATAGCGTTGAAATAGAGATCGTTGATGGCTCAAAAGAATGGTTAGAAAATCGTTTGAAAGGATTGGAAAGTAGCTATAAAGAGTTACAACAATATAGAAGTCAGATTGAACGTCTCGCAAAGATCACCCCTAGATCATCAGAACTTGATATTTTGAAAAAAATAGAGACTGATGGTCAAACATATATTAGAAACAGTAAAGGGCCGTGGCATAATGCAGTGGTTGACCTGTTTAGATTAATTTCTGTTTTTTCGAATGGTGAAGAGAACTTTGTTGGGAAAGACGGAAGAAAAATATCTACTGGGATATCTCAACGTAAAATACAATCATTAAAATTTTCATTGGCGTTGATGGCCCACCCAAAGACTGCCAGTATTAAATCAATTGATCTGTTGATAGCTACATGTGCAAAGTTTATTAAAAAATTTGAAAGCATACGTGAAACCCAAAAAGGCCTTTTAAGCAGATCTAGTGCTGAAAAAAGCGCACAAACACCCGGCCAAGGAAGCAGGCTCCCCAATCCAATAATTGTTGTTGAGCATAAATTTGGGGATATAATTGATACTAAAAATTTAAACAATATTGGCTATGATTATATAACTACAATAAATAGAACACCAACAAAGGGGTTACAAACTGTAGATGAGTCTTTTTATAAACAAAGAGTCGTAGAAGAAAATGAACGGTTTTTTAAGAACATTGCCGAAGCAGGCGTTATTATGGCCGAGACCCCGCATGAAAATAATTTACGAGTTACAGAGATGACTTTTTTAGCTCCAAGTGCATTAAGGTTGCCAAACAGGTTGTTAAGGACTTATTCAAACAATCCAAAGGACAAATTTTCTGAAAATCGAATAATGAATGATCACATATTAAATATAGTGGATTATAAAAATCATAATCGTATTCCACAAGTTGATTTTGAGAAAGAGCAAGCGCGCAAATTTGAAGAAGCTGTATGCACGACCTCTACTACCAAAAAAATAAAAGCCCGTTTATTGAATGCTATTTCGTTTGACAATGTTTCTATAGGTAGAAGGACTTTTGATATAAAGTCCTCGGACGAAGAACGTGAAAATCATGGCGCCATGGCCGGATTAAGTGCGGAAGAAACTCGTTTATTTAATTCAGAACTTGAAAAAGATGAAATTGTGTCCGTAAAAAATCAAATTCCAGATAGAGTTGATCCAAGTGAGTTTATAAAATCTCTGATTTTTTTAAAAACTTTTGATATTTCAAAAGAGCTGTGCTCATTAGACTATTTAAACTCAACATCAGAACGCTTTTTGTCAAAAAGTGAACAAAAATATTTGCCAAATCAATTAAAAAGCATAATTACTAGCTCTGTTAACCCAGAAGCAGTTGTTAATGGAGTTTTTAACGCCGAGGGTAAATTTTCAATAGATATTGTTTCGTATCTTATGAATTATAAAAATTTAGCAACAATTGAATTTCAAAATAGTTTTAGAAATTCACACGTGAAGCAAAGAAACTGGCAAGGCCTTACACAAGCACAAATTGAAACAGCTTCAAATGGCGGTCATAGTTTATTACTATGCAGGATTAACTTTTATAACAATCCTAAAATTGGCTATACACATAATAAAATGCTAGAATTACCAATTTATAATGAATATTTTTTACTTAAGTTGCAAAAAGGTAGTGCGTCTGCTGGAAGATCAGTGTCAGGTGTAAGAACAGGTACAGTTGGGCTTCCCATGGATTTCACTTTCTTAAGAGAAATGAGCGTTGATAATGAATTTTTACATACAAGTTTGATACAATATCTATCTAAAGAGAAATCTACTAAGCCGCGCGGCTCATCGGCCGCTGCACCAATTACAGGCACAGGAGCTACCATGACGGCAACAGCCGCACAAACTACTGGTACTAGCGGGATGGGAGGCGGTTATTAATGGCTAAATATAATGGTGGTCAAGAAAGCAAATCAGAAAACCCAAAAGCAATTCCTCCTATTGAAGGACTAATTGATGTTATAGTGCCAAGTAATTGTACTAGGTATCTTAATTTTTTTAATGTTGCCAGAGTTGATCTTCAAAAATTAGCTGATGATAAAAAATTGACCCGCTATCATCAAGGTGATGTCGATGACAACCTTAGAGGAATGACTAATCATTGGGAAAAGCTTTCTTCGAAAAACGAAGGAGGACATTGGGCCTCGTCTCTTAAATGGAATCAGAATGCCGATGCAAAAAAAGGAGATACCGCACATAGGATTGGAAACGTACCTTTCCTGGATGGGAACAGAAGATATATTGTAACAGATTGGGGATTTTATATGTATGATCTTCTAGGTTACGCAAAAATGTATGGAGTTTCTCTTTTTGAAGAGCCTGTCGTACAGCCGATTAAGCCGGATAACCCCGAAGCGGACAAACCGGCACCGGGAGAGGAAGAACTTGTTTTTGTGCCGCCAAGTCCAGAATGGAAGATCGACCATCATGATACTTCTTGCCATCAGGTTGACTTTGTAGCACAAGCAAATATGACACAAGTAAGCTTCAAAGGCCCGGGCGGACTAGCGGATGCCAAAGGCGGCTCCGACGAGGGTACCCTCACCTGGACGGAAATTGTGGACCTAGTTGGCGTGGACATGTCAATATTGGGCCCAGACGGGTTATATGGACGTTTTTATGGGAAGGTTGTTGATATTGACGCCCCGGTCGGCCTTTATGGTTATCACTTTTTGCAAGAACGTTTTTTGTCTCGCGTAGGAATAACTGCACCATTCCAAAAATGGCCTTCGCTGGGCATACCTCCTTTGTGGATACCGGCAAATCAGAACAAAGAAACTACTGGAAGTCCGATGGAATTTATGCCTTCATTGAACGGCCACGAGATTACAGATTTAGAAAACGCTATGAACCATTCACACACTGTATATATGGATCGTGGCATGAACGGCTTTACGGTCGATACAATTCAGCATGAAGACTCAAAGTGGAATGCGATTGCAGACCATGTACACCCAGTTATAAATGGAAAAATTATGCCGATTGCATTGCATATATATTCTCCTTGGGCCGAAGCCGCACCAGATTATTCTTCCGGCCCTCATTGGCCATTGTTGTTTCCTCCAGATGTTAAGTGGATTCATGATCACACTGCAATGGTAGAAGAAAAAGAATTAGTATATACTGGCATACCAGGTATAGGCATGGCCGGCGCCACTTACGAAGTTGTGACAACTACAGTGCCAAAATATTTTGCAGAAGATCCATTTTCGATTACTGAGCTAGCGGAACCCGACAAATTTATGGAAATGATAGAACTACGTCATAGCATAGGAGCGTTTGAAAATATTTTCCACTATAATGGGCTTGAAAAACATCCATGGTGGTACGGCTATGAGTTTAATGAAAGCGGCCATTGGGGCCCAAATATGATTCCGCTAGATAATGATCTTATATACGATGCAACTGTTCCTGCAAGTTCAATAAGGGCGTATCTGCAAGCGGATGTGGGTTCATTTGGACAATTTTTGGTTGCCATAGGAGCTACCCTCTACAAGGGTAAGCTCATAGGTGAGCCGTTGTTTGAAGACGAAGGAACTTGGGCCCCGGGAGCAAGTTCTTATTATACAAACAAAGTGTATTCAACTCATCTAAACCTTGCAGGCTTAAAGCCAAAAAGTCATTGTGTCGCCGGCGACCCATATATGTATTCATTAAAACAAGAAGAAAAGCCAGATAGTTATTTTTGGCCGACAAAAGAAAACGATGCTCTAAAAAGACTTATTGCAGGAATATATTTAGATTTTCGCACTCCTGTTGAAAGCCAATCTCCAGTTGTATTTGAAGATCATGTGCACCAAGTTTGCACTGCCGACCCTCTTACAAAAGAAATTAAATCAGAATATAATTATCACAATGTTGATTTTGAAGATGTAACAACGTCCAAATATGTTCCTTTGCCGTATTTTCCGAATTTTTATCTTTTTGCTTTATATCAGGACTCTCCATTCCATTTCAAATTTCTCCCCACAATCAACGGATTGAATATTTATACTGATTTATTTAGCCTAGGCAACAACATAGAAGTGGGGAAGCAAGGCTCCAATATGTTCTATCAAGGCGGATTGGACACTTATTATAAAGAATGGAGCCTAGTAATTGGAAAAGTTTCAGCATTCTTTCAAGGTATGTCTATAATTGATTTTGAGAACTTTGAGCTAAGTGATACATTTTTCTTTGATTATGATGATTTTAAGCTTTTAAGAAATTATGAGTATACAAAAATATTATTTCCAATGTATTTTGAAATGTTTTGGAATGTTCCGAAAAGCTCTGAGACTTCAATAATAGATATATTTGCAAAAAATCCATCATTATGTGAACATCTCGTATCTTGTGTGCGCCCCGCAACAGATGAAGTTGTTTCTGATGCTGAGCATGCAGATACTATAAAATTCTTGATGGACAACCAAGAATCTGGACTTAAAAACGAATTTAATTTTGAAGCTATGGAACACATACAAGAAAACAGGACTTGGGATGTTACAAAATTAATATATAAGTACGCTTATGAAGGCGATGCTAATATCCCAAATTTTGATGGAGTGCACATGAACAGCGAACCTCCAATGGGCGCTGCAAATGATGAGTTCAAGGTGATAGAGGCATATAATGATTTAACGGCAACGATAAGAGAAAAGTTTAGATGTATGCAGGAAGTTTTTGATGGAGAACTGGCGTATAATGAAGTGGTATTCTTTGAATTACTTAAATACGACCCTAAAGATGAATCCAAAATTCAAAGATATTATTTTGCCAACCCATATGGTTTAGATCCAAAAACCAGTACAAGATCGGATTTGATAAAATTTATAGACACACAAATAGTATATGAAAAAGATTATTCATATGCAATATTTCAGTACTCAATGATTGTTGGAAATAAATATCATTATGTTGATCATATGGGCTTTATGGGAACGCCAACTTATGGCAGAGTCATCACACCCGGCCTCGGTAATCCTTCGTCAGCTGGCCATATAATAGTGCCATGGTCAAAAAAATTAGATGTAACATCTCATTTTAAAATCATTAATGAACCACAAATATTATTGAAAAAAACAGAATATGCTTCATTAGGTACAATCAATGTTTCTGACGAACCACCAGTGCCTCCAGATTCAGTAATTTATCCGTATAAGGACGTTAAGGATAAGATATTAATTTGGTTTCGAACAAATATGGGTGAATTTGATGCGATACCTATTACAATATTACCAGGCGATGATCTTCTATTTGAAACTATTGCGGCTTCTCAAGGAATAGATAGTATAAATCAGCCAATTCATTTTAAAACAGATGATCCTATAAAACAATATCAAATATTTAGATTGGATGAAAAGCCAACAAAATGGAAAGACTTTGCAGGAGGCGAAACTTTCTTATTAGAAGAAGGCGTAGTCTCACATTTGGACAAAATAGAGCCAAATAAGAAATATTATTATACTTTCAGAGCAATAGACTTTCATGATAAGATTTCTAATCCAAGTTCTATTTTTGAAGTAGAATTAGTACATAATAGTGGTGCAACATATCCACTAATAAATGTAGCACAATTTGAAATAAAACCAACTAAAACTAAACACAAAAATATGCGAAAATATATACATATAATACCAACATTGGAGCAAAGTATGTTGACAGGTCATAATCCAGCAGATCCAGATGTAACTAGCGCACTTGGCCTTACTCCAATGTTTGGCACAGTGTTTGGTGGAATACAACTTGGTTCTAGAAAATTTAAGATAAGAATTACAAGTAAATCTTCTGGGCGAAAATTTGATTTAAATTTAAATTTTGCGCACGACCACAAAGACGAAGTAAAAAAATAAAAAAGCGTTTATTTGAATAAATACTAATTATTAGAGAAGATGGGAGAGAGAATAACATATGGCATTTTTAGATAGTTCTGGAGACATAATATTGGATGCAGTGTTAACTGACACCGGAAGATATAGATTGTCCAAAGGGGATGGATCTTTTAGCATTGAAAAATTTGCTTTGGGAGATGCCGAAATTAATTATGCATTATATAGAAATGCAAATCATGTAAACGGAGCGCACCCAAGTGGTAGTGCATACTACGATTTAGAGATTCTTCAATTGCCTGTTTTAGAGGCATTTACCAATAACGTTTCTTCAATGCAAAGTAAGTTAATGAGCTTTCCAAAAACAAATCATTTGTATCTTCCGATCATGAAGAAAAATGATGGAAGCGGTAAAGAAACAAAAATAGGTTCTGTTGTGACAACTGGCCTAAGAGCCTGGACAAGCAGCACCCCGAACTATTTAGTTGGAGTGCATTTATGCGCAGTGGATGGAGCTACGAACTCAGCTTTCTCCGGAGACGGGATCACCGGCGTAATGAATGGCGCCTTTCCCAGCGATGGCGGAGCCTTTATCCAAATTGAACAAGGGCTTGATAGTCTTGATTTAAGTCCAAAACTTGCTATGGATTCAAGTTTGTTAGAAACACAATGGCTGGTCCAAATAGATAATCGGCTTGGCCATATTTGCAGTACCTCCGGCGACAAACAAAACTGGTCTTTTCTAGATGACGATGGAGTTGCTCTTTACGCTTTCGACTCAACAACTAATCCAAATATGGTTCAAAATATTACTGGAGATACCGAATCATATACTTTGCCACACACTTCAGTACTTAAAGCTGGAAGAGGGTTTCGACTTAGATTTAAAATAGGAGCAAGTTTAAATTTGCAAACTCCAGGAAGCACTTACTGGTTTGACCTTCTTGGATCGGCGTTTAGCACATCAACTACAAATTTTCCAGCATCAATAAGTGATGATGTAGTTGGCGAAAACAATTTAGACACACGAGTTGATGCCGGCGAATTGCTTTATATTGATTCAATTATACGAATAACAGGGGAAACAACAGGATATCGACTTGATGTTCCTGTGAGGTTTGTAAAGTGCACAGGGTGTGTAGATAAACTTGTATTATAAATTTTTAAATGAGAAGAGGAATAAGGAATGGCCACAGTTTTTAAAGTTTTTCAATCGGACGATATAACATCTAAAGGAACAGTTGTTCATGAGGCGACACCAATTACGGGGACAATTGTATCGGGCGGCTATGTTTATTATGATGCCACTCCATCGCTGATTGAGGCAAATATTAAAAATTATACACATGGGCTGTACCAATCAGTTTATGACTATCCTTATTTAAGCTCTTCTGGTAATCATATGTTTGATATCGGATATGGATTTTCATCTGGCTCTGCTTTATCTGGCGCTGCCACAACTCAAAATGCTAAAAAAATAAACATTTACAATCAAATGGCTCAAGTATTGGCTGGTTACAATGAGAATGGAATTATTAGAGAATTCGACCAAGATGGAGATTTAACTAGCGGCACGAAGCTTAAAGAATGTATTTTTATTACTTTTTCTAGACTCCTCGTTAAAGATGAGATCAAAAAAGGCTCATTTAATTTAGAGCTTGGTGTTGACCCAGCTTATTCCATGGCAGCAAATGGTGGAACCACTTTCAATGATAGAATATTAATAACGGATGTTAGCGGAAACAATGGCTATTTTACAAATTCACCAGCCGGCGACTATGGCGTTCTATACGCAACAGCCAGTGCAGGAATCAACGTGATGAGCGCTAGCTTGGCCGGCGACGGACTTAATCAGCAGCCATGTGGGTTAATTTACTATCAAGCCGGCGTTGTTGTTCTTAGCGGATCGGCGCTTACATCCGAGGATTATGCCACTGCAGTAGACTGCATTGATACAACTGGCTATGTCGCTAGCAACGCGGACGCTTCGTTTACAATATTGATCCCATCGGCCGCCGGCGGACTAGGCGGCCCAGCTGTTACAATTTTACTTGATGAAGATAAAGATGACGGCACGCCAGCATCTGCCGCCGCTAACACAATCTCAATTGGTACCTCTGACGCAGCTGAGACCGACGCGCTCGCGGCATCATATATTATCAATGCTATTAACGGAGTAACCGCTGGGCGCTTCGTGTATGCATCATCTGGGAATGGAGAAGCCTCCGACGACCTAGGCATAACTGCAAAACAAGGATCAAGCGATACCCAAATCACACTGACGATGGACCAGCCTGGATCTGTCGGCAACATCGAAGGCGCGCTAGCCACCGCCTCGGGCCTTAACATAGTTGATGTGACAGCTTTTACTGACGGACGAAGTGGGCCAAATTCACTACTTAAAGTTGGAGAAGTCGACATGTCTCCGTTGGGCACAACGCCAGTTACTATTTCAGACATGCTTACTGGATCTACTATCCAAAAGTGCGCTGACGGGCTTCGTAATAGAATTTACAATATATCATTTAATAATACAACAGAATTAAATTCTTCAATTTATTTTTGTCGCGTAAACCATAATGATTTTAATTATAGTTCAAACGTGACTTACTTAAGTGCAAGCAAAATCAGGGTTAAAGAGGAATTGAAAGATTTACCAATATCATATATTACTAGTATTGGCTTATATTCGCCCGACAATGAACTATTGGCAACCGCAAAATTGTCTGAGCCGATATATAAAGCCCCTACTGAAGAATATACATTCAAAGTGCGCCTGGATTATTAATGTAAATACTAATTATAATTAAGTAATAGTTTCAGGAACAGTCTAACATGCCATATTATAAATTCGAAGAAGATGATATTTTTCATAATCGAATAAAGACACACCCTAGTTGTGAATTTTTTGTACATAGCGGTACCATTTATTATAACAATAAACACATTTTAAGTGGGGTTTTTAATAATGCAGTTACACATGTGTCTTCTGGTCATATAAGTTTATATGAACTAAATGTTGATAGAGATCAATCTAAACATACTTATGATTCTTTATTAAATCCTGGCGGTGTTAAGTCTTTAATTTTTCCGTTTGTTACAAAAGATGGAAGCCTTTCTACCTTTAAAACAATAACAATTAAAGAATTTAATGAAGATTTTTTATATGGCGATGAAATGAGTTCAAGCTATCCATTGTCTGCCTCTATCACAAGAGAATATTTTGCTGAAGGATTGCCCCAGAATTTAACAGCTACTCCTAATAAAAACCATTCCGTGGTTACTATGGAAATTGATGTTGACCCTTTCGATGGGAAAGCCATAACAGAAGACCGCGACGATGTTCCTAAGTTAGAAAAACGACATATTCTAGCACTTGAAAGTACATTAAATTATTATACTAATATGAGCCCGCATTATGCTTTTTCTTCATCGGCAGATCCCATCACAAGTCCGCCAGATTATGTGTGGTACAAAGCTGAACAAGAATTATCATTGATTAGTATCCCCTCTATTTTTTATGGGTCTTCTATTAAAAAAGGAACAGTTAGCTTAAGGTTTTATGTTTCTGGAACTTTATTGGCAGAACTTAAAGATAAAAATAGAAATGGTGAATTAATCGAGATGACCGCTTCGAATCCTGCGCGCGACACAGGGTCAGTAGCAGGAGTCGTGCTCTACAATGAAGGGTTTATAATTTTAACTGGGAGTTGGGATTTAACCTCTTCTACTGCTAGCCCAACACACAAAGAGGAATATGCGATAGGCGGGAAGCAAACACCAAAATGGGTTCATTTTGGCGCCGGCGCCAACGATAAATCTGGTTCGCTAGCACATAACACCTCTAGTTTCCAATTGGCATTTTCAGGTACAAACTATATCCCAACAGTAACAATGCTGGCACATGCCAAAAAAGGCGAATTAAATCATTCCAACAACCCAACATATATTAAATACGGACAGCAAACAGGCTCTTTGACAGCTAGCGGCGAATTTGGCTTCTATAAAGAACCAAAAAACCTTTCTATTGCGAACACAGTTAGTAGTTCTTATGGATGTAATTTTACTGCAAGCTTCAAAAAGCAGACATTTATTAGCCAAATTGGAATATACGATAAAAATAAAAATCTTATTGGGATTGCTAAAGTAGCAAACCCGGTGAGAAAATTTGAAACAGATGAATATACTTTTAAATTAAAGTTAGATTTTTAAAAAACAATGATATTAGGATTAGATGTGAGCACCTCTATTACAGGTGCTTCAATTATAGACAAGCATGGCAATTTAATATATTGCAAAGCTTGGAGAACCGATAAAAAAGGCTTATCTTTTTATCAAAAACTTGATATTGTTAAAGAAAATATATTATTTATAAAAGCACAATATCCAATTGAAATGGTTTATGTCGAAGAGCCTTTGGGAATGTTTGCCGCCGGCCGAAGTTCCGCACAGGTCATTTCAAAAATTCAAAGATTTAATGGGATCGTTTGTTGGGTCTTAAGGCAAATTTTTAATTCAGATCCGCAGTGTATTAACGTTTCCACTGCAAGAAAAAAATGTGGAATAAAAATTAAAAGAGGGCAAAACTCTAAAGAAATAGTTTTAAAACATATTTTAGAAAATTATAAAAAATTTAAAGCCGAATACACTAAGAAAGGAAATCCAAAAAAAGGAACTTACGATAGAGCAGATTCATTGGTAATTGCTAAAGCTGGACACTATTTATTTAAAGAAAGAATGCAACACGTTTGTTATAATAAGGATTTAAATAAATGAAGCTGACTGAGGCGAAATTAAAACAGATAATTCAAGAAGAATTACAGACAGAACTAAATGAGCAAAGAGACGATATGAGCAGCGATGAAGCTCGGGATAGAGCAATTAGCACACTTCGACAATTGTCCAAACAAGTGGGTGATGCCAATGTTACTAATTTTCTTGTGGAGGTCAAAAAATGGATTAATTGGACTCTAGGAGAAGAATCTTAAATGAAAATTACAATGCCACGCTTAAAACAGATTATTAAAGAAGAGCTTAAAAGAACAAATTTAAATGAAGAGTTATATGGCGCCGATCCAACGGGAGAAGAAATGGTTCAATTTTTGACTTCTCATGGCTTAGAAGAAGAAGTCGCACAAGCAGTTGCTCGTCTTTTAATGGTCCGAGATGCTAAAGAACTCTTAAGACAGTTTAGACGATAAATAATTTCTTGACTTTTAATTTATATTTGATATTATTAGTTCATGCACTCTGACAAGCTTCAGATACTTAAAGTGATTTTTGGTGGATATTATCAGTCTAATGATGAATATCTTTTCTTTTGTCCATTTTGTAGACATCGCAAGCGAAAACTATCCATAAATATACTTAAAAATACTTATAAATGTTGGATTTGCGACAAGAGCGGAAGAGGTGTCTATTATCTTATAAAAAGATTTGGGACTCATTCACAAAGGCAACATTGGCAAAGTTTTGAAAACCATGTAAACATCTCACAGTTTGAAGATCTTTTTGCTGAGAAAGCAGAAGAAACAGAAGAGCAACAAATAGAGCTACCAGAAGGATATGTTTGCCTTGCAAAAGATAAAATTTCATTAGCTGCAAAGCCAGCAGTTAATTATTTAAAAAAACGTAATATTTCTAAAGAAGATATATTAAAATGGAAAATTGGATATTGTACAAATGGAAAATACAGAAATCGCATTATTA
>Ga0114908_1001434_pt1 | contig 12193 bp, 13 predicted proteins | sample MalvireepMed_s17_FD_87292 | JGI IMG/M metagenome (GOLD analysis project Ga0114908, IMG submission 87292) | Marine viral communities from the Global Malaspina Expedition - Malaspina viral metaG DeepMed_s17 | ecosystem: Environmental > Aquatic > Marine > Oceanic | place: Mediterranean Sea... | reverse complement strand
CGCGGTCGAGCCGGTGATGCCACCGCCGCCGGCGCTTACATCATAACCCTGTGCAAATGTCTCTGCACCAAGATCGTCCACAAAGTGCGTATATACACCAACATAACTTTGTGTAGACTTGCCGCCGCCGTCTGCGGGGGCTGCGTGGACCGGTCCGCCGTCGCCTGCAGCGCCGGTTGAAAAGAAAGAAGCACTTAGTGAATCAGTTGCATATGCGGTATAACCGACAGAACCGGAAGACCACCAAAAATCTTTATATTGCGGAGGCCCATTTACACCCCACGGCAAATATTCTTCATTAGTTGAGCCGGCGTCGACATCTTTATTCATCTCAATTCGAACATATTTTGAACGATTTGGGTGCGCACCCTTTTCGAATAGGCTACGCTGAGTTGCATCAAAGGTGACGTACATATCACCAACTTTGGCTGCAACATAATTTGTCGAATTTGGATTTAAATTGCAGTTGCTGAATTTTTCAACAATTTGCGGCGCCCTGTCAGTATCGCCAATTCTTCTAAGCTCAACGTCGAAAGTGCCATATTTATTGAAATTATCAGATGAATAATTAAGATTTGTAACCGAGATCTTTAAATTATTTTGCACCCACTCGCCCTGATCCAAACCGTGAAATCTAAATAATTCCTGCATATTTGTTGCATCAAAACTTGCCGTTGCTCCAAAATGCTGTGCAAAAAACCAACCTGTGGCTCCTTCAGATTTCCCAGTGTGTCTGCGACAATGTTCTTTGTCGGTTGCAACACGACTGCCCAATCCAAGAATAATGCCCCAGTATTTATTTGACTGATTGGCAAAGTTCTGCGCGTCGCGACCGCCGACAGAAGAAGAAAGAAGAAACCTTGTTCGCGAATTGGCAGTGTCCGTCACTGCCGTTTCAAAGGTTTCCCCAAGCCAATAAGACGAAGTTTTTGCTGCAACGCTTGATCCAAGAGTTGGGTTTGTATTAAATACGTTGCGAATATAATTTCTGTTACCTCTGTTAAAATTAAATTTAACTTTTGTTGAATTGGCATTGACATCGCCAACATCATTTTTACTACCTGTAATCACAAGAGTAAAATCACCATCAGCGTCTGATGCGATAAATCCAGCTTTTACTGCTTCGTTTTGTGAGGTGCCATGAGTGTCTGTGCCTGTCAGGCCAACCGAACCCTGATCAACATACCAAACAGCAGCTAAGACGCCAGAGCCAGTTAAGGTACTGTGGGTGGCCGCCACCGAGTGCGACAACTCAGATGGAAACACCCACATGCCGTAAGCGCCGCCGTTGCTTGATTCTGCTTTAGCTGCATCTAGAAATTTTGTTGTTGCCCAGCCAGCTTGGCCGCCGCTGGCGCCTGCACTAGCAGCAGTTCTATTTGTGTGTTCTTTGCCTAATAGCCTAACAACATTAATTGTTGGTGAATTTTTTAACCATGCTTGTGCAGCATATGATGCATATAGTGGAGTTAGATAATTGCCATTTCTCCAAACATCGGTGCCGTCGCCGCCAGGGTGCGGTTCACCAAAAACATCAACAAACTCTGCAAACGATTCAACGCGGATGGGCCGCATTGCAGGGCCCCTTCGAGTTCTACCAACAACAATTGGACCAATATCTTGTGGATCTGCGGGCAATACCGAATTGTCTATTTCATTTAAAAATACACCCGGTGAAACAAATTTAAATTTTCTTTCGCTCATGCTTATAACTCTCCTGAAGCCGTAATATGTATGCTACAGTAATTAGTTAATCAAAACTCAAAAAACTAACTTCTACAAAGATCTTAATTTTTCTGATGCCATTTCGTCTTCAATGTCACCCATCATAACTCGCTCGCGCTGAAATCTTATTTCTACCGGGTTTTCTCTTATAACAATGTGCGGAGTCTCTTGATTTTTGTCTGCGCCCAAAATATATCCAAGCACTTTTATTTTTACAGCTGTTTCGTATTTCTTCTCTTCTTCTGCTAATGAAGCTATATTATTTTCCATCGAATATGCATCTTCTATAAAAGCCTCATATTTGTGTCTATCTTGTTCTATCTTAAACTGATTTATGCCGCCCGCATAAACCATAAAAGGCTGCATCATTTCATTCATTTGTTGCTGATAATCTGCCCTCAAATTAATAGTATATTCTACATCATAATAAACTGGCATTGGAATTGTCATCGTCGTGTAAACAATTTTTTCATTTTTAATTTTCTTTCCAAATCCATCTCTATTTGGAAAATTAACTTGTCCATACACTCTTCTTCTATCTTTATTTGCAAAATTTCTAGTTTTATTTTGATTTATTTTTCTTGTTAAGAAGAAAGAGCCTTTTCTATAATCATCTTTTGGAAATATATTTCCGGGTATCGGTCTTTTGCTCACCGGAGTTTTAGTTACTCCACTTCTTTCAATTGTCATTAAAGGAAAGATCAAAGATTCAGAATCAACACTTCTCATTTCTTTTTTGTGTTTTATTTGAAATGCGCGCTCTGCAGTAATCCAAACAACCGGCACTTTTTTCCAACCATCATTTGTAGTTGCGTGCAAACCCAATATTTCATCCACCCACTTTAAAACAGCTTTATCAATTGTTTCAAAGTTTGAAGGCTTTAAATTTAAAACTTTTTCACTTGGCATTAAACTTGCCCTCTCTTGCTCTTGTGCATTTCGCAACAATTTCAAATCTCGACGTCGGCTCACCATAGAGTAATTTTGGTTCATCCAGTTGAGTTATCTCATAAAAAATACTTCCAAACAAAACAAAGTCACCCTCCCTGACAAATAAATCTTGATCCTCTGTTAATCTTCTTTTGTGGAAATGCACAGTTATAGTCGACTTTCTATCTACGCCAAATTTTCCAGTTTCAGTTATAATCCCTTCCCACTCAACCAAGGCATAAACTCTAATGGGGGGCAAAAATGATTTTTCTATTGCCTCGCCATAAGTTTCATGAAAGTTCGAATGCTCAACGCTTATTGGATAATACAAAACAGTTTGTCCAACAATGCGCTCAACAACCTCATCGTTGATTTGCTTAACTAGTCTTTTTTCTTTATCACCAATAAATAAAGGCGGTGGTGGCGCATCTGGTTGTTTCCATTCATTGTCTGCCATTCATTTACCCCACAAATATTGGAAGCGGCACCATGCCTTGAGTTTTCGTAGTGCTTTCTAAGATTGCCGCATCTTTTTCTGCCAGCTTAGCATATGTCAACTCATCCAAAATTGTTTTAAGCTCTTCTCTCAGCTTATCTTGCTCGTCTTTCCCCTGGCCTAATAAATCGCTGGAATTAAGTGTTATAGTGTCGCCGGGAATTGGAATAACTCCACCGAGCTTCCCTCGTATTTGTCCCAACATTTCTTTACAAAGTGCCAAGGCGAACCGACGTATCCACTGTTTGCCTATGGAATTGATTGTTATATATTTTATATTAGCATAAGGCAGCGTATTGATATTATTAACGCCGTCAATGCCCCTTTTTCTAGTGCCATCTGCCTCTTCCCAAGGTTCGTTTTCATTTTCAACTATAAACTTAAACCAAAATTTACTAGGCCCAAAATCAGTTGGCCTGGGGTATATACGAAGTTTATTGTTGAGTATTTCATATGAAAAATGTGAAACTCTCGTATTAATACTATCTTCATATTGGATGGCTTGTAATTTATTTTGCCACGCAGGAATAATTTCAAAAGTTGAGTCATCTGAATATTGACCGTAGGAGTGTAAATTGCCTATAACATTTAAGCCACCATAATAAGCAAAAAATCTCCATTGCGCTCTATTAGTTTTATAATACATTTGTTTAATAGTAATTTTATTTTGTCCAACTTTTCCATAAAACGGAAAATATGAATTATTAGAATCAATTGAAGCTGAATATACTATATCTTGTAGATCATAATCTTGTACACTAGAGGTGGAACTAAAAGACGCCGAATAAACGTTTGCGGCGCCGCCAGCGGTGAAAGATGAGCGATCGGCAACACCGTCGCCGACGCGTTGTGCATAATGGAATGTAAATCTAGGATATTTAGATTCTATATTCTTTCCTGCCAAATCATCACCGACCTTTATTTCTCCATCCTGATCAAACGAAGCAGTTGTAGTGCCAAGTAAGTCGCCTAACGAATTTTTAGCTTGATGAATATTAACAATATAAGAATATTCCAATACTGCTTCTTCATAAGCAGCATATACGTTCCCTTCTGTTAATTCTACATTTAAAACATCGCCGCCAAGTTTCTTATAAACATATGCAACTTGATCTTTTGCAGCTTGCAAAAAAGTCTCTTCTGTTGAGTACATGCCATAAGGAAGAGTGCTGGAAATATTGTCAATATTTCCCGTTACCGGTAAAACAATTGCATTTATAGTACTAGCCGGTGTTAGAGTTGGTTTCGCCATTCACTAATTCTCCTATTGGTAATTAGTTGAGCGGCAACAAAAAAGATTGCTTAAGTGGTTTTGCGTTTTGTTGTTTTTCTTTTTGTAACTCTTTGTCTTTTTTTAACAGCCGGTTTTGCCTTTGGCTTTGCCTTTGGCTTTGGCTTTGCCTTTGGCTCAACAACTTCTTCGGGTTTTACCCTTTCTAAAGTTGGAGTCTCATTAATTATTGCAGCAACTTCTTCTTTTTCTTCTATAATTTCGGGCCGTGATTCTTCTATCTTAGCTTCTTGAAGAAAAACGCTAAATTTAGCTTTAAATTTATTACCAAATTTTTGAAGATATTTTTTAACTCTTCGCTTCTTTCCCATAACGAACTCCTTGTGAAATATTATTTTAACATATGTTGATCAACTATTAAACACAAAAGAAAACCCCCCAACCGCGAGGTTGGGGGGTTTAATAAGATAGTTAAAGATTAACTATTACTTATTAGGTAAAGATGGCTGCACCAGTACCATTTGGATCCGCAGTGCCCATAACGCCCTCAACGAGCCAAACAAGCTTAGCGCCGCCGCCGGCTTCGGTGTTACCAGCTAAAATCGCTGTCAGCCGTACATAAGAACCGAGCGCTCCAGCCCCGTTCTGTAAGTTGTCATCAAATGTGATTTGAGTATTAGTAGCGGCAGCGGGCACAAATGGTTTTGAGCCGGCTTCCACACCTGTTGGCAAATTAGCCACGCCACCAACCCAATAATCATTGTTAAATGCAGTGTTGATTGTGCGATCGTTGTCGCTGGCCACTGTTTCGATGATCGTGTAAGTAATACCGATATCGGCAGTCTTAACTGCTGGCATCGTTATCGTGGTTGCCGCATCTTCATCAAGCAAAATAATTTTGCCAGAGTCAGCCACTGTTAAAGTATATGCATCGGCGGTAAAGTCACTAGCACGCAGAATTCTTCTCTGATTCATATCGATTACCGGTCTTTTCAAATTTTCTATTAATGCCTCTATTCTCGCGAGGCCCACTCTTTTTGTACCCATAGTTAAAAACCCTCCATTTATAATCATGTCCCCGCATTGATCTATTTCAGCAATACTGGGGGGTAGCTCAAAGTCTACCCGATAACTAAGTTGTGAATGAGATGTCTCATTCACTTATAAATAGTCCACCACAAAAGAAAACCCCCGCTCCGAAGAGCGGGGGCTGAATTAATTCATTTAATTTATTTAGCTGATTTAGCTAGTCGCACCAGACTCGCCAACCAGACCACGTACAACAACTAAGCCGTACATATCAGGACGAACCATCTTCTTCGCGTAGCGCGTCATGACACCCTTACGGGGCACGAAGTCTTCCGGTCCAAAGATAGTAGGCGTAACCTGCAATGGCACATATGGCGCATATACATAGCCGCTCTCTAAGAAGCTATTGCCCTTACGTCCCACTAAACACAAGTTTCTTGGGAAATAAGGATCAACGTAAACGTCCCACTTCTTATTGACGCTACCGGCCTTAACAGCCCCAGCAGTGCCTGATTCGCCGTCAACAGCGACTGAAGCTCTGAAGCCAGCAGTCATTTCCATGATGCTAGCAACTTCAGGTGAAGTAACGACAAAGTTCGCACCGCCTCGCAGCGTCTTACGGTGGATACGAGCAGAGACATCATTGATGGTCTCTAACAACGTCTCATACCACTCACTAACCGTACCAGTGAAGTCGGGAGCAGCCGAGGTTGCACCAACTTCGGTACCTGATTCGCGGTTAACGAACAGGCCCGGTGATCGCGACCAGTAAAGCTTACTAGTAGCACCCTTGACGAGATCGTTAAGAATTTCACGATCGATTTCAAGAGCAATTTGCTCTGAAAGAATCGAGGTTAACTCAACTTCAGCATCAAGATTGTGATAAGCATTAAGGTCTTGACCCAATTCCGGAGTCCACTTAGCTTTGAGTTTCTTGGTAACTGCGGTAACGCTTACGGAATCAACCTTGATGTCGATTTCCGGAATAATACCAGCAGTAGCACCAACAGCATTTGTTGCTTGCTCCAAGCCCCAAAGATCAGCGCCAACAACACCGCCTAAAGCGCGGCTGCCGACGTTATCAAAGTTGTCTTCAGTGGCGAACTCAACACTATCAAAGTCGATGAACGACGCAGATAGCTGGGTAAAGCTCTCAGAACCAGTTGCATACTGAACGATCCAAACGTGCGAGCCAGTGTGGTTCGCAGAAGGCTTAGCATACTTCGTACTGGAGTTAGTCAAACGACGAGCCATACGAGATAGCGCAACGGCGTCACCTTGCTTAATGAATGAACCGGTAATACTAATGTAATTATCCTTCTTCCACTGCAAGCCCTCTAGAGTACCAATGCCGTCAGCCCAATAGCCCACAGCAACCTTTGTACCGTCGAGATCCGGATCGTAATTAACCAAGTTATCACCAGCGGTGAAATCGGTAATGCCGCCGTTTTGGCCAGCGCCGTCAGAGTTGGGAACGAGGCCCCAAGTACCACCAACGGTACCGGTAGCGATCAAGTTAAGGCCAATACCAGTGGTTGAACCGGTAGTTGCAGCATAACCCTGATCTAGGCTGTAAAATGCAACTTCGCCATTCTCATCCTTCAGGTCGACGCCGCCAGTGACTTGCTGGCCAACTACGCCGCCGCCATACACAGAATCCTGCGCGACGGTGCCCAAACGACCAGTGGTCTTCTGGAAGTCCAAGAAGAAGATGAGGCCCGAGGGCAAACTCATCGGCTGGACGCTAACAAGATCGTTAGCCAGTAATCCGCCGAATACACGACGGACGATCGGAAACGCGACGGCCGCAAAGCCCTCAACATCGCCACCCGAGGCCATACTTGAAACTTCGCGGAGAAGTTCCTTGGCTTGGTTTTCTAGCAGAACCGCCATACTATTTTTCTTTCTATCATTCTCAATCCCTTCTAAAAGACCGGTCTTCTCCCACTTAGTAAGCAGAGCAGCGCCTTCTTTTGCAAGATCACGAGAAACAATATTTTCTGTTAATCTTTCAACAATGTTTGACATAATGTAATCCTCCTATGGTTTATCGATACCTGCCAATCGCTTCATGCGATCAACAAATCTATCATTATTGTTGTTTTGCTTTTCACCTTTTTGTGAACGCAAAAGAATAGAAGATGAATGTCGACTATTTACTACTTCGCTCAACGATTCTGCTGTCTTCTTTCCAGAAGAAGCCGATGAGCCCTGAAGCGCGTCATAAACGACTTTCGCCTGTTCTATTGTTTCAACCTTATTAATAGATTCGACAATTTTAAGCTTTTGTCGCTCATTCAAGGAGGCATCCATCAATGTTTGGTTTGTATAAAAAAGTTTGGCGTTCATAAGCTGAACGTCTATAAACTTTTCTTTAATCAGTTTAACTGATTCTATTAATTTTTTGTTGTCAGTTGCAACAAAATTAATTTTTTCTTTAAGTTGCTTGTTTTCCTTTTGCAACTTGTCGTTCTTTTCTTTTTGCTCTTCACCATATTCTTCAATGGCAAAGGCGATGTCTCTTACCATTTGTGTATCATGAAAAGCATTTGTTGGTTTCATCTGGCCGTTGGCAAAACCACCACTAGGCTGATCTTTGTAATCCATTGTAAGCGTTTCAGCCAATTCTTCTAAAAGCTCTTCGTCGAGGGAAACATCTTCACTTACTGCTGACAGATCTACGCACTTGCCGGCCCTGCAGACGTCCTTGTCGCGATCGTCGCAATCAATATCGCGTTCGCATTCTGGCGTCGATGCCTCTTCTAGCTCTTTAGCTTCACGCATTGGAGTAATCTTGTCCTTTCCCTGGCCGCGGACCGCGTTATAATCCAAATTGTCTAATTCAATTTCCAAAACGGTGTCTTCATCGACATCTTCTGCCAACGCATCATAAAACGCTTCCATTGTTTGCGTAGCAACGCCGCCGGGTTTGTCGGCAAATTTTGTATCAGCGTCATCGGCAACTTTACCAGTGGCGCCAGGGGCTGCACCTTCTTCGCCGCCTAGGCCCATGTCCATGCCACCACCGAGGTCCATGCCGCCGCCCATGTCCATTCCGCCGCCGAGGTCCATGCCGCCGCCGGCTGCCATTGGATCTTCTTCTTGTTCTAAAAGTTGTTGTACTGTTTCTTTGATTTGCTCTGAATATTGTTCAACTACCACTTGTTCAGCGCTTTTAATTGCAGCATCTCTTAGGGCGGTAGCGTCTACAATTGCCTGTTCTAACATCGATGTCATCAAATGTTCTCCTAATATAGTTAACTAAAATAAATAGTAAGCAAAAACTTTAAATGACTTGCGGCAATCATCAACCAACACCAACTGAGCCTGACCAGTTTTGACCGCCGGGGGATCCTCTGTTGCCGCCGGGTGGAGCGATGGGCAAAACATCGTTGGCTTGCGCGTCTATGCCCACGACTGAACCACTAAGCGATGGAATAAGTTGCCTAATCATCGTTAGCCCTGCAATTACGCTAGCACTACATTGTGTAGTGCCGTCGCCTTGGAGATAAAGCTCTTGAAGTCTCCATTCGCCAGTATATGATTCGCCGTCAGCAAGTACGAAAAAGTATTTTCCAGTATGCACGCCTATTTCATTACCAGCGGCATCAAAGCCCGGATCAGCGCCGCGGTTTGTGGTTCCTTGAGTTCCAAAATCGCTAAACCCAACCCGCAGACCGCCGGAGCCGGTGGTATTTTGCACTGTTACAAACCTAGTAACATAAGGAAATTGAACTTTAAATGTTTTATTGGAGCCGTTCTTTTCAACTATAATTGAAGATGATGCAAAAGGAACGCCGCTCAATTGATATTGGCCGACAGCGCCCAGGCCCGATCTCAATCTACCATCAAATGCGGTTTCGCCTTGTTTTAAACCTGCCATAATTTTTTACCTCTCATTCTTTAATTTCCTTAGTTTTTTCTTTTTTCTTTTTTTATCCGAAGGTTTTTCATAATACATTCTATCTCTGTATTCTTCAATTATTCTTTCCTTGCGCACTTTTTTACTAAATCTCCGAATTAATTTTTCTGCAGTTTCTCCAGTTCTTAAAAAAACTTCAGCATTTACAGCGCGGTTACTCATAAAAAACACCTTTTACTATTTAATTAGTTTACTCCAAACATTTGCACCGGGAATAGATGAAATATCTACGCCAGGATCGCCTGGGGCGACACTGGCCAACGGGGAGCTATAGCCTTGTTCGGCGCCGGGTGCTTGTGTTGAAGAAAACGGAGTTGTGCCTTCAAAAATATCAACGCCACCATACGCGTCTTTTCCAAAACCATCTAACATTCTTTTTTTTGTTTCTTTTAATTTTTGTTTAATCTGTTTTTGTTCTTGTAAAAAATTATCTTCTTTTTCTGGGGGGGTTGAATTTTTATAAACATTGTGCTCTTTTAATACAACGCCGTTCGTACCTTTTATAACTTCAGAAATAATACCAGATAGTATTCCCTCTTCAAAAATAACCTCTTTAACACATTTTTTGATTAAAGGCTTTAATATCTGTTTTAACTCGTTCTGTTTCATTTTAATCCTCTAAAACGCTATTTAAAGCTCGATTAAGTCTATCCGCTCTTGTAAAAATTTCTTTATAAGAATTATTATTTTCACGAAGAGACGGCTTCATAAAAGCACCCTTAGTTGATGGATCGGCAACAATATCAAAACAAATAAGCTGAAAATCATCTTCAACGATTGTTTCGCCACCCTCTTCTTTTACTGAGCCAAGCCCCCTTGAAGAAATACCAACTTGAACTCCACTTTTAATGAGAGACTTTAATAATTCGCCCGTAGGGGTACTCAAGGCTTTAATTTTACCCATTAAATCATTTCCCTCAAACCACATATCTGTCACCATGTGTGAGCAATTTTGTAAATTAACAACTGAACTTTCTGGGTGATCTAATTCGCCGAGTGCTCTTCGTTCACTAACAAGTTTCATATAATTTTTCATTTCACGCTTCAAAACAGCCAAAGGATACACCCTTCCATTTCCATTTTTGGCGCTAGCTCGCTGCATAATTCCGGTTAAATATAGCGCTTCACCAGAACGCACTTCAGATTTTTCAGCCTCTGTTAAAAAATCCTGGCATATGCCACCTTCACAAAGCGCATAATATTCTCTTAAAAGAAATTGTTTAGACATAACTTATTCCTCATGCGGGCGTGACCCGCGTGATACAACACCCACCTTTACAAAGCCGTGGTGGTTGCAGCATCCAACGATTTTCAACAAAAATATTAATTCTGTTTGACATTTATTCCCTCATCTCCAAATAACATACTTAGGGCGTATGAAGTGCCTGAACTCAAGCTGCCCAAAATAATTGGGTTCGCCCAATTTAACTCAAAAGTAAATAGTTCTGTGTAGAAAGAAATCCCGTAAAGCAAAACACCAACCCAAAAGCCTAAACACATTGTACAGTGAAATAGCTTTCCAAAAAATCCTTCAGTTGGCCTTATTTTATTAAAAATTGAACCGTAAACTAAAATTTGTGTTAAGCCGTAAGAAGTTAAAATAAAATATAATAATTCCATTTTATATCCTATAAATCAGACCATAAGGTTTGTGATGAGGATCTATTGTGCCCTTCTTGGTTGCCTGCGGCACTTTTCCTAATTCCGTTGTATCTTCCTCATCTGGATTTGCATAATAATCTTCTATTGCATTTTCAAACTCTATGGCGCTGGTTATGTCCGGTACCTCGTCTTTCAAAAAGTCATATATCGCCAATAAAATCACTTCTAAGGTATCAATTTTGTCATTAACAGGATATATAGCCTCTAAAGATCCATATATATTCCCGCCTTGTACAGTTTCTGGCGCTATAATACCTTTATATCTAAAAAAATTAAAAAGTTTATTTTGTGATGGATATGGATCAACTTTAGCATCTGCTCTAACAAATGTCATAATTTTATTTTTAGACGGCATAACTACAATATCATATAACGGATGATCATATATAATATAATTGCCATCCAGCGTACTTCGAACTTTTAAATAAACCTTAATGGGCTCTTTTATCTGCAACTTAATTGAAACATCTTTTGGTTCAACTTTAATTTTTACGCCGGGCGGCGGCGGTGGCGGCTCACTGATACGCAGTTTTATTGCGCCCTTTTCGGGCTCAACACTACTAACTACAACTCGTATTTTATCAGCCATTATCTTTTATCTCTCTTGCTAAATTCTGAAGTTTTAGAATTTTCGTAAGCAGCGCTTCGTTTATAATCTGCCCTTTAAAATTATTTAATATTTCTAATACTTTTTCAGCTTTGTTAAGCATTTCTGGGTCTTTATTGACATCTTCTAAAGCTTTTGCATTTTTCATTTCTATTTTTAGACGGCCAATTTCCTCATTTAAAAATATTTTTAACTCCAAACCATTATCTTGAAAAGATGAAACAAATCGAGACAACAATTCTTTTTGTTCTTTGTATAAATCGCCATACGAAGAATTAAATTTCTTAGCAAATATTTTCATTTCAGTGCCAGTAAGAGCCAACTCTTCCTTTTTTTGTTCTGCTGGTAAAAATGTCATTCTCTTCGCAACAGAGCGCTCTAACAAAACCCTTTCTTTTGGACTTATTTTTTTATTGAATATCTGTGCAATACTAGCCAAGTTTTTATAATTTGGAACAAAATTTGTAAACATTTGTGCTGAAACTTCTTTGTTTGCCTTGGAAACTAAATTAGATTGAGCATTAAAAATATTTTGTGAATCCAAAGACCAATAAACTCGTTTAACTTCTTCTAGAAGTTTTTCAGCATCTT
>Ga0114908_1001421_pt1 | contig 12246 bp, 13 predicted proteins | sample MalvireepMed_s17_FD_87292 | JGI IMG/M metagenome (GOLD analysis project Ga0114908, IMG submission 87292) | Marine viral communities from the Global Malaspina Expedition - Malaspina viral metaG DeepMed_s17 | ecosystem: Environmental > Aquatic > Marine > Oceanic | place: Mediterranean Sea... | reverse complement strand
CAGCGTTTGCAGCCCGGAGGCATTATCATCATTGTCATGACCAGATGGTCTACTAAGGATCTGGTTGGAAAGGTTTTGAAGAAACAAGGCGATGAAAATGCCGACAAGTGGGAGGTTGTTGAGTTTCCTGCGATCATGCCTGAGAGCGACACTCCTTTGTGGCCTGAGTTCTGGAACAAAGACGAGTTGTTATCTGTTAAAGCGTCTTTGCCAATATCTAAATGGAACTCCCAGTGGCTACAAAACCCAACAGCAGAAGAAGGTTCTATTGTTAAGCGAGAGTGGTGGAACCTGTGGGAAGGCGATGTGCCTGCTTATTCTTATGTAATCCAGAGCTATGACACGGCGTTTAGTAAAAAAGAAACGGCTGACTACTCGGCTATAACCACTTGGGCAATATTTAGTCCTGCTGATGGGGAAGCTGATCAGATTATTTTGTTAGATGCCAAGCGCGTTCGAGTTGACTTTCCAGAGCTTAAAAAATTGGCTTGGGATGAATATAAATACTGGGAGCCAGATTGTGTTTTAATCGAGGCCAAGGCTTCTGGAACACCGTTGACTCAGGAATTAAGAAGAATGGGTATACCAGTAACAGCGTATACTCCAAGCAGAGGACAGGATAAGATTGCTCGAATGAATTCTGTAGCGCCAATATTTGAATCTGGAATGGTTTGGGCGCCAGAAGAATCTTTTGCTGATGAGGTTATGGAGGAAATGGCGTCTTTTCCGTTTGGAGATCATGACGACTATTGTGACTCTGCAACCATGGCTTTAATGAGGTTTCGGCAAGGCGGATTTGTGTCGTTAAATGAAGATTATTCGATGGAAGCTGATTTGTTACCTAGAAATCGAGTCGTCTACTACTAACTAATATTAGACTGAGAAACTATGGCTATTGAAAAAAGAGAATTAGGCACTCAAGACAATCCAGACATTGCTGTGACTGGAACAGAGATTGAGGTGTTTCCAGAACCAAGTCGGCAAGATCAAATACGCGAGGCCGCAGAAATATTGGTTAATGAAGAAGAAATAATTATTCCAGATGAAGAGATGGAAGAGGAAGAAGTTGCACAGCCTGAAGCGTTTGACGCAAACCTCGTAGACGCAATAGATGATAGAGAGCTTCAGAGTCTTTCTAGCGACATTCTATCCAGCGTCCGTCAAGACAAAGAGTCCAGAAGTGAATGGGAAAAGACTTATGTTGACGGATTGAAATATCTGGGCATGAAGTTTGATGAGTCTAGATCCCAGCCGTTTGAAGGATCGAGCGGGGTCATACATCCAATTTTGGCAGAGGCTGTAACACAGTTTCAAGCGCAAGCTTACAAAGAAATGTTGCCTGCGAAGGGTCCAGTTAAAACTCAATTGATTGGCGCCAGAACAGCTGAAACAGAAGCGCAAGCTGATCGTGTTCAAGAGTTCATGAACTTTTACATTATGAATGTCATGCAGGAATACGATCCTGAGTTAGACATGCTTTTGTTTTATTTACCGCTTGCAGGGTCTGCGTTTAAAAAAGTTTATTTTGACACTGTTCTTAACAAGGCAGTTGCTAAGTTTATATCTCCAGAAGATTTAATTGTTCCTTACGAGGCTTCAGATTTAAGCAGCGCGGAAAGAATCACGCACGCTATTAACATGTCGCGTAACGAAATTAAAAAACAACAGCTATCTGGTTTTTATGCAAATGTTGATATTACAGAAAACTCTTACGAAGCTGATGAGTCAGATGTACAAAAAGAAATAGATGAAATAGAAGGCCTTGGTCCGTCTTATGCTGAAGACAGAGATCACACTGTTTATGAAGTACACACGATATTAGACTTAAAAGGATTTGAGGACGTTGGCGAGGATGGAGAACCAACAGGCTTGAAGCTGCCTTACATCGTCACAATCGACGAGTCTTCGCAGACTGTTTTATCTATTCGTAGAAATTACAACGAAGCAGATCAATATAAAAACAAAATTAACTATTTTGTTCAGTACAAGTTTTTGCCCGGATTAGGATTTTATGGCTTAGGACTAAGCCATATGATTGGCGGTTTGTCCAAAGCCTCGACATCGATACTACGGCAGTTGATCGATGCGGGTACTTTGGCGAACCTTCCAGCCGGTTTTAAAGCGCGAGGTATGCGGATTAGGGATGAGGACGAGCCTTTACAGCCCGGAGAGTTCCGCGACATTGACACTACAGGCGGAAATCTTAGAGAAAACCTTATTCCGCTACCTATTAAAGAACCAAGCAATGTGTTGATGCAGCTGCTTGGCCTTCTGGTTGACTCTGGTAAACGCTTTGCAGCAATCGCGGACACCAACATTGGAGATATGAACCAAGCGATGCCGGTTGGCACCACTGTGGCACTGTTGGAGCGCGGGACCAAAGTCATGAGTGCGATCCATAAAAGATTGCACTATGCACAGAGGATTGAGTTCCAATTGCTGTCTAAGGTCTTTGCTGATTATCTGCCTCCAGAATACGCTTATGAAACTGGAACTGGCCCTAGAGAAATAAAACAGGGCGATTTCGATGAACGCATAGATGTCATTCCAGTATCAGACCCAAACATATTTTCGCAATCTCAACGCATAACACTTGCTCAAGAACTGTTACAGATGGTGCAGTCTAATCCACAGGTGCATGGGCCAAACGGCATATACGAAGCATATCGTCGTATGTATGCAGCGTTAGGAATTGATAACGTCGAAAGTTTATTGCAAGCGCCACCTGACATGACGCCTAAACCAATTGATGCTGGTTTAGAAAACGCTGGGTTCCTTATGGGCCAACCTGCTCAGGCGTTTGAGGGTCAGAACCATAGGGCGCATGTGGACGCACACAGGGCTTTGTTTTTAACTCAGGTAGTAAAAGAGAACCCGCAACTGCAATCTTTAATCATCAGTCACATCATGCAGCATTTGCAGTTCCTTGCTTCTGAGTTGGCTAGAGAGCAAATTCCTCCGCAACAAATGCAGCAAATACAACAAGCTCAACAACAGCTTCAACAGATGCCTGCGGACCAACAACAGCAAGTCTCTCAGCAGATCCAGCTGACGTTAGATCAGTTTGCTTCTCCCATCATGGCTCAACTAACACAAGAGTTGTTGCAGTCAATCGGCCAAGGCAATGACAGCGATCCTTTGGTTCAAATAAGGCAAGCCGAATTAGAATTGAAAGACAAAGAACTTGACCAAGATCAGTCTCAGTTTGAATCTAAACAAGGACAACGGGCGCAGGAAAAATTACTTGAAACTGAAATTCAAAAAGACCGCATGAATGTGCAAAAAGAAGTTGCTGATGATAAGCTTGGCGTTGCATTGCAAAGATTAGATCAACAAGCAAATTTAAAGTTAATGGAGCTTGATCAAAAAATGCAAAGTAATTAGGAGATAACATGACTACCAGTTACAGATTAGAAGCTATTAAAGAGTTACGAGCGCAAAAGAAAATTGATAGAGAAGTTGAGGCGCAAGCATTGACTGACGCTAAAGCGGAAGCCGAAAAAGCTCATCAAGCAAACATGGCTCGCATTGCGGCAAAAGAAGCCAGAATTGCTTCTGGGGAACCAGCTCCAGTAGTTCAGTCAGAACCTGAGCCAGAGCCTGAGCCTGAGCCAGAAACAGAGGCTGCTGTTGAAGAGCCAAAGAAAAAGCCTGCTGTAAAAAAGAAATCTAAATCTAAAAAATCTTAATTAGGAGGTTTTATGAAAAAGTTCGGCAGAGAAAAACCAAAAACTATTACCAGTATGCAGCAAGGCGTTGTGGTTAACGCTGGCGTTGAAAAAATTGTAAAAGCCAGAGGTGCTGGAGCTGCTACGCGAGGACTAGAATTTAAAGTTAAGTCTTAGCCTATGGATGACATTGATCTTTACAGCAAGTTAAAAAGATTAATTGATAATCGAAGAGACCAAATTAGTGAAACACTAATGTCTGGTGCGTTGGAATCTATAGAACATTATAAATTTGTACAAGGTGAGCTTTCTGCGTTATCCTATATCGAGCAGGAGATAAGGGAACAAAACAAGGATAGCTAAGAATGTCAGAAACAGCAGAAAAAGCTATATTAGAAGCTTATGTTGATCCAGAAGAAAGGGTGTTAGATCCATCTCTTTTGGATAAATCTGTGCTAGAAAGAATGCCTCAGCCAACTGGCTGGCGGTTATTGGTTTTGCCATACGGCGGAAAACAAAAAACAAAAGGCGGGATCTTATTAACAAATGAGACAGTTGAGAGGGAGGCTCTCGCTACAGTCGTAGCTTATGTCGTTAAGATGGGTCCGCAATGTTATAACGATCCTGCAAAACATGGTGATAAACCTTGGTGTGAAGAAAAGCAATGGATTTTAATTGGTAGATACGCAGGAGCCAGATTCAAACTTGAAGATGGCGCGGAAGTGCGAATTATTAATGACGATGAAGTCATTGCCACAATTCTAAACCCAGACGACATTATGAGTGTATAGCCATGACAGTAGAAAACACAAACGCAGAAGAACAAGTTGAAGAGCTTGAAATTGAAGTTCAAGAAGATGCGGTAGTCGAGGCTGCTGATCAACCTGCTGCTTCATCTGATGAAGAGCTTGATTCTTACACCAAAACAGTAAGCAAGCGTATAAATAAAAAGAACCAGCAAATAAGAGCTGCTGAGGAAAGAGCCGCGCAATTTGAATCTATTGCAAGGCAGCGTGAGGCTGAAATCAATGCGCTTAGATCACAACAAGTGGTTCAACAAGCTACTGTTTTAGAAAAAGAAGAAGAAGCCATTAAGGCTAAAGAAGCTCAGGCTGACGATCTTTATAAGAAAGCGGTTGAGTCTGGCGATGCTGAGCTTATGAGCAAAGCAGATACCTTGAAGTCCGATATTAGCATTCAAAAAGAAAAAGTAAGGCTTGCTAAAAACAGACAAGAATCTATTCCGCAACAACCGCCAGTAGATCCGGCTTATTATCAAAATCAACCGGCACAACAAGAAGCGCAAGTTGAACCAACTGAAGAGGCTTTAGGCTGGTACGAGCAGAACAAGTGGTACGGAGATCAAGAAAACGAAGGCAATCTTGAAGCAACTCAGTACGCATATTTTCAACACTACAATTTAATTAACGAGGGTTACGAAGCTGATTCAGACGAGTATTATGGTGAATTAAATAGTAGAATTTACAAAGTTTATCCACATCTGGAATCTTCAGATGTGGGTGACGGTCAAAAAGAGGGTAGACCCGCTGTGCAAAGAGTCGCCTCTGCTTCCGTTGGAAGTCGTCAAAAAACACAAGGCAAAAAGAACGGCGTGACTTTTTCTAGGTCTGAAGTAGAACGCCTCCGTGGGCTAAAACCGCACAACATGACTGAAGAGGCATGGTTGAAACGAGTAGCTCAAGAGAAACAAAAGATTGCTCAAAGGGAGGCAGTATGACTACAGCAGAGAAAAAAGAAGCGGTGAATCGAAACTCGCGTGATTCCGAAGCTCACGATAATAACCTTCGTAGAACCCCATGGAGGCCAGTTAGAAAACTTGAAACCCCTCCCCCACCTCCGGGTTACACCTATAGGTGGATTAGGGCAGAAATGTTAGGCGAAGAAGACAGATCAAATGTCTCGCGGCGATTGAGAGAAGGCTTTGAGCTTGTATTGGGCGCAGAGCTTCCTGACAATTGGCAACACATGCCTACCATTGATGCAGGTAGACACGCTGGCGTGATAACAAATGAAGGATTGCTTTTGGCAAAAATTCCAACTGAGACAGTTAACGAGCGAAATGAGTATTATCAAGGCCAAAGTGAACAGGCTAAAGAAGCTCTGGACAACACGGTTTTTGGTGACGCTCAAAGAGATGGTCGCTATGTTAAGTATGACCCTCAGCGGGATACAAAGGTTACCTTCGGTAAATCTTAATATAGGAGCTTAGAAAATGGCGAATAAAGACGCTGCTTTCGGAATGAGACCAGTCAAAATGATTGGTGGCGCTCCCTACTCTGGTGGACAGTCGAGATATCGAATCGCTGCAAACTATGGAACCGCTATCTTCCAAGGAGATATGGTTGCTCAGGTCACTGGAGGTGGAGTGGAAGTTCATGCTGACGGAGGCACTGTGCCTATCGTTGGTGTTTTTAATGGTTGTCGTTACACTGATCCCACTACTGGTGAGCAGGTTTTCAGCAACTACTACCCTGCATCTACAAACGCAGATGACATATTTGCGTATGTCATTGATGACCCGTTTGTTGTCTATGAAGTACAAGCCGACGCAGCTTTCCCAGTTGCCGATTTGCTTGGAAACTTTGACATTGTCTATACCTCTGCGGGTAGCACAAAAACTGGAATTTCTGGAGCTGAGTTGAAAGTTACGGATGGCGGAACAGCCACAACGCTTTCAATTAAGGCTATTGATATTTCTGAAGATCCAGAAAATTCAGACGTAAGCGCAGCAAACACAAACGTGTATGTTGTTATCCAAAACCATATCTTTGGCGTCAAAGGCGCTGGACTAGCTTAAAGGAGAATAACTAATGGCTATTTCAAGAGCACAACTTGCCAAAGAGCTAGAGCCGGGGCTTAACTCGCTATTTGGCATGTCATACGATTCCTACAATCAGGAATATGCGGACATCTTCCCTATGGAAGATTCTTCTAGAGCCTTTGAAGAAGAGGTTCTGATCGCAGGATTTGGTTCTGCCCCCACTAAAAGTGAAGGTGCAGGCATTTCCTTTGATTCAGCTAACGAAGGGTGGACTGCGCGATATACGCATGACACTGTTGCGTTGGCATTTTCGCTTACGGAAGAAGCTGTAGAGGATAACCTCTATGATTCTTTGGGTAAGAGATACGTCAAAGCGCTTGCGCGTTCCATGGCTAACACCAAGGAAGTTAAAGCGGCTGACGTTTTAAACAACGCCTTTAGCTCTAGCTATACAGGCGGTGACGGACTGTCTTTGATTAACACAGCTCACGTTTTGGCGGGAGGCGGCACAGCTGCTAATCGCGCTACAACTATGGCTGACCTTAATGAGACCAGTCTTGAAGATGCGTTAATTGACATTGCAACATTTACGGATGATCGCGGACTGACGATTTCTGTTAATGCAACTAAGTTGGTTGTGCCTGCACAGCTGGTTTTTGTTGCTGACAGAATACTCAACAGCCCCGGAAGACCCGGAACTGCTGACAATGACATCAACGCAATTAAAAACACTGGAGTTCTTTCAGGCGGTTACACTGTTAACCATTACCTGTCAGATCCAGATGCTTTCTTCTTGCTGACTTCTGTCACTGATCAAGGCGAAGGCCTTAAAGGTTTCCAAAGAACTTCAATGGAAACCAGCATGGAGCCAGACTTTACGACTGGTAACATTCGCTACAAGGCACGCGAGCGTTACTCTTTTGGATGGAGTGATTGGCGCGGAATTTACGGCTCGCAAGGCGCGTAAGTCGTTAATTTGACTAAGAAAAAATTATTTTTCGAGGGGCTGAAAAGCCCCTTTTTTTTGCTTTAAAAAAAATCTCGTAGCGTTCTCGACCTTTGTATCGTATAAAACATTTGTACAAATATTTGCATAACGACACGGGATAGTTGTATAATGACCTTGCTTTCAACAAACAAGGAATGGATACGATGGAATTAAATCTCAATTGGTCAGAAGAAACAGTCCACACAGATGGGCGTTTCATTAGCACTGCTACTCCTAACCAAGAGTTCTGGTCCGTGTGGCGCGAACAAAAATCAGCAGTGAAAGCGGCTGGTTATTCTGTCAAAAAAGTTGACGGAAATTGGGTCGCTACTAGATTGCGTGACAACAATGCTGCAATAGCAGAATCTCAAGCTACAGATTCTGACATGGAGTTTCCTGTGCCAGAAGGTTTGTCTTACCTTCCTTATCAAAAAGCTGGTATTGCTTATGCTATGCAACGGTCTGCTACGCTTATTGCTGACGAGATGGGGCTTGGTAAAACAATACAAGCTATCGGAGTGATCAACGCAACTGCACCAAAAACCGTGTTGGTTGTTTGCCCAGCATCCCTCAAGATCAATTGGAAAAACGAAATGACTAAGTGGTTGGTTGCTGATCGTGACATCCAGATCGTCAACGGCGGTGGCGAGCAGATCCCTGAAACTCCAGACGTAATCATCATTAACTATGATGTTTTGTCAAAGCACGCTTACGCAATCAAATCTCGTGTTTGGGACATGGTTATCATGGATGAAGCTCATTACATTAAAAACAACGACGCCAAAAGAACTAAAATTGCGGTTTCAATAAAAGCTAACCGAAAAGTAATTTTGACTGGCACTCCAATTACCAATCGTCCTATCGAGCTACAACCTATTGCTGGTTATCTTGACCCTGCTAGTTTCGGCAACTACTTCAAGTTTGGTTTGAGATATGCTGGCGCTTACAAAGGTCGTTGGGGTTGGGACTTTGACGGAGCTACTAATTTAGACGAGCTTCAAAGAGTTCTTCGACAATCTTTTATGATCCGCAGAAAAAAAGATGAGGTGTTAAAGGAGCTTCCTGAGAAAGTACGTCAAATCATTGTGCTTCCTAACAGCGCTTACAGCGATGAGATTAAGAAAGAATTTACTACGTTGGCGGAAGCAGTGGATGAAACGTCGTCAGAAGATATTGATTTTGAAAAAATGTCAGGCGTTCGACATGAAACCGCTTTAGCAAAAGTAGCTGACGTTGTTGCTCACCTTCAAGACGTTGATCATCAAGTGGTTGTGATGGCTCATCACAAAGACGTAGTTGACGGAATCAAATCCGGCTTAGAAGATGCTGGCAAAACAGTGGTTACCTTAACTGGCGATTGCAGCCAGTCTCACAGACAAAACTCGGTAGATACTTTCCAAGCTGGTAACGCAGATGTGTTTATTGGAACAATCGGAGCAGCTGGCGTTGGCATTACCCTTACTTCAGCAAGCCACGTTGTCTTTGCTGAGTTGGATTGGGTCCCCGGTAATATGTCACAAGCAGAAGATCGATGTCACAGAATTGGGCAAGAAAGCTCAGTGCTGGTTCAACACTTGGTTGTTGATGGATCAATCGACGCTAGGCTTGCACAAGTCTTGGTTGGTAAGCAACGAGTTTTAGATAAGGCGCTCGACAACGTAATTGTTAATGAAGTTAGCATTGAAGACATTGCTTTAACTGTACAAGACGTTGAAAAAGCAATTACCGTTAAAACAAAAAAACAACCTAAGCCTCTTTCTGCAAAAACCGTAAAGTCTTTACAAGAATGTGTGCAAAGGTTATGTGAGGCTTGCGACGGAGCGTTGGAATTAGACGGGTCTGGTTACAACAAGATGGATTCAGGATTCGGTCACTCACTGGCTAACCAAGCAGAGTGGACTCCTGCACAACAACACGCTGCGAAAATTATGATTAAAAAATACAAAAATCAGTTAACAGGTCTTGGAATGTCAAAACAATTTAATATAGTCTTTGGCTAAGGCATCCCCCGTGTCTAGACTAGCAAAGTTAAGCCAACCTATTCCTACTTTGCTTCAAAAGGTTTAGCTCACCTTCGGTCGAAACGAGCTTTTTTTTATTGCATCTTCTTTTTTAGTGCTATACTCCAAGCGTCAACTACGGTATTTGGATGGTCCAAATGCTGGTCTAAACTTTAAAAAGGAGGCTGTAGGATGACAACACATTTTACTTCGGGAGTGACCAATGTTTCGGCTGACGGAACCTTGGGTAAATTAAAAGCTCCAGCACCACAAAAATATCACAGCTATTTCAATGACTTTGATACTTATCTGGCAAGCGACTGGACGATCACAACAACAGAAGACGGAACTGGGTCTGCGACTGAAGCGTTAGCTGATGGCGATGGCGGTCTTTTGTTAGTAACTAACGCTGCTGGCGATAATGACAATGACTTTTTTCAGTTAGTCAAAGAAGGATTCAAGTACGAATCTGGAAAGCAACTAGCTTTCAACATGAGACTAAAGACTAGTGATGCAACGGAAACCGACATTGTTGCTGGTTTACAACTTACGGACACATCTCCGCTGGACGTAACAGATGGGATTTTCTTTTTGAAGTCTGATGGCGGCACAACTGTTACTTTTATCGTTGAAAAAGACAGCACGCAATCCACTTTGGATTTGCCTAATGCATTGGCAGACGACACTTTTATGACCATAGGATTTGTCTACGATCCCAAGGATCAGAAGTTCCATGTCTTCCAGAATAATGTTTTGGCTGGCACTGTCGTAAGTACAAATGTTCCCGACAACGAAGAGCTGACTGTTTCATTTGGAATTCAGAACGGCGCTGCCGCTGCAAAAACTTTGACAGTTGATTACATTGGCGCTTATAAAGAGCGAACCGCTGTCACTGAACTATAAGTAGGAGGTGAAACATGGCTGATGCTGTAGCCTCACAAACCATTCAAGACGGACAGCGAACCGCAGTGATGCGGTTCACCAACGTCAGCGATGGAACAGGCGAGTCTGCGGTAGTAAAGGTAGATGTATCTGCCTTGGCCGCAAACTCAGCTGGACAAGCTTGCACTGAAGTTGCCATTCAAAGGATTTACTGGGCTACCGTAGGCATGTCCGTTAAATTAGATTTTGACGCAAGCACTAATGTATTGGCAATTGGTTTGCCAGCAGACTCGACGGGTGATGAGTATTACGACAATTTTACTGCGATTCCTAACAATGCGGGATCTGGCAAGACTGGCGATGTGCTTGTAACCACTACAGGTCATAGCAGTGGTGACACCTACATGATTATTCTTGAGCTAATCAAGAAGTATGACTAAAAGTAAAGTATGACTGCTCAAGCGCCGCCGCATCTTAGATATCGCAATATGATGCGGCCAAGCCCATATGGCGGCGGAATGTTTGGCATGTTTGGCAGAAGGCGCCCTCCTCCTTTTTTTGGCGGAGGACAGTTTGGCGGACGCAGGCCTTTCCCCGGAATGTATCGAGGCATGCCTACCTTTATGAACCGCAGGCCTCCATTTGGTGGAGGGTTTAGACCTCCATTTGGCGGAGGGTTTAGACCTCCATTTGGCGGAATGCAAAGGCCTCCATTTATAAGTGGTGGAGAATACAAAAAAAAGATGCCTCATTTTGGCGGAGGGTTTAGACCTCCATTTGGCGGCAATGAAGGCGGGTTTGGCGGAACTGACTATTCTGCTCAAATAAGTGAGTTAGAGAAGAAGATTAAAGAGCTTCAGGCGCAATTATCTGGACAGCCAGCAGCTTCGCCTGCAATGCCAGAGCCTTTACCAGCGATGCCAAAACCTCCAACTGCCTCTTACAACCCAGTGCCACAGGTTGATGTGGATGCTTTTCAACAATTCAAAGCAGGAATTAGCCCAGATCGTGATGAATACTTGGCTGGAATTCGCGCAGAAAACCAATTAAGACAAGATAAAATAAATTCTGGCGAATTGGTTCCAGATCCTACTCAGATGGATCGAGGGCCGCGAAGGTATGTTACAAAAGCTGAAGCAGAAATGCGTATGCGCCAAAGAGATGCCAATATGGCAATTGAAAACGCTAAAACTCCACAGCAGAGACAGGCCGAAATGATGGCGCTAAACAGAGCGCAAGAAAAAGCAGCAGGAATAGCAGGAATAAGCTTGCCTGACTTTAACGCGCCACCCGGAATACCGGCTGCAATACCTGCACCTGCACCTAGTCAAATTAGTTTTCAATCAGGATTGCCTCAAATTGGAGTTCCTAACCAGTCGGGGGGACCATCGCAGTATCAAGGTACTTTGCCTAATTTTAACACGCCACCCGGAACACCAATTGCAATACCTCCCTCTGCTGGTGGCCAATATGAAGAGCCTGCAAGAGAGTTCTTAAAAGGCACTCCAGCCCCCTTGGACCCAAATTATATTTTACAGCCGGGAGATCCGGGGTATGTGACAAGCGGTCCCGCTGTTCCCGATTTCCTTAGAGGTGGCATAGGAAGCATAGGAAGCATAGGCGGCATGATGGGCGGCGCTGGAGGACGCGCAACGCCTCCGTCTCACTTACAGGCTACTCCTCATACGCCTACTGGGCATATAGCTCGCCTGTCACCTGAAGTTATAGCCCAAGCTAAAGCAAGAAGAATGAGCAGAAGATAGGCTAAGGCGTCATGGCAAAAGAAAAGCTCAACAAAGTAATTAAGGGGTTAAGGAAAGCCAGCAAAACTCACGCTCAGCAAGCAAAAACTTTAAGCACGATTAAGATGAAAGAAGGCGGCAGCGCTTCTAGCGGTGTACCTGAAAACGTATCGAATCCAAAGTT
>Ga0114908_1001415_pt1 | contig 12269 bp, 6 predicted proteins | sample MalvireepMed_s17_FD_87292 | JGI IMG/M metagenome (GOLD analysis project Ga0114908, IMG submission 87292) | Marine viral communities from the Global Malaspina Expedition - Malaspina viral metaG DeepMed_s17 | ecosystem: Environmental > Aquatic > Marine > Oceanic | place: Mediterranean Sea... | reverse complement strand
GTAATCACCCTGTAAATAGAAGCCTTCTCCCCAAGTGTTTCTCCGTATGCAGGAGGAATAACCCTTGTTAAAGCAGGTATATTCCCTCTAAGAAAATCGCCTCCCAGTTTAACTGGTATAGGGGCAAACAGATCCCATGCCAATCCTCCAATCCTTTCCAGTGCTCCTGATGTTTTACCGCTCATAAAAGTTGTACCTTCGGCAGCTCTCCATCCTGCTGTCAAGGGTATGTCAAGTCTGGAAAGCAGAGCAGCCTTAGCAGAAAATCCCCATCTCATAGGAGTGTCCATCTGCCCTAGCATGTCCATGTAAAGAGGCTCACCTGACGGGCCTTTTATTCCCGGCAGATATGGAGCTAGAAAATATCTATTTCTTTCATACCCTGTAAATGGATTTAATGGAGTTCCTTCAGCGTCTTTCTTTTTTACTAATGGCTTATATGCGGCTAACTGCCCTCCAAATCTTACAGGGTATGGATTTTCATGCATAAGCCTTCCGTGTCTTTTTCCTAGCTTCCCTCCACTAATGTAATAAAGGCCTTCATCATTTGCTTTAGATATGAAGTCCCCTTCACTGTCAATGAATGTAGAAATGTAATTGAATACATTTGCAACCAACGTAAAGGCAATTACATATCCTCCCCATAAGTTAACAAAGGATCGGTAGTTTTCGTTAAAGCGCATATTGAACTTACGTTCCTGCCCTTTTACTGCTGCACTTGCCGTAAATCCCTTTGGGTCAGGCGGATACATGTGAGGAGTCCAAGGTAAAAGCGCTCGCCATGCCTGCTTTAGAAGGGCTTCGTTTTCATTCATAGAAAACAAAGTCCTTCTCATGATTGCGCGGTTCCGTTTATTTCTTATTACTGCCTGCCAAGGCTGTATTTGAGAGGTAATAACATTTGCCTGCTCAGCTACAATCCGTGCAACCTTTATTGCTCCCGGCGATTCTGGGCCGGGTTTTCTCATCTCTTCAAGTAGACCTAGCTTCCTTTCAAAGTCTGTGGCATCTATCTCTCCCCTCTCAAGTTGTTTTCTTAATTTCTTTTCGGCTTTTCTTAATTTCTTAAAAAACCTTCTCTCTGCAATAGGCAATAAAAGCTGCTCAACAGCGCGCTTGTTTGCAACTGTATACATTCCATCAAATAGCCCTGCTTCTACATATCTGCGGAACTGTAGAAATGGCTTTACTATTTTTCCTGTATTAGAGTACATCCATTTTTCTTCTGCCTGAATGAACTCCCTGATATTTCTGTTGAAGATGGTTGTGTCTCCAACAATACCAAGGTCGCCATGTTCAACAAGCATGGGCCAAGTTATACCTAGCTTAGTGGTTCGCAGAGGATCTTCACCAAATAAAATATCTCTCCTTAGCTGCTTCCGTTTACTTGGCCTAAATGAAACATTGAAGGCTTCGCCAATAAACGACGGAAGTGTAAGTGCTGACATCCCTCTAGTGTGGATCAGTGCTTCGGGAGCAAGAGAGGCTCCAATAGCACGACGCATCATGTCTGAGTGCTGGAACAGAGATCCGGTCAGGTTTATACGCTTGACATTATCTGCAAATCTATCGTAGTGATGAAACGCTTTGCCCTTTTTAGAAGTTTTGCTGATGCCCGGTATATTGAATATCGACTCTAATGTATCTGCAAATGAGTTTGGAACAGCTATGCTTCCTGTTAATTTTACTAACCCGTCTTCATCTACCTCGTATTCCAGTTCGCCCTTGGCGTTTTCTTTTATTATGGGCGTTCCTTTCCATATGCGCGCTGCTGGCCCAGATAACTCTGGAACCCTTAAGGGCTTGCCATCTCCTACATGCGGCAACCAGTTTGGATCGCCAGCATCAACTGCAATTTCTAATCTTCTTGCATGTTTGAGTAAAAGGTAGTTAAGCATGAATTCCTGACCTTCTTGCACTCTTCTGAAGGCCATATCCACAGGGTTCCAGCTAACAGGTTCAACCTTGCGCTTCTCTACCATCTCCCTGAAAGTCATATCGTTTCTGGCTTGGAGCCATCGCATACTTTCCTGTGGGGTCATTGGAGCGTCCCACATATCTAATTTCTGCCCCTCCCTTATCCAGCTACGCGGAAAGTAGTTAGGGCTTCCCATAAAGGTCTGTGCGACATGTGCTGCGTTTAGTTTCCTTTTAATAACATCTTCATCTCCTGACATATTTTCTAGGAATTTCAGAAACTGAACTTCATGATCGTCAAGTAAAAGTCGAATGTCGTGATACATTTGTTGCAGGAGAGGGAATCCCTCAAGAGAGTCGCTAGCCTTAGTTACGCTGCTGTAAGTGTTTGGGTCTAATGCCTCAAACAAAGGCATCATAGTCTCTCTGCTGTAAAACTCAGGCGAGACATCTTTATATTTTTCGTCCCAGTCATCTGCCAATGCCCTGAGTCTTCCAAGTCCAGCATTTTTACTACCAGAAAAATCCTGAAGAATAATATCGCCCGCAGTACGACCTGCTATGCCAAAGCCATATATATCATCAAGCTCTTCAGCAAAGGCATCAACCAGTCCTATAGTTTCAAACTTCCTGTTGAATCTGTCGGGGGCATTATCGGGATTGAAAGGATTTGGGCCAACGTCGCCAGTTCTCTCAAAGTCTAATAACTTTGTTGTTGCTGCTTGCTCTCTGGCAAAATGCGATGCTGCATTTAGTAAAGTGTGAGAAGCGTAAGGATTGTCTCGCGCATATGCCTCTAGCGACCTTCCTCCAGCAAGATATGCAGCCTTTGCTTCTTGAAGGGCCATCTCCCTTAGATGGGCAATGTGAGCCTCTTCAACTTTATCCACTCCCTTACGTGAATGGGCTGGGTCAAGGGAAACGTCTAGGTCGTCAATGTATCTACCAAGGGCTACATCTAAAACAGTATATCCGTCTGCTTTATCTGTATGAAAATCTATAACTTTCTGAGAATTAAGAAACTCAGCAAGTTCTATATCAGTTAGTGCTTCTCTTGTAAATTGCGGAAGCCCTTCTCTTAAATCCTGCTCAAAAGGATGCCCTTGCTCTTTAGCAATTTCCATTAAGGAATGAACTGACCTTGTGAAAAATGCCTTTTCATCAGACTCAAGATGCTCTTTATACCTAACTGGTTCTACGATTCGGTTTCGTTCATCTAAGCCTGTAGTAGTAACCTCTGGGTCTTCAGCAGAAGATATAGTTCCTCGTTCTTGTACGTCAGCAGCTTCACTAACCTCTAATCCCTGCTTAGCAGGACTGAGTATATTGTTATCTTCCTCTATTTCTACAGCAGTTGTTTCATCAGTTCTTGCTTCTAGTCCTACATCAGCCCGTCTTAACGTAACTGGCCTGCCTTCACGACGAAGCCTGAACCCAACGATTGCATCAGCGCCTGTTGTTTTGAAAATTTGTTGTGCAATTTCTGTAAGATCTGATTGAGAAAACTCATTCATAAATCCTTGATCTGTATACGGTAATGGCTCTCCATTTAAATCCAGACCACGAATAGAAACTTCAACAGTCTTTCTAGCGCCTGCTGCACCTATCGGCATTTGTTGAGTATCTATCCTGAGAAGAGGCTCCCCTGTTTCTGAGTCATGTATGTCAAAGTTTCTAGGATGTTCTAGTTGTGCTCCTGTTTCCTTTTGGAGAAGTCGAGCTTCTGGATCTGTAGTTTCAAATACTGTATATTTCCCAGATTCCGTTAATATACTTGGGCGAGAGAGGGGATCTTCAGGGCGTACCATAGATGCTTCTGGAGGCTCTTCTAAGAAAGGCTGAGTTTCACGCTTTTGCACATTTCTTTCTCTACGCCTAGTAAAAGCATCTGTTCTGGCTTGGCTAAGCTGATCCCTGATCTGGATATTAGGAGTGCCTTCAAGTGAATGTACGGTTGGGCCGGGTGCGTCAAGGTCTTCCTGATCTATCCCCGGTGCTTTCTTCCTAAGAGATGAACGATTGCTAATGAGTTCACGCTGTATAGCCTGCCTTATTTCCTTATCACCATTCTCTGCGACTATATCTCCATATATTCTTAGTAATTCTTCATCTGACCTTTCACTCATTTTCAACTCTTCAAGAGAGCGCGGAATCCATATATCGTCATCAACTCCGCCTGCAACTCGTACTAGCTGCTCTCCACGGGGATCACCTGCCCATCTTCCAGTTGACTCTGCTCCTCTTGGAACTGCAATGTCAGGTTCTAATGTTGCCCCTTCTTGTGCAGGGCGCTTCCAGCTATCTACCTGAGATGTATCTATTACAGGGCCTCTATATCCCTCTGTTTTTGCCTGTCGTTCTGCTTCACGTAAAACACCGTAGGCATCTTTATATCTCTGGGTAGTGCCACTCTGGTCTTTCCAAGCGCTATTGTTATAGGTTTCGTCCCATACTTCCATAGCCTTCTTTGTGTCATAGATTATTTCAGCAGAACTCTTTGCCCTTGACGCTCCCTTTAGAGCGCCAACAGATATTCCTGCTGCACCTAAAGCACCAGCCATCTGCGCTCCAAACTTTACGGCAGGGTGGGCATCTTCAGGTGTTCGCCTGACTGCTTCTTGTCCTCCAAGATTTGCGGCATAAACAGCGGTTGCTTCAGTAGCCAGTGCTTTTGCAGGGTTACTGCTTCCTGAAATCGGACGGAGAAATGCAGCCCCAGTTCTGGGGATATACTGCAACGCTCCGCCAGTATATGGAATTGACTTCAAGGCAGGCGCAGCAGTTCCTGATAGCCAGCCTGCTGCTGGAAGTCCTCCGCCAAGCGCTAAGGCTGGGATCAATGCTGCTTCAGCAGGAGATGTAAACCCTGTTGCTGCCAGCGCCAAAGTTTGTGGCCAGCCTTCAGGAAACATCATTGCAATGTCAACAGAAGCTTCAGTAGGCTCCCACACTCCTTGGTCTAGCCTGTGTCCATACGGGTTTGTTATGTTTTCATATCGTTCATCGCCCTTGGAAACTACTTCCGTCATAGGCAAATGAGGCACACCGCCAATCACTGTCATTGGAGCGTATGTAGATTGGTTATACACTCCAACATCCCTTGGAGTGTATTCCTTGATTCCTCTCCAAACGTCTGAGAGAAACCTTACAAAAGGGCCAATATTAGGTGGGCTAAAAGGTGGCATTAGTAACCAAATGCCGTTCTAAAGCCTAGGAGGTTTTGCTGGTTAGCAGTAGATGGCTGCCTGATCCTGTTGCGAGTAAAGTCATACTGGTTACTTATAAAATCAGTAAAACTGGTAGGCTCTTCTTCTCTTTCTCCCCTTCCGACCTGTCCTAGTTGCTGGCCAAACTGACCAAGATACTGGTTAAAAGCAGGTTGAAACAGGTTACTGGCCTGCTCTCTCTGGGCAGCGCCATAACCCTGCGGAATGAATGACTGGAATATAGCCTGCCGACCCAGAGGATCGGTTTCTAACATTTCCTGCCAGATATTATTGCCAAAGAAGTTCTGAGGCATATTACCTAGAACTCCTTATACGGATGGACGAAAGTCGGGGCTGGCTGATTTCTGCAACATCCACCTTGCATAACTTCCGGGCTGTACTCCTGATTGAGCATACTGATCCCAGAATTGCCTTGATGCTTCATCTACTATATTGCCGCCAAACCAGTGAGAGCCCAAAGCGCCCATCCTGCTTCTTAATGCTGCGTGAGTAAGGGCATCTACCTGTTGTGCTCCTTGAGATTCAGGCGAACCCGGACTTGCCCATGTTCTCGCTCCAGCAGGCAAGTCCATATTCAGCCCACCAATTGTATTCAACATCCCTTGGGCTACATCTCCAAATGCTCCGCCAATACCACGACCCGCTACCCCCATTTGAGCGCCAACCAAATCCAAGAAAGATTTAAAGCCTTCTGACGGATTAGCTGGAAGAGTCTCTTCGCCTGTTGGCATATCTCCCCCAAGATTACCCCCAAAAAATGCCTGCGATGCTGCCCCAAGTAAAGGCGCAACCTTAGCCAGCCCTTGAGTGTATCCAGTTCCAGCGGCAAATGGTGCTCCGGGACTGGTAATGCCCTGTCGTTCACGAAGCCAGTTCCTGTATATCGCTTGGGGCGCTGCTACGTCTAAGTTTTCCTGCGTAGGAGGCATTATTCCTCCAGCCGCCCCTGTGGGGTTTATTGCTGATTTGGATGCAAGAAGTCCCGGCTGTGCCTCATTTATATAAAGTGGAATACCATTACCATCCGCATCTGTCCTGCCTTGTGACCCATGGGATTGCATCAGCTTCTGGATATTTTCGGAAATCTCTTCCCACATCTCTGATTCGCCAAAGCCGGGATCACCGCTTCCCCATCCTGTTGCCGCAGATTCTATCCTCTGGCTCCCAAGGCTGAAACTGCCTGAGGGCAACTGTCCGTTAACTATCATTGCGTTAATTTGATTGGCAAGATCCTCGCCTTGATTTAACGCCTGAACTCTTTCAAGCCTGTCTCCATTTGGAGTTCTTATAAGTACGATAAATTCCATGGCTATCTTCCTTACTGCCCGCTAACAGGCATTATATTGCTGTTTACAAGTCCCGTATCTCTCTGCCTAGGAGCAGTTGTATTAAATCCAGCCTGCGGTGATGGGTTATTACCCATTCCGCTGAATGATACAGCAGGAACGGCTCCATTTGCAGGGTTGAACCGCTGGTTATTACCAGCACCGCCCATCCTTGGCGGGGCAGAAAGATCATCGGCTGTCTGGGAATTTACCATCGTCATAGGTGGTATTCCCTGAGCCAGTTGCTGTAGCTGGAACATTGCCATTGAACCCTGTAGCTGGTGTTGCAGTACCGCAAGTCTCATCTGGTCATACAGTGCAGCGACCAATGCATTATCCCCGTCTTCCTGTGCTGCCCTTAAGGAATCAAGCAATGCTGCGATTGGGGTATTCTGATATGCAAGCATTGTCTTGTTCTGGTCTGCAAGAGTCTTGTGGCTCTGCATTTTCAGGATATGTTCCCTAGTCCATTCAAGAGATGCTAGGGGTTCGCCGCTTGGTGTCGGGGTCATTGCCATCTGCGCAATCGACCACCTGACAGTTTCATCTTCAGGAAGTGCCAGAGCCATCTCTACTTCTATTGCATCATGCCCGTAAACGTCGAGTGGGGAAATCTGTTTATTAGAAAACCTGTGATTGTCAAACCTTCTACCTGAAACAGTGATCGGGGAAAATGCACCAGTCTCATACTGCCCCAGCATTACTTCCAGACAGCCTTCAATGCAGCGTCTTACTGCTTCCATTCTGGGTTGAACCCTGTGTTCTAGGTTGTTTCCAAGCTGCCTTAATGCAACAGAAGACAGTGGTTTATCAAGTAATCCGAAAGACTGGGGTGGTAAGCCACCAGCTACTGATTCCTGATTGATTATATTCAGGGCAGCACCATAGGCATTAGTAGCATCAGGCTCTAAGAAAGGCTGGATGTCTTCTTGGTTTGCAGTAGAAAGAGGAACCTCTGCTCCCTTTTCTGTAGATCCATCTTCAAGGGCAGCCTCACCGTCAATAGAAAATATCTTCTGTCTGGGGTTGCTGGCCTTGGCAGCCATGTCTATACCGTAAGAGATAAGCCTGTTGTGCTTTTCATAAAGCTGCCTGTTCTCTGCAAATACAGATTCCCCTACATGCTGGCACATATCGTTATCGCCAGTTGTTCCTGCAACCATTGGGTGTGCGGTAACAGGAATAGCAATAATGGGGAAATTCAGGGTAAAGACAGGATGCATTGGCCTTGCCCAACGCTGGTCGATAATCATTCCTGAGAAGTAAATAAAGGGATGCCGCTCAAATGGATTCTGTGACTGGGGGTTATACAGGGGGTTTTCTGATTTCAGGTAGTACTCGTAGGCTGCCTCAGACTGGGTTTCGTCTGCCCCTTGCAGGTCACGGGTTGCAAATTCAAACCCCGGATACCGAAGCCTGATCTCCCGTCTTGTCATGTAGGTTCTATAGGCTGCCCATTCTGGCTCTTCTGGCCCCATACCTACCACCAGATGCAGGGGGTCTAAGGGGAGGATGTCTTCATATGTTTCCCCGTTTTCTCTTTTCCTGAGCAATGCCCTTGCTGCTGCATACCTGCCACGGACTACGGTAAACCAAGAAAGCTGCTCCTTGATTGTTGGCTCATGCCTGCGCCTTAGCCTTCTGTCAGAGTTTGCAAGCATACCGATTGAAAGCTGCTCCAGAGCATCGTTTACATACTCCTGCTCCTTGGTCGCGTCATCATTCGGAACCCGTATTACCACTTCTGTGCTGTTAATAAACGAGATTATCTTCTCAGCCATTACTCTGGGAGCGTTGGTGGTATAAGCATCTTCAGGGGATATTGAATCCTCTATGTCAGGGTTCCATCGCTTCAACGTATAGAGATCGTAGTCGTCTTCCATCCGATCCATAACGGCGCGGTTATCTTCAAATTCCCGCTCTATCTGGTCGAATATACGTCTTCCAGCCTCTTCTTCTTCCCTTTGGGCTTGAAGCTGGGCTTGCTCTTGTTCTTCCGGGCTAAATTCTTGAGTGGTCATACAACAACAGTTTCATGACGTATTGAACGCCGTTTTACTCTTATACGTTTCCTGAGCCCACGCCCGGTAGCATATCCCATCTGGTCAACTAACAGGTAGATTATTGCCTTGATTCCGTCACAATAGTCATCCCTTGGGCGTGAATCAGTTACATTTCCCTGCCTGTCTGTCTTATAAGAATATACGTGAACTTGGTTATCAAAGGGGTTTACCGCCCCTCCAAGCTCTGAGATTACTAATTTACACGATGGATCAAAGATTATTCCCGGTTCCTTGTGGATCGGGTTGACCTGAAGGCTGGTTTTCATCCTGTCCAGACCCGGAAGCAGGTTAACTCTCTGGTGTCTGAGTACCAGTCCTGTTTCCCTGAGCCAAACCTCCTCGTTTGACTCCTGCGCGCCAGCGTGTGCTGCGCCCGCAATATCAATAACCCCTACTTTGTCTGCATTTTTCCACCAATAGCGCTGTTGCGCAAGGTAGCAGATGTCTTTTACGGTAAATCCGGGGTCGGAAATCTTATTTATCGCTATTTCGTCAAAGACTACCCACTGATCTGCTACTTTCTGCATCGCCTCAACCGCATAAGTAGAGCTTCTGCCCGAATAACCGGGGTCAATTCCAAGATAAACAGGCAAATCGGGGTCATAAGAGCACTTCTGGACATGAACAGTGCTGTCAAAGTTCCCAAACACACGGCCTGATGGCGGCGCGGGGATAGCCAGATGGCGTTCCTTGTATACATCTTCAGGAAGCATGTTCTTGAGATGCATTAAAGTCTCGTTCTTCTCCCCTCCGGGCCACGCAAAGCGGTTTTCATGGCTGGGAAAGCTAAAACTCCGCGCCCTGTCAACAACCTGAGCCGCACCTGACTGCCATTTAGTCCATAAAGTTGGATACCAGCCAAGACTGTTCTCAAAAGTCCCCGTCAGGATGAATTGCCCAAAGTCTTTATACATGCTTCTCGACTGCCCGGCCCTTCCAAGCAGCCTGAAATAGACATCCTGCGTCAACAGGGCAGCCTCACAGCCATAAATCCATATTGGAGCCTCCGCCCTGAGACTCATAGGGTCTGCCGCAGACTTTGTCTTTATCGTAAACACCCCTCTTAACCCCGGATGGTCGTCATGACGCACCGGAACCTCTATCTGACCCGGATCTACCCGTGTACTGACCTTTGTACCCGGAACAATCGTCTGAAACCACTCCGATAAATAATCAAATTCGCTCCGAGTTAACTCGTATGAGTCCCCCACCAGCCACGAAACACCCTTACTTGCCTGCAAAGGATGCCGGGCAATGAAATCCAGCGTTATCAACATACATTTCATCGCCCCCGTATGACTCTTCGCACCACGCTCACCACCACTCACAAGAGTCGTAGGAGTCCCATCAAACAAAAACCCCTCATGACTGGGCCCCGGCATCTTATAACCTTCACCACTGCCCGGATCAGAGTCCTCAAGGGCCTTCCAAATTACTTCAGCTACTTTCTTGTCCATCACAAAAGGATACAGAATTACAAATAATTTGCGAGGGTGTATATCTCTATTCAGCACTCGTTAAGGGTAAGAAGTACCCCCGTACTTCGTACCCCCGCAGAGTCCTAGCATCTTAAGGATGCGGAGGCTCTGCAACCCTACGACTGTATCCGTGCGCTGAGGTATTACGTGGCATAGCCTGTGTAATACCGATAAGCCTCGCGTGCGCACAAAGTGGTTACTTGCTAAGTTAAAGCTTTTCTAAGTAATATACAGTCCTCTCAATTAAGTAAGGTAATGATAGATAGATAGGACTGCTCTTAACACAAGAGCACCCTCTCTTACCCTCTCTCACCTATCCCCCCTATAGTCCCCCCTTTCCTCTCCCTCCCTTTCTCTCCCAAAGGGGGACTATTGTGTGTATAACTACTGAGAGGGTAATGTGACGAGAGGGTGATCGGACACCCTTAGGTCGCCCGCTGTTCTCCCCGACCTACACCTATCGAGATGATTCCTTATTGGACAAGCAATCATCACGCCCCAAGATCACAGTTACTATAGTAATCCCCTCTTGCGTTGCTTTAGGCATTGAGCCAAAGCAACAAGCAGGCTAGTGCAGAGTGGTGGGCTAGCCTGCTTTCAGGGCAGCAACGCCTTTAGACAGGCGGGGGTGACGTTTGTAGGTTTTCCTCCCTACAAACGAAACGACAGGGGAGGTCTGTCGTTTTCCGTATTGGCCACGATTGGGGATGTTTCAGGTTGAGTTTAATGCTGGCCTTTTTATCTGCTAAACGCAGAGGAAAAGACATAAACCAGCATGAAACGAAACAGGAAACATGGTCGCACCCCAATCGCTCTACACTACTACCACACACACAGCGCCGATACCGTAATCTAGGTGCTGACGTTAGGCTTATTGCCTAACTTGCATCAGTTCATTAGACGTTTCATAAAATGAAAAAGATGAAACGTCAAAGTCACCAGCAATTTAGCTCTGCGGTAGAAATAATAAAATAAATTGATTATTTCTAAGGATGCATAAATTGCGTGACCAAGAACTGACAAGGCTAGATTATTGGGTAGGCACTGGTGTGTTTTCGCATCAGCAAAAACATTAAGAAAGAGCAGAGTCATGGACAACAGTTTCCTATACGAGTTCTCAGAACGCCAAGAGGCGCTCCGAGAGGCTAAGGCTTATCAAACTGATAGCACTAAAATAGCAGCAGATGCTTCTAAAAAAGCTTCTGCACGAATCCGATCTTTACCTGTAAAGACCAGATTCGATATTTTAGTACGCGAGTATCCGGGTGAATTCAGACTCTGCTCTGAAGACACCTGCGATAAGAGCATCGTCCCAGTTGAGCACAGTCATGAGCATGAATGTGTGAATCATGACGAAGAAGACTGTAGCTGGATTCATCCCATCGAGATCAAGAGATCCTCGATGATGCTTGAAGATGATGACAGTCTTCAAGCAAATGAATCCGCTGGAGGCGATTACGTCAGGGACTGGGACGATCTCTACCTTGATTTTCCGCCGGGTGAAGAGGATGAGTGGAGTAACTACACTTACGCAAAATCAAGGACAGTTACTCGTCAGACTGGGCCTAGCCGTAAACGCATCATGAAAGAAGAGTTTACCCTCAAGGAAACACTTCCAAATGATCCTTACGGTAGCGTTTACGGCGTCGATAGGGTCAACTACGAACTCTCAACTGCTACAGCTAAGCAGGGTTGATCTACTTAGGGCAGGATGGCTAACGCCATCCTGCCCTTTTTTTTGTGTTACTCACAAAAAAATACCCCGTACTTCTTACCGCTGGGTCAAGCTTAAGCTGGTCAGCAGTCAGTTTCTCAGCCTGCTGATCTGCTGCTTGACTCTGCTATCCCACAAGCTAAGCAGCGTTGCAGTGCTTCAGCAATGCAACTACCCAACTGCTTAGCATGGCAGACATTGCACATAGCAGTGAACTCCCCATATTCTTCTTAGCCTGTTTCTACGTGGCTCACACTCTGCTGCGCAACACAAATTTAGCAGGGCGGAACTCCCCGGCGCAAGTCAGGCCGGATAAACCGGATTCGCAGAATACTTGCGCCCTGAATTTCTTTCGCCCTGCTCTGGAAAATTTAAGTTGCTTGCGATGTTCGTGAGCCACAAGTAGAAAGATATGCTAAGAATTGAATATAGGCAATCCGGAATTCACGGCAAGCGCAATGCGCTATGTCTGCCTCTGTGGGATGGGCGCTCAACAGCTTGAGCACTTGCAGAACCACATCCGCAGCCCACGTAGATGGGCTGTG
>Ga0114908_1001412_pt1 | contig 12278 bp, 4 predicted proteins | sample MalvireepMed_s17_FD_87292 | JGI IMG/M metagenome (GOLD analysis project Ga0114908, IMG submission 87292) | Marine viral communities from the Global Malaspina Expedition - Malaspina viral metaG DeepMed_s17 | ecosystem: Environmental > Aquatic > Marine > Oceanic | place: Mediterranean Sea... | reverse complement strand
TCATAGTACATAGCAATGATCTTGGTGATTTAAAAATAGATGTTGCTTACGGTGGTAATTTTTATGCTATTGTAGAAGTTCAGGAAAACTTTAAAGGGTTAGAACATTATCAGGCTAGTGAATTAATTACGTGGAGCAGGGAATTAAGAAACAAATTAAACGAAGCTCATGAATTTATCCACCCAGAAGATTCTACGATCTTTGGTTTAAGCCATATCCAGTGGACGGGAGCTGTAATGGATGAAACCTCTACTGCGCGTAATGCAGTTTTTTATGGTGATAAAGCTATAGACCGCTCTCCTTGTGGTACTGGGACTTCGGCAAGAATGGCGCACTGGTATGCTAAAGGAAAACTGAAAAAAGGTGATCAATTTGTGCATGAAAGCATAATTGGTAGTAAATTTATTGGAAGAATAGAAGAAGAAACAGAATTAGGCGGTAAAAAGGCTATTGTTCCCAGTATAGAGGGCTGGGCAATGGTGACCGGTTATAATAATATCGTTATTGATGATGACGATCCTTATGCTCACGGATTTCAGGTACTTTAAAATTTAAATTATGAAGAGAGTTGCAATTATTGGTGGAGGAATTACAGGCTTATGTTCCGCTTATTATCTGGTTAAGGCCGGATATGATGTCACAATTGTGGATAAGGGGAATATTACAAAAGGAGCTTCTTTTATTAATGCCGGATATGTAACTCCCAGCCATTTTGTACCCATTGCAGAACCTGGAATGATTAATCAGGGTATTAAATGGATGTTCAATAATTCCAGTCCGTTTTATATAAAACCACGTTGGGATATAGATTTCTTTAAATGGTCCTGGTATTTCAAAAAATCTTCAACCAAACACAAAGTAGCAAAAGCAATTCCTGTGCTTAAGGAGTTGAATGAAAAAAGCAGAGACTTATATGCTGAAATGCTGGAGTCTTTGGATTTTGAATTTCACATGGAGCGTAAAGGCCTTCTTATGGTTTATAAAAGTGCTAAAAATGAAGAGCATGAAGGTCAGATTGCTGAAAAAGGAAAGGAATTGGGGCTAGATGTAAAAGTTTTAGATAAAAAAGCCTTACATGATTTAGAACCCCAGTTTAGTGATGATGTTATTGGAGGTGTTCATTATGAATGTGATGCCCATAGCACACCAAACCTTTTTATGAAAAACCTGAAAAAATGGTTAGAAGATAAAGGGGTGAAATTTGTTTTAGAGGAAACGGTTTCTGGTTTAGAAGTAGATGGTAAAACCATAAAAGCAATTCATACCAGTAAAAATACTATTGAGGCAGATGAATTTATTATGGCTGCGGGAAGCTGGACTTTTCCTTTAGCTAAGAAGTTAGGTCTTAATATTCCTATTCAACCCGGTAAGGGTTATAGTATGAGCATTACCAGAGAAACCAATATTAATTTACCGGCTATACTGACTGAGGCAAAAGTAGCAGTTACCCCAATGAAAGGTTTTACAAGATTTGCCGGTACTATGGAGTTATCGGGCGATAATAATATTATTTTACCCAATAGGGTAGAAGCTATCGCAAATGCAGCTTCAAATTATTATTCAGGTTTCACCTTAACGCCTGAAGAGAAACAATCGGCTACCAGTGGTTTACGACCAGTATCCCCTGACGGATTACCATTTATAGGGAAATCTTCAAAATTTAGAAATTTAAATATTGCTGCGGGTCACGCGATGATGGGATGGAGCCTTGGCCCAATTACGGGAAAATTAATTTCAGAAATTGTAGAAGGCAATCACACTTCAGTGTTATTAGAACCATTTGATTTGGAACGATTTTAGAAAAAAAATTGTTTCAAATATTTATATAAGTTTTAAGACTGTCACTTTTATAGTGATAGTCTTTTTTTTGCTATGATTTTTCTGAGATCTGGATTTTGATATTATATGTAAAGATTATTCATTAATTACGTTAGATCTAATTGATAGATTTTGGGTATCTACCATGGTATCATCTGTTTAACTTTTACCAAAAAGCAACTATTAAATATTCTATTTCAAAAAAGGAAATACTCATCATTCTTTTTATAAAAATTTTAAAATAATACTTGTTAATATAGTATTATATAAAGCTAATTTTTTCAAAAAAGCCTCCTTAATCTAATTGTAAGTTTATCCTCTAAATATTAATGTTTATCCAGTTTTAATGGATTAAAATCAATCAAAACTCACAAAAATTTCAGTTATGATGAAAAAATTATGTTTTTATGTGGGAAAATTAAATGTTAAGAAAAAGCAATATTCATTGCTTTTTTTAATGCTATTTTTTTCTCAGCTAAGTATTGCTCAATCACGATTTGAGGGTAAGGTAATAGATGAAGGAGGTGTGCCCATGCCAGGTGTTTCGGTTAAGGAAAAAAATACTGGTAATGGGACCGTTACAGATTTTGATGGCGCATTTTCTATCTCCACTAATTCGGATGATACTATACTAATATTTTCATTCGTAGGATATAAAACCAAGGAGTTAAAAACAAGCGGTCTAAGTGGAAATATAAGTGTGACTTTAGAAGAAGATTTACAAGCTCTGGAAGAGGTTGTTTTAATTGGTTACGGAAAACAGGATAGAAGCCAGGTGACCAGTGCTGTTGCCAGTGTTTCTGAAAAAGATTTTAATCCTGGAAAAATACAGGATGCGGCTGAACTTGTTAAAGGTAAAGTAGCTGGTTTAGTTGTGACTAATAGTTCTGGAAATCCTAATGATGAATCTAATATTATGTTACGTGGGGTAACAACGTTAAATGGTAGTACAAAACCGCTTATTTTAATAGACGGAGTTCCTGGAGATTTAACGATGGTCGCTCCAGAAAATATTTCCTCGGTAGATGTACTTAAGGATGCCAGTGCAGCCGCTATTTATGGGACTCGTGGTGCTAATGGGGTTATTCTTATTAGTACAAAATCAGGAAGTTTTGATCGCAAAACCAGTGTAGTATATGATGCCTTTGTGTCTGTATCAGATTTTTATAAGGAAGCTGATTTTATGACTCTACAGGATATTAGAGATGGATTAACATCTTTTAGTGATGGAGGTTTCGAAACAGATTGGTTAGATGCGATTTCACAAACAGGATTTATGCATAATCATGCTCTTACTATTAATGGAGGATCAGAACTAACATCTTATTCCGGAAACATTTCCTATAGAAAAGAAGATGGAACTATCAAAAAATCGAATAACGATCAATTAAGATTACAATTAAATTTAGAACAATATCTTTTAAAAGATATTTTAAAAGTCGGTTTTAAAATCTTTTCTGAGCAGCGTAAAAGAACGCCTAACAATATTGAAGATAATGGGATCAGCAATATTTACCGCCAGGCAGTTATTCGTAATCCAACTTCCCCCATTTATGGTGAAGACGGAGATTATTTCGAAGAATTTGGACGATATCAATATTTTAACCCGGTTGCTATGAATAATGAGTTGATTGGGGAACGTGAGTTACGACGAACTAATATTACCGGTAATATCACTTTCGAGCCAATAAAAAACTGGGTAACGAATCTTTTAATTGCAAAAAACCTGTCGGCTACAGATATTTCCACCTACACTACTTCCAGATATTATTCATCTAAAACTACTGGATTTAGTGGTAGTGCTTATAAAAGTTATGAGAAAAAAGAGGATAAATTTTTAGAGCTTACTACTAATTACGAATTCGATATTAATACTGTTCATCGTTTTAATGCATTAGCAGGATACAGTTATAATTACTTTAGTAATAGTAATTTTTATGCCAGCAATTCAGATTTTCCTACAGATGGCTATCTATATAATAATATAGGAGTTGGTGCCAGGCTGAATGAAGGAAATGCCGGAATGGGTAGTGGAAAATATGACTCTCGCTTAATAGGGTTTTTTGGAAGAATTCAATATGGGTATGACAATCGATTTAATCTGCTTGCCAGTATACGTAGAGAAGGTTCTTCCCAGTTTGGAGACAACCATAAGTGGGGACTTTTTCCTTCAGTATCGGCTGGTTGGACGCTTAGTAATGAAGCGTTTTTGGAATCAGCTAGTTGGATCAATAATTTAAAACTTAGAGCAGGTTATGGAGTAACGGGGCAACGACCTAATGCTAATTATCTTTCCTTAACCACCTATAACTATGATAGCAATTACGGAAATTTTGTAAATGAGAACGGACAATGGGTAGCTGGTTTAATGGTAACCCAAAATCCTAATCCAGATTTAAAATGGGAACGAACTTCTGAGGTTAACATTGGACTTGATTTTTCATTCTTTAATAGTCGTTTAGGTGGTTCCTTAGATGTATATAGAAAAGACACAGATGATTTGTTATACTCATATAATGTGCCATTACCCCCAAACATCTACGGTCAAACACTGGCCAACGTAGGTTCGATTAGAAACCAGGGGTTTGAGCTTATGATTAATGCCCTTCCTGTAACCAATGACGATTTTTCATGGGAAACTACGGTTACGCTAACACATAATGATAATGAACTTTTAAGCTTATCCAATGATTTATATGAAACAGAAGATTATTTAGATGTGGCCTATGCAGGTGATCCGATTAATGTTCCTACCCATAGAGTTGAAGTAGGGCAGGCCATAGGAAATTTCTGGGGATTAAAATCGGTAGGAGTGACGGAAAATGGGCTATTCCTGGTAGAAGATCCAAATACCGGTGAGGCTATTCCCTATTCCACAAGTCTTAATACCAACGATTATCGCCAGTATCTCGGTAATGGATTTCCTACGGTTTATATGGGATGGACCAATACTTTACGATATAAAAACTTCGATTTAACCGCCTTAATTAGTGGACAGTTTGGCTTTGATATTTTAAATACGCAACGGATGTTTTACGAAAATAATTCGATCCAATATAATCGTTTAAAATCGGCGGCAGAACCCGTTTATGGAGAACGTCCATTATCTGGAGCTCAAGCGCAGGCCTTTGTAAGTCATTATTTAGAGAAAGGAGATTTTGTGAAATTAGATAATATTACTTTGGGCTATAATTTTAAAATTGAAAAAATATCAAATTATATTTCTGATGTACGGGTATATTGTTCTGCCAAAAACTTTTTAACGATTACTGATTATAGCGGAATGGATCCTGAATTGGATAATAGAGATTTTTATGCCGCCGGGAATGACTTTAGAGATAAATATCCTACGATCAAATCTTTCACCATTGGTACTAGATTAAACTTTTAAAACTACATCATGAAAATTTTCAAAAATAAACTTATAAAATATACAGGAATAGCTGCTTTTTTTCTGACCTTGTTTTCCTGTACAGATCTTTCTGAAGATACCTATAGTATTCTTACAAACGAGGATATAGACTTTAATAACGAGGAGGATATTTCAAGATTAACGGGCTATGTATATAACCATTTGAGGTATACATACTGGGAATGGAATGGATTATTTGATATCCAGGAAGAGTCTTCAGATTTAATTATGACTCCCTTGCGTATAGGAGTGGGTTGGGGAGATTTATATATTTCTATGCATAAGCATGATTTTAATTCTAATATTGGGCATTTTAGTACAATTTGGGATAATGCTTATTCTGGCATCGGTTATGCCAATACTATTTTGGACCTTCCTGAAATTCAGGATAATGCTTTGCAAAGTGCCAGGCTTCGTACGATGCGTGCATTGTATTATTATATCTTATTCGATTGTTTTAGAAATGTGCCTTTAGAAATAACACAAGCTGTAGAAAGTGGTTACCTACCAGAACAGGCCAGTCCAGAAGAAGTTTTTGAATTTGTTGTATCTGAGCTTAATGCTGTGAAAGAAGATTTGGGAACCGAAAAAATTTATGGCTATCCCAATAAATATGCAGCCGAAATGATTCTTGCCAAAATGTACCTGAATCATAATGCGTGGTTTAATGATTATGGTAATACTGAATATTTTGAACTGGCTTTACAACAAGTAGATGATATTATTAATAATGGCGGTTATTCCCTTTCACCAAATTATAAAGACAACTTTAAAGCCAATCTAGCCGGCAATAATGAGATTATTTTTGCAATTCCTTTAGATTACACCTATGCCAGTGGTAATTATTTGGTAAACAAAGCACTTACTAGTGAGGGCGCTAAAGCTTTTGGATACGACGGGTCTCCATGGAATGGCAGTTGTGCAGTACCACAATTTATAGATACCTATCATGAAAATGATTCGCGTTTAGAAGATACATGGGCTTATGGGCAGCAATATCATTATGAAACCGGAGAACCATTGAGGATGAATGCAGATGACCAGGGAGAAGTTAATCTGGTTTATACAAAAAGAGTTCATTCTATAGATAATCCGGGAGCTTATATGATGGAAGGCTATCGTTTTGTAAAGAATGAAATTGTACCGGGTGTCGATGGAACTTATGGTGATGATGTCCCCTTCTTTAGACTATCAGACGCTATGTTTATCAAGGCAGAGTGTTTATTGAGACTTAACAGGGATCAGGCTGAGGCCGCAAGATTAGTAAGTGAAGTACGTGCTCGTGCATTTGAGGATGGTACTGAAGCCGTACGTTCCGTACAGGATTTAACATCCGGAAGTATTTATGACTATGGACACAGAGAATATACCAGTGAAGGTGCTACCAACTATAGCAATCTTGTAGCTACTTACGAAGGTGGAGATGATATAGAATTAGGAGGCCTTCTAGATGATTTAGCCTGGGAATTTGTAGGAGAACATCATCGGAGACAGGATCTTATCAGGTTTAGATTATCAGGGTCTAATACCAATGTTTATAACGGTAAATCCTGGTTTTGTAAAGATGCAGAACCTGATGCAACATATAAAAATGTTTTTCCAATTTTTCAGACCTTTTTAGATGCTAATCCTAAGCTTCAACAAAATCCTGGATACTAAGATCTGATTTTTAAAATAGATGAGGCGGAGCGGTATTTATCGCGCTCCGTCTTATTTTATAGAATCTATACTATAAAATCTTAAAGATGCGTGAAATCTATCAATTAACGTTAATATAATATAAATATATGTTAATGATCGATCTAAAAATAAAAACCTTTTCGCTTAATTTTAAGCTATGAAAACACCTGTTTACACCTTTTTTATTTTTTTCCTAATTTCGATAGTGGCTAGTGCCCAGGGAACAGTAGAAGATTATAAGAGAGCAGAATCTCTCGATACACTTTTCAGAAATAAGGTTTTTAATACACCAAATACCTTTAATTGGTTAAATAAAAATGAATTTTGGTATAGAAATAATACTGAAAATGGTACTGAATATGTTTTTGTAAATGCTAAAACGCTTCAGCGGGAAACGGCGTTTGATCATGATAAATTAGCTGGCGCTCTTTCAGAATTTCTGAAAAAGGAAATTGAAAGTTCAAAAATTGAAATTGCTAACCTGAAATTTGATGAAAACAGATCGAATTTAGAATTTCAATTAGATACGATAAGATACAATGTAAATCTTATTGGTTATAAGCTTAGTGTGATCGACACCGTACCGAAAAGAGATTGGAATAGGGGATATTGGGGTAGAAAAGGGGATGAAAGAGAAGGAGAACCTGTATCATCGCCAGATCAAAAATATACGGCATTTATAAAGAATTCTAATCTGTATATTCAAGACAGTAACACAAAAGATGAAACACAGTTAAGTTTTGATGGTACCAAAGGGTTCTTTTATGCTGCTAATATAATCTGGTCACCAGATAGTAAAAAGATTATCGCCTATAAAGTTAGGCCGGGAGAAGATCATAAAATCTATTTCGTAGAATCCAGTCCAAAAGATCAGCTTCAGCCAAAATTACATACAAGGGATTATACCAAACCGGGAGATGAGTTAGATTTTAAAAGTCCGCAACTTTTTGATGTGGCTTCTCAAAAGCATATTCCGGTATCTACAGATCTTTTTAATGCTCAATTTTCACTATATAATTACCAATGGAAAGACGACAGTTCTTCGTTTACATTCGAGTTCAATCAGCGTGGTCACCAGGCATACCGAGTAATTAAAGTTGATGCGAAAACAGGAAAGACTACAGCTATAATCGATGAAACCAGCTCAACTTTTATCGATTATAGCGGTAAAAAGTATCGCCATGATGTAAAAGGAAAAGATGAAATTATCTGGGCTTCAGAACGTGATGGATACAATAATCTTTATCTTTACGATAGTAACACCGGGAAGGTTAAAAATCAAATAACTTCAGGAAATTGGCCGGTTAGAGAAGTTGTAGAAGTTGATGACGAAAATCGTCAAATTTACTTCACGGCCAGCGGTTTGGATAAAGGGCAGGATCCTTATTTGATCCATTATTGCCGAATTGATTTCGACGGAAAAAATTTTACCCGTTTTACTTCTGAAAACGGAAACCATAAAGTGACTTTTTCTCCGGATAAAGAATATTATGTAGATCAATATTCCAGAGTTGATATGCCGGCGGTAACTGTTCTTAAAAAAACAGGTAAGAAAAAGCCAATATTAGCTTTAGAAGAAGGAGATATTACAGCATTAAAAAAAACAGGCTGGAAACAACCTGAAGTTTTTACTGCAAAAGGAAGAGATGGCGAAACTGATATTTGGGGAATTATCGTGAGACCTACCAATTTTGATCCTTCAAAAACATATCCTATCATCGAATATATTTATGCAGGTCCGCACGATTCTTTTGTTCCGAAGGAATTCAGCAGTTATTATTGGGCGTTAAGCTCTTTAGCTGAACTTGGATTTATCGTGGTACAGATCGACGGGATGGGGACATCTAACAGATCTAAAGCTTTTCATGATGTATGCTGGCAAAATTTAAAAGACGCCGGTTTCCCAGATCGTAAACTCTGGATCACTGCTGCAGCTGAAAAATATCCTTATATGAATGCCGATAAAGTGGGTATTCGAGGCACTTCTGCCGGTGGGCAAAGTGCTGGTGCTGCTTTGGTTTTTAATTCAGATTTTTATGATGTTGCCGTAGCTTCTTGTGGTTGTCACGATAATAGAATGGATAAAATCTGGTGGAACGAACAATGGATGGGATATCCAATTGGGCCACATTATGCTGCAAATTCAAATATCGAAAATGCAGCGCAATTACAGGGAGATTTAATGCTTATCGTTGGGGAAGTAGATGATAATGTAGACCCTGCATCGACCATGCAATTTGCAGATGCCTTGATAAAAGCCAATAAAGATTTTGACCTGGTGGTTTTACCGGGAGAAAATCATACTTCTGGTGGTATTTTCGGCGAGCGTAAACGAAGAGACTTTTTCGTGAAGCATTTATTAGAGGTAGATCCGCCATCATGGGATAAGGTTTACAATTAATACACTAATAATCGTAGAAACAAGCTTAATTTTTTATACCGAAAGATTTATAATATGAAATTGTACAAAATTATCACCTGTTTTATTTGCGTTATGATCGCAGGATTAGTTGAAGTCCGCGCTCAGGGTGATCAAATTCTTGACGGAATTGGAGAAACAGGTTTAATTGCCCGCTATGTTTTTGAAAAAGATGCCAAAGACTGGTCTCGTAACAACCTGCATGCAACGATTAAAGGTGACGCGAAATTTGTAAAAGACGAATTATTTAAAAATGTGCTGTCACTTTCAGAAGATGCGTATATTTCTTTACCATCTTCAGCATTAAGCAATGTCGAGTCTGTTAGTATGGTGGGATGGGTCAAGTTAAATTCGACAGATGCTAACCAAATTCTTTTTGACTTCGGAAAAAATAAAAATACGCATGCTTATTTAGCTCCCTTCGGAATTGGAGAAACGAAAGATTTCACTGCTGAAGTTGCTAAAAATTCAAGCAAAAAATACACATTATCGACTTCTGTAGCTGAAGTTCCAAAAGATCGTTGGTCGCATTTGGTATTGGTGATCGATGTTCCTTCCAAAACTATAAAAACCTATATCAACGGCGTTCAGGTAAGTTTAGAAGAAGAAATCGATCTTGAATTATCAGATGTTTTTAAGGTAGAATCTGGCGAAGAAAACGAATTATATATTGGTCGATCTATTGCTGAAGACAAGCCGACTTTAGATGCCAGTATTCATGACTTTAGATTGTATAGAATAGGACTTACCGATACTCAGGTAAAAGGAATTTTTGAAAATGCCTTTAAAAAGCGCGATGGTGTGGTAAACGAGCATAAAGAACCTCAGGATAACCTACCTGAATTTTCAAGAACCGCTCCGCAACTATACAATGAGTTTTTAACTTCCGTAGAAAATATTGAAGTACAAACTGCAGTAGGCGTTTTACCAAGATTGCCAAGAACGCTAGAAGGAACTTATAAAAATGGCTTAAAAGGACCAAAAGTAAAAGTAACCTGGCCAGCACCAACAGATAATAGCGAAGTTTTAAAAACCGGAACTTATACTGTAACTGGAAGCGTAGCCGGAACAGATTTGAAACCTAAAGCGATCGTTAATGTAGTGGAAACTATTGCTGCTGAAAAACCATCCAGAACCTTAGAAGCTTTTGATTTAGACGCGGTAAGTCTAGACGCCAATGCTAACGGCCAAAACACGAAATTCATTGAAAATCGTGATAAATTTATAAATACTCTTGCTGAAACAGATCCCGATTCATTTTTATACATGTTCAGAAATGCCTTTGGGCAAGAGCAGCCGCAAGGTGCAAAACCACTTGGCGTTTGGGATACGCAGGAAACAAAACTACGAGGTCATGCTTCTGGTCACTATTTAACCGCAATTGCACAGGCCTACGCAAGCAGCGGTTACGATAAAGAATTACAGCAAAACTTTGCCGATAAAATGGAGTATATGGTCAATACCTTATACTATCTATCGCAAATGTCTGGAAAACCTGCTGAACAAGGTGGCGAATTCAACGCCGATCCAACTACGGTTCCTATGGGACCAGGAAAAGAGATCTATAGTTCAGATCTTAGCGAAGAAGGTATCCGCAGCGATTACTGGAACTGGGGAGAAGGATTTATTAGCGCCTATCCACCAGATCAATTTATCATGTTAGAAGAAGGAGCCACTTATGGCGGACAGGAAACACAGGTTTGGGCACCTTACTATACGCTTCATAAGATCCTTGCCGGATTAATGGATATCTACGAAGTGAGCGGAAACAAAAAAGCTTTAGCAGTTGCTGAAGGAATGGGAGACTGGGTGTATGCTCGTCTTAGTGAGTTACCAACTGAAACCCTTATTAGCATGTGGAATCGCTATATCGCTGGAGAGTTTGGGGGAATGAATGAAGCTATGGCGCGTTTATATAGAATCACAGGAAAAGATGCTTATTTAGAAACTGCCCGACTTTTTGATAACATCAAAGTGTTTTTTGGAGATGCTAATCATTCTCATGGTTTAGCTAAAAACGTAGATACTTTTAGAGGATTACATGCTAATCAACATATCCCGCAGATCGTTGGAGCTTTGGAAATGTATCGTGATTCAGATAAATCGGAATATTTTAATGTGGCCGATAACTTTTGGGTAAAAGCTACTAACGATTATATGTACAGTATTGGTGGTGTTGCCGGAGCCAGAAATCCTGCAAATGCCGAATGTTTTATCGCGCAACCGGGAACTTTATACGAAAATGGTTTATCTGCCGGTGGGCAAAACGAAACCTGTGCAACTTACAATATGCTAAAACTTACTCGTAATTTATTCCTTTACGAGCAGCGCCCGGAACTTATGGATTATTACGAACGCGGATTATATAATCATATTTTAGCTTCAGTAGCTGAAGATTCTCCAGCAAATACCTATCATGTTCCGTTGCGTCCTGGATCAAGAAAAAGTTTTGGAAACCCAAATATGACCGGTTTTACCTGTTGTAATGGTACAGCTTTAGAGAGCAGTACAAAACTTCAGAATTCGATCTATTTTAAAGGAGCAGATAATAAATCCTTATACGTGAATCTTTACGTGCCATCGACCTTGCATTGGCATGAGGAGAAAATAAAAGTGACACAGGAAACTAATTTCCCTAAAGAAGATCATACCAAATTAACGATTAACGGTAAAGGAAAGTTCGATCTTAAATTACGTGTGCCAGGTTGGGCAACCAAAGGATTTATCTTTAAGATCAACGGTAAAGAAGAAAGCGTAGAGGCTACTCCAGGAACTTATTTAACGTTAAGTAGAAAGTGGAAAGATGGTGATACAGTAGAATTAACAATGCCATTTGGCTTTCATTTAGATCCTGTGATGGATCAGCAAAATATCGCAAGTTTATTTTATGGTCCTGTTTTATTAGCAGCTCAGGAAGACGAACCAAGAACAGAATGGCGTAAAGTGAAT
>Ga0114908_1001409_pt1 | contig 12291 bp, 10 predicted proteins | sample MalvireepMed_s17_FD_87292 | JGI IMG/M metagenome (GOLD analysis project Ga0114908, IMG submission 87292) | Marine viral communities from the Global Malaspina Expedition - Malaspina viral metaG DeepMed_s17 | ecosystem: Environmental > Aquatic > Marine > Oceanic | place: Mediterranean Sea... | reverse complement strand
TATTTCAATTAGTGTAATGGAGATAACTTAATGCCGTATTTTGGAAAAGAACCTATTTCATCGCCATCACAAACAATAGGTACTGGTGCTGCTGAGGACATTAAAATACTATTTGATGGCAATGCTGTTGACTACCACATAGGGCTGGATGACACGGCTGATGACCTTGTTATCGGTAAAGGTACAGCATTAGGAACTACCACGAGCATAGCAATAGATGAAAATGGTATTATTCGCTCACCCTTACAGCCAGCTTTTTCTGCGATACTGTCAACAAATCAGAACAACGTAAGTGGGCTGACAACAATTCAATTTGATACTGAACAGTTCGACACCAATGCGGATTTTAACACATCAAATTACACCTTTACGGCTCCGGTTGACGGTCGTTATCAAATGAATCTACTTATAAAGTGGCACAATGCTGACGCTGCGGCGAGTTATCACGAGACTGAGATACTTACAAGTGATGGAGAGGTCTATATTAACCTTACGGGAGCAATACTGGCCGCTGACAGTTATATGCAGCAGAATGGATCTCTTATTATAGCTATGGATGCTGGAGATACTGCTATAGCAAGAACAACTGTATCAGGCGGAACTGCACAAGCAGACATCGATGCTGGCGAGAGTTTCTTTTCAGGACATTTAATAGGCTAATAGGTTGAAACAATACTTTCTTAAAGGAGAAAAAATATGGCCGATTTAGTAATCACTGTAACAATAAATGATGACAATCAAGCAATTCTAAAAAATGATTTGTTAGACATCAACGACTGGGTACAAAAAGCAGTTGTCGGAAAGATAAACAATTGCACCAAACGTATGGCTAGACAAGCATCAGAAGTCTTAAAGGCTGACGACTCTGTAAGTTCGATGCCAGCAACCGATGTAGGGCTGTGTAAGGCTTTGCTGGCACGAGATGGTTATCAAGATAGAGCAGCTAGAGATGCTGCGAGAGGAGGATAACTTATGCCATATTTCGGTGCAAAACCAGCAGATGCCGCAGTTAATACCTTAGCTCACACAACAACTATAGGTGATGGTACTGCTGCGGATGCTTTAATAAAATTTGACGGTAATGCCCAAGACTTTCATATAGGTCTTGACGATACCGCAGATGATTTAGTGATTGGATTGGGTTCGGCACTAGGCACAACAACTCATATGTCGTTTGATGAAGCTGGTATAATAAGCATGCCGTTACAGCCTAGTGCTAGTGTTCACCTTAATGGGAATCAAAGTGTCAATAACGAAACATGGACAAAACTTGCCTTCGCTTTAGAACTGCATGACATCAATAATGATTTTGCGAGTAATAAATTCACTGTTCCGGTTGCTGGCATCTACATAGCCATAGTCAGAGCTAGTGCTATAATGGCCGATGCCGATCATCTGTGGACCGCCATCAGAGTAAATGATACTGAAGTTATTCGCTCTATGGCAGATTCAAGTATGACTTCCTATATGAACCCTGTCGCTAGTGGAATTATGGATTTAGATGCTGCGGATTACATCGAGGGCTTCGTTTACCACCTCTTTGGTAGTGCACGAGACATAACTGGCGGATCTTCACCTTCGTACACGCATATGCAGGTGCATAAACTAGCTTAGAAAGTAGGAGAAAAAACATGGCTAATTACACAGTAACTTTAAATGCAGTACAAGAGAAGGCGTTGCTAGGAAACATGACATCCATTCAAGATTGGATTGAAAATTCAATTAGTAACAAGGCTCGTAAATGTATTGATAGGTACGTAGAACAAAGTGGTAACGGTAGCAGACATTCTACTGATGATAAAAAAGCAGAAGTCATAACCGCTATGACAATCGAAACAGCGACAGCCCGAAACGCCAGACTTCAGGCCAACGATTAAGAACATATGATAAAAAAACTCGGCTATGCAACCTTTCTGATACTATGTTCTATCCTCGCATTCTTCATACTGTGGTTAGCATCAGACCCATTTGCCAAAGCACAACAACAACAACAGATTATATGTGACACCAGTGTTATTGTTCTTGAGAATTTAGCAACCAGATTTGGTGAAATATCTACTGAACAAGGGCGAGATGATGACATTTTAATAGTTATTACAGTAAATCCATTACATCAGTGGACTATGATTGTTACACCAAAAGAAAAACCTGATATGTTTTGTGTTTTAGGTGCGGGACATTCGTGGACGCAAGAACCTAATTCTTCAACGGGCATTACTCATAATGAATCTATAATAGTAATTTCTTTTAAAGAAGATGGCGCATGGAGCATGGTGCATATAGATGGTTCTTCAAAACAAATTAGCAATGTTACTACTACTGGATATGATTGGAAGCGTATTATAACCTTAAAAAATTAATGAGTATTTAAAAAATGAGAAAGAAATTTATTTGTGGAATGTTTTTTTTATTATGTGGTATCTACACAATAATTTCAACACCAGCTATAGCAAATCATCAACAAGTACCACAGATGCTTTGTGGAGAAAGAACCTCCATTTTAGAAACATTTAAAAAAGATTTCAATGAAATACCTGTTGAACAGGGTGTTCAATTAGGTGGTGTTCTTATTATAATTTTAGCAAATGAAACTCGTAATTGGACGATGTTTGTTTCAAGAACTGATAATCCCTATACCTATTGTTCTCTTATGAGTGGAACACATTGGACCCAAAATGACGCAAGCTCTACTGGTATATTATCAAATGGTTCAGTAGTAGCCATAGGATCTGATGACGAGGGAGCATGGTCGCTGGTCATACTAAATATTATGACGGGCCAGCCAAAAGAAATAACACGAGGAACAGGTTGGGAGCGACTAATAAATCTAAATATACAATCAAATTCTTTATGATGAGGAAATAAAATGGCAAGGTTAAATTTACGTCCTATTCCAATGCAAGAAGGTGGTTCCGCTGAAGAACCTGTAACACTGGAACAACGTAATGCTCCTATTATAGACATTATTGGAAGTCAAGCGGTAGCTCCAGTTTTACCTTCTGGGGCTACTTTTGTTGGTGCTGGGCAAACACCACAAGAACAAGAGTTTGTACAAACACCACAAATAACAGATTTGGCTCCAACTACTGCTCCCTCGGTAGCTCAACCAGCAGGCACACAGCTTACACCTTTTGCTGCTCCTACTGTTCAAGCGGCCCAAAGAGCAGCGGATGCTGGTGCATTGCAAGCTGCTACACTGGCCGCACCAACACGAGTTATTGAAGCTCCGCAACGTGGTGTATCTGAAGCAGCCATTCCTCAAGCTGCGGTAGAAGATCTACAAGAAAAGGCTACGGTACAATATCAATTATCTGAACTATATCAGAGTATTGAAGATGGACAACCATTGCCACCTTGGGCTTCGGGTGCTGCTAGAGGTGCATCTCAGGTAATGCAAAAAAGAGGGCTGGGTTCTTCAAGTATGGCTGCTGCTGCAATAGCGCAGTCGGTGTTAGAAAGCGCAATTCCTATTGCTCAAGCTGATGCTCAATCCTATCGACAAATTCAATTACAAAATCTGTCCAATAAACAAGCTGCTGCGCTACAAAAAGCTGCAACGTATGCTCAGATGGATACAGAAAATCTTAACTCTAGGCTTACTTCTGCTGTAAATAATGCTAGAAACTTTTTAGCCATTGATAATGCCAATCTTACAAACACCCAAGCAAGTAACACCATTAGCTTTAATGCACGAGCACAAGAACTGTTTACCGACCAAGCTCAAGAAAATGCTACTCGTCAGATGAATGCTAAAAATCAACTACAAGTTGAAACATTTTTTACACAGTTGGGGGTACAAGTTGATGAGGCCAACACCACTAGACAAGTCGCCATAGACCAGTTTAATCTGGGGCAGGGTCGAGCTATTGGTGAGTTTAACACAAAAATACAAGATAGCCGCGATAAATTTAATGCTACAATGAGAACGCATATTGATCAGGCAAATGCACAGTGGCGTAGAGAAATTAATACACGTAACACCGCTGTACAAAATGAAGTTAATCGTGCCAACGCTCAAGCATTGTTAGGTATATCAACAGCATCACAAAATCAGTTGTGGCAACAATATAGAGATGAAGCAGGTTGGTTGGTTGCGACTACCGAAGCAGGTCTTGAAAGAGCACACCAAGCAGCTTTGATAGCTCAACAAGCAAGTTTAGCGGAAGATTTCCAATTTGCTGGTCAAGTACAAACAGCACTTGCAGCCGCCGGAGATTTTGCTATACGCTCAATTTTTGGAAAACAACCTACGACCTAAGTAAAGGAGAATAAAGAAATGGCTTTCGGAATAGGAACTCTTGTAAAATTGGCTGCACCGCTTGTTGTTGATCAATTTCTTGGCGGCGATAAAAAAACAGGTACGGGAGAAGCAGCAGGAGAAACAAGAAGAGAAAAAACTTTAGCTCAATCTTTTTTGGATAGCGCGTTAAATCCACAACAAAAAGTAAGTAGACAGGCTGAAGTAAGAGGGGTTTCAGAAACAGGAAAAGGTGCTAATTTTCAAATTGCTAGACTGTTACAGCAAGAGATACAAGATTCATATGGTCAAAATTCCAGAGCAGCAATTCAAAGAATTTTTGGTCCTAATGGAGCCTATGAACGAAATGGTATACGGGCATTACCCCCAAGTTTACAAGAAACTTTAAGGTCTTAATAATATGGCTACAAAAAAACAAACTCGATTGAGAGAGCAATACGATGAAGCAGAAATTGATCCTTTTTCTGCCCCACCAGCAGGATTTAGTTTAACAACACCGCCGGGGCAATCTAATTGGGAGCAGCCACCCGAACACGTAGATTTAGAAACTGCTTTTCAGGAAATTAAAGAAAAAATGATGGTTCCTGAAACCCGAATGACAATGTTACAACTGATGGATGCAGGTATGCCCATAGAAACTTTGGTTCGTACCATCACATTTGTAGGTTTTTCTGAAGGCAAATTCACACCAGATTTAGCTGAAATGCTTAATCCACTGTTGACTATGTATATGACAATAGAAGCAGATAAGGCAGGGATAACACCACGTTTATTAAATAATCCTCCACCTTCTTCTATTGATCCGAAAACAGTAATGACAATAATGAAGGATCTAAATCCTGATAGATATGTTGAATTACTTAATAGACCTTTTGAAGACGAAGAAGAAGAAGGTGAGCCTGAACAAGAGGATCAAGATAAAACTCCTAAAAACTTTATGGAGATGGAGGCATAAATGGGCAAATTATTAACCGGAGCAATTTTAGGGGGTTTGGGCCAAGCCTATTTTGGGTTTCAAAAGTGGAATGATGAAAACAAAAGAACTCAAGAACTCTTTGCTAGACAGGACAAACAAGCCAAGGAAGCTGCGGCTACACGAAAACAAGAAATAAAAGAAGCAAGGTGGGCAAAGGGTATATTTGGTCCGGGCGAAGAAGAAATGGCATTTCCATTTGATGATTTCCAAGCTGACCGTGCGCGAAGACAAGAACTAAGGAATCCAAAACCTGAAGTAGTAGATCTAACTACGTTTGCACCCAATGGTGGACAACCACTTATGGGACCAAAAAATATGCCCAAAGCTAAAGCAATGGATCTTAGTACGATTGCAGTAAGCGAAAGACCTGCGGCAAGAGATAACGCTACGATTGCATATGCCGCAGAATTTTATAGTCGCATGAAGGCACAAAATAACCAACTATCTGATCCAGAAATTTGGGATATTTTAGAGCGTAACAATCAAGATTTTTCCGACGATATAAAAGCAATGGTTAGAGACAGATATGATAATGCAACCATTGGTTTGCAAGAAAGAGCCACTAAAATGAAGGGAGAATCACTTTCTTATATGATAAATCCTGAAACTCTATTTCGTAATACGAGATTTTCTAATTTAATTAAAGCACCACTACTTCAACATATTGGAAATTCTACCTCTGGAGCACACAAAGAGCTTGTGGCTAGTTGGAAAATAAGCGAAGGTTCCGCAACTACAGCAGGACGAGCAATGGGTTCGGTGGCAGCACACATAAAAGGAGGTAGGGTTAGGCCGGGAGTACAAAAGTTATTTAACGATAGATTTGTTAATCTTAATACCAAAATGTTAGAAGATGACACATTTACCTATGCAGAGTGGCAAGCTGAAATGAGGCAGCAAATGGGTGGAAATCCAACCGACCAACAAATGTTAGATGCCTTTGTTGATGCTTCTACTTTGAAACAACCTTATGCTGTTGTCCGTTCTCTTGCCGGAGGATTAACTATTGGTGATATCAATCCTATTTTTACACCAGTAGAAAATGCTACAGCTCGTGCTAAATTACATGAACAATCTGCTTCTCAATTAGTTACAGCAACCAGATCAATCGCGGAAGTAGGATCTAGGGCCAATGTTGAAGTAACAGCAGCGGGTGAAAATGTTAGAAGAAAAGTTTCAGAAACGGTAAACAAATGGGTTGAAGGTTTTAGATCTCTATTTGGAATGAATCTTGATCAAGATCGAACATTACACGCCTTAGATGTAGATATAACAGATCCTAACAAATCGACTGATATTCGTAACAATGCTTTTTCTGATATGGAAAGTACGCTTCGACAGTTGGTAGCCGATGGAAGAATATCTCAAGGTACAGCAACCAATCAACTGGCAAAATTACGAGAATTTAAGAAGGGTATGGAAGGTAACGTAGATGATGAAACGTATTTATTTAACTTCCAGCGGGTAAAACTTGCTTATTTGTATGCTAAATTTATTCAAGGCGGAGGTGGCGGTAACGCTGTTTCGGATGCTGACTTCCAACGTAATTTTGATGCTTTGTTTGGACAATACAGTACAGTTAGAGATGTTGTTTTGGCTGATATGTTAAAGGGTATTGGTGCTATTCATAATGATGGTCAACGCGCCTTAGAAGATGCACAAGTTAGAAAAAGGCATTCTTACCTGCTTCAAGGAAAACAGCGAACTACACTGTCACCAGCATCTGTACAACTTTATCGAAAAAAACATCGAGCTACACAAGATTTGTTAGATCAAGCCGGATACCAAGGAGTAGCACAATATTGGATTAATACTCTTCATGGGGGTGATGTTAGTCAAGCATCTCCACTATTACGTGCCATGCTTAGATCTAGTGGCAGAAAAGACTTACAAATGAATGTAGCACAAGAAAGAGGTGTAGCACCTCCTCCGGGTCTTTTCAGTGAAGCAGGTGATTCAGATGAGTTGGTATCGTCTGGAACACCCGTGGCACAAAGACCGGACTTTGTAGGAACACCAGCACCAGCACAGACAACAACTGGTAATACTCTTCTAGATGAAGTATTTAACTAAAGGAAATATATAAATGGCTGAACAGGTAGAAACATTGACTGACGAAGAACCGCCTCTGTTTCACGATATACAAAAACAACTGGAAGAAAACAAAAAAAAGTTTCCTTCGTTTATCGGCTATCCTGCTATTACTCCCGAAGGCGAGGGCATTGATCCTATAGAAGCTGCAAAAAGAATACCAGCAGAATTTAAAAAAACTGTTGAAGATGTGCAAACACAGCGAGCAAAACAAGCCGAAGAAGAACGTCTTAAAAAGGAACAAGAAGAACGTACTCGCCTTCGTAACATCGGTCAAATGGGAGATCCTACTGATCTTGTATATAGGCGATCAGATGGATCAACACGCACTATAAAATCTGATGTTGATCTGCGCTACGCATTTGGAGATAATATTCAGAATTTTGATATTTCTCGTACCAGTTTTTTTAACGAAAAGGCCAATAATAGACCCGAAACTCTTTTTTCATTGACCCTTCCACGAACACCAGATGGTAAAGTTGGTAATCCTGATGGTAGTGCCTATGGATTAAATCACTTTATGAGAGATAGCGTTATACCTTTTGTGAATAATCATTTAAGTATGGACATAACAAGGATGTACAATTCTGGTGGAAAGGAAGAAAAGGAACTTGCTACACACCTACTGTATAAATCTACTCTCAACATTCTAAAAAATAATAGTAATGTGCTTGAATATTTTAGGGAGAATGATCCTAAAAATATGACTGATTTTTTAAATACTTTAGAAAAAGAAGGTATAGTTGCAGCAGAAACTAAATACGGTAAAAAATATAGAACAGGAGAAACAGGTAGAATTCAAAGAGAAATGGATCTAATAGTACCCCGTGATCCCATTTCTCTCGCAGGAAGAATAGAAAGAATTATTAAATTACCTTATTGGATAGCTGGAACTAAAGACGTTACTATTCATCCCTTTAATCAAAAACAAATAGATGACATAGTTAAATTAGATGAACAACGCACATTCTGGAATCGTGGTATTAATTGGCATCTTATTAATTTTGCAGCCGTAGGTGCTGAGATGGCTGCTGGTGCAGTTAATGAAAACGCAAGATCACGATCACTTACAGAATTTGCAACTAATTGGGGTCCAATACTTAATCTAACACCAAAAAAACTGGGTGAGATGGGTAATTGGATGGTAAGAAAGACCTATGGTCTAGGTAAACTTATGGGCTATAGCGAATTTTCAGAAGAGGAATTAAATAGACCTGATCTTACATTTACTGATATTACTGACGCAACACCAATATCTGTTCAAGATTCTATAATGACTGCCATTGCAACGCAAATGCCGTCTGTATTTGGGCATACTCCAAATCTATTTGGACTTACTCCAGAAGATAGGGCTGCTATTACAGGAATACGAGATGTAACCGGAACCAGAGAGGCTGAAATAACAAAGCCCGGATATGCACCACGATTTGATCCTGAAACCCTACAAATAGCAGCAGAAGGTAGGCCACAAGATATATCAGATATAGTTGGATTTGGAATATCATTATTTGCTATAAATGCTGCGGCTACACGCGGTCTTGCAATGGGCGCACGTAAATTAGTAAATCAACAAAAACTTGCTACAACATGGAAAGCAGCAGAAGAGTTGCCAACTAGGGCTGGAAAGACACCACTTGGTTCAGTGCCTTCTGTATATAAATCCGATGGGACATTCGATAAAGCGGAATTAGCAAAACTAATGAGAGCATTAGATGAAGGTCACGATATTGCAGGTCTTGGTCTATTAAATTTACGTGCATCATTTCCCGGCGGAAGAAAGAAACATTTCTTCAGAAATATAATAATGAATGCTACCAATCATCCTTTCCAACAGGCAGGATGGTTACAATTAGCCCTAGCTACTAGCATTGGTGGTGTTGAAATATTAAACGAATCTCTGATAAATGAAGACGGGCGGTACATGAACCCCTTCAATCCTAATGAAGAACTGTCTCCTAGAACTGTTTTAGGGCTTAATCTGCTAGCAGGTCTGGCTTTTCCCTTGATTGGTTTGCCCGTAGGGGCAACACTCTTTAAAGCAGGATTCAATAAAACTCTTGCTGCATCATTTATGGAACTGAATGATCCTAAAACATATGAACTGATTAAACAAATAAGAGATCGAGCACCGGAAGTAAATTTTTCCCAAGCATCAAAGTTTGTACGGCGACAATTACAAGGGTACAGAAGTATGCGCGAGGATTTTCCTGAGCAAGCGAAAATACTGTGGGAAGCCTTTGATGAACTAAACAGCGGAGGAGTAAAGTATGCAGAGACAATGCGCCGCGTTGGAGCATCTGAAAAAGAAATTCAAGAACAATTAACAGCTTTCCGAGAAATCACAGCTCATGTGTGGGCTTTTGGGAGCCTAGGTGCTGCTGTCACGTATTATTCAACTGCGAAGGGCATTTGGACGGTTAAAGGTGGACTGAGCACTAAAAACATGACGAAGATAGCTGAGGACGCACAGAACCAAGCAATGCTGATGGCTAATCAACATATGTCTAGTTTAAGTATAGCAAGGGGGTTCTCTAAATTAGTGAAAAGTTTAGAAGACCAGCAAACACGTACAGCAAAAGAAGTAGGAATTGGACACAATATAGATGCTGTTGGTATTAATGATGCAATTCTCAAGTATCAAAAAATGATGGCAAATGTTTTAGAGACAACTATTGGCGGAGTAAATCCTAAAGAATTATCCGACGCTATGGTAAAAGTATTTAGAGTTACCGACGACTACAACCGAGGTGAAATTGATCTTACGGAAGCCAGAAAAACCATTAAAAGTGCGGTAGATGGTTTAACCGATCCTCAAGATCAACAACTATTTCTACAAAATATATTCCTTGCTAGAGATGGTGAGTTATTAGGAGATCTTAAAAAATTTGATGAAATAATGGATGAAGCCTTGCCAGAATTACGCGATGCAATAAATATGTCCAATATAGCTGCTGCTGATCTGAAAGCACACGTTGCTGCTTCTGTGCTTTTTGACAAAACAACAGGAACACACGATTTTCCTGTGCGTCCACCAACAAATGCTAAAGAACAACATGCGTTGGTTATGAAAGCATTTGAAGAAGTAAAAAAACTAAGTGACAAAAATTGGAAGGAAGTTTTTGACGGCGTACCGGGACCACAAGAAAAAGAGTTTGATATTACTCCATTGATTGAGATGATGGACGAGTTAGCAAAAGCTAACGAACACGGACCAATTTCAACAGGTAAATTGGGCGGTCTTATTAGACAAGTGCAAAAAATGAATCCTGATACAAATATAGCTGTCCAGTTGGCTAGAAGTGATGTACCGGATGAAGGAGACTTTCCCCTTGAGGTTTTATTAGAACGAGGAAGAACTGGTGGCGAAGGATTGTCTTTGACTTTCCAACAGTATCATGCTCTGCGTTCAGACGTTAATCAACAATTGATGGCTGAATTTAAAAAGGGTACACCCGATGCTGGATATATTAATTTGTTACAGAGAATTTCTCATACAATGGATGATGCCATTGAGGTAAAACTACAGCAAGACCCAGACGCAGCAGCACTATTTCGTGACGCAAATGACTTTTGGAGGGATCATGTTGCTGCTCCCTTCTTTAATAATAAAGCTCTGGCAATGACTCATGGAGAACAATTTCACGGCCTATTTACTAAACTTTTTTCAAGAGATGGAATAGACGGACAGAGACAGACTTTTGATCGTATGTTCCCAGAACAAAAGGACGGTGTAGATAATCCAGACAGAAAACGTGCCCTAGAACTTTTAAAAGAAGCAATGATACGTGAAGTCATTGGCGACAGACCCTCAATGAACAGGGATGAATTTTTCTTTGCTCTACGTGAAAAGGCTTCAAAAGAAAATCCCGGCATGTTCAGTGCTCCTACTGTAGATGCAGATGGTAATATAACTGGTGGTGGCTTTCTTGATGTTCTTATGGGTAGCGTTGCGAGTGCCAAAAAGTTTGATACGCTAAATATTATGGCTCCAAATATTGATGATAAGGGACACATTAACACTTTAGCCCCAAATATTCATATTGGAGCTTCTACTGAAAAAGCCTTTGGTTCTTTACAATTTGCTGTTCCACAAAGTATAAAAATTCAGGATAACGTTCTTGAAGTGATCATAAGCAATGCTGCGACACAAATAAATAAGGTACGGGTTAATAAAATAAATGATCTTAATAAAGGATTTTGGAAAAAACTAGAAAAGCAGGATAATAAGTCCCCCAACTTTACTCGTGAAACTTTAGATTGGATACTTAAAGATAACGATGGAAAACTTGCTGCTCAAATATACAAGGCACTTTTTGATGACATGAACGAACTTGTAGGTGAAAGTGAAGCCCTTGCCTACCAAGAGTATATAAATAGAGCCTTAATAAAAGATCTCCATAATAACTACATGCAAATAACCAAAGCAGTTAGCCCATCAGAGCTACTAGATCCCAAGGCTACGGTCAAGCTCAAGGACAATATAAGAGACCGCAAAGAATATTTTATACAATATCGGCCCCTATTTAGGGAAGCCTTGGGAGGAGACACCGAAGCTGTTGGTTATCTTTTAGATATGGTAAGCATGGCAGAACAGCCAGCGATGAGTATTATTAGGTTCTCCGAGCAAGTTAATCAATTTACTGCCAACGGAGCATTATCAAGAGCATGGGGCGTTGCACGTAATGTGGTTAGTCCACGGTATGTAATTTCCGAATGGTTCTTGAGGTCGATGTTGGCAAATAGAAGTGAAGTTCTTATAAAAATGTTATCTACACCAGATCTCGCCCCGTATCTAATGGATGCTGTACGGGTTGGACAAACTCCATACGAAGTACAGTTCTTCTATAAAACACAACTCATTGGTGCAATGGTTGCAGGAGAAAATGATGTTGATAAAATCAACGAAATACAAGAAAACATAGAAACTTGGTTTAAACAATCACAAGAAAATGGAGATGATTTCATA
>Ga0114908_1001401_pt1 | contig 12312 bp, 10 predicted proteins | sample MalvireepMed_s17_FD_87292 | JGI IMG/M metagenome (GOLD analysis project Ga0114908, IMG submission 87292) | Marine viral communities from the Global Malaspina Expedition - Malaspina viral metaG DeepMed_s17 | ecosystem: Environmental > Aquatic > Marine > Oceanic | place: Mediterranean Sea... | reverse complement strand
TACATTAAATTCTTTAGGAGATGAACGCGCCACAGCCACGGCTGGCCGTGCGGCCCCTCGAATTGAGTTTATAGATCAGCAATTTCATGATGGAAAACTTGATCCTGAAGCTGCAATGAAAAAATTAGGACCAATAGTCGACGAATTGGGTAAAGCCGTAAATACTTTTATGACAGCTAGCTAGGAGAAAAGAATGTTAACTTCTGATGAAAAACTTAAGAAAATGATAATAGAAGAAGCAAAAATTATTTTGCAAGAGGCAGAAGAACCGGGGTGGCTACAACACCGTTTAAACGCCCGTAGAGCACGCGATTGGCGTAGAGCGGGGGCAGGTAGCATGAGAGACGTAAAGCGCGGTAAAGAGGGCTTTGAGACGGCCCCTGGGGGGCCTTTACGTGGGTATGATCCTAGACCCGGATTTATGGGCGCCGTGAAGGATTTCCTTGATCCTCGAATGCGCGCGTCAGAAGAAGAAGTTGCACCGGAAGTAACTACACCAGGAGAAGAACCAATTGAATCTTATGAATTGGCAGATCCAGAAATATTTGAACTAGAACAAGAATTTGGAATTTCATCAAATAAAATTGATGATGCAATCGGTGCACTAGAAAATGCATATCAACACGCAGGCCCTTCTGAAAATAAATTCGCAGGAATGCTCCTTGAATTAATTAGAAGCGGAGAAATTATTAAAATTGCAGAAATCTGGGCTGACTTAAGAGAAGCATTAAAACGTCAAGGAAAGCTTTTAAAGTGAGCTTTAACATTATAAACAATACTGATGTTGATTTAACAAGCTTAATTGAACTAGCGCAGGATCTACTTTCGTACTCGCAAGAAAAAGTTGGCTGGAGACGACCGCCAACAATTATGTTTGATTCTGATCCTGAAAATGCAGAAAATCCATTAGGAAAAACTGCACATTATAATCCGAATACATTTGAGATTGTTATTTTAGTTGATAAGAGACATCCAAAAGATATCTTAAGATCTTTAGCACACGAGTTAATACACCATTTTCAAGGCGAGAGAGGAGACTTCGACAAGGAGCTTGATACAGGGCCTGGATATGCTCAAAAAGATTCACATTTAAGAGATATGGAACGAGAAGCATATGAAACTGGAAATTTGTGTTTTAGAGATTGGGAAGATGGTAGAAAAGAGTTAAGTGAATCTATTTATTATACAAAACCCATTTTAGGAGGGGGAGATATGTCACACGATAAGAAACCATTGAAAGAATGGAAAAATGAAGAAATCAATTTCAGATTAATGAAAAAGTTTGGATTGATAAAAGAAGATGTAGATGGCGGAGCAGAACAATTATATCATGATGAAACTACCGCAGAAAAAACAAATGGATGTCTGGAAGAAGATACGGACGACGAAGACGGCGACGACGACGAAGACGCAGAGAGTACCAAGGATGTTCAGGAAGAGCATCCATATGGCTATGAAGGCCGCAGTGCGCATAAACCATCATTAAACGAAAATATGCCTAAAGATAAAATACAACAAATTATTCAAGAAGAAGCAAAAAGCCTTTTGAATGAGCAAATGAGAGATTGGCAATACGACCCAAAGGAACGAGGGATTCCCGAACCCGGTATGTCAGCCGAAGAAGCAAAAGCACGCCATGAGGCCTTTCAAAGATCTTGGTACGGAAAACTTCTAAAATTTGCCGCCAAAGATTTTTGGCGCCGCGCAGCAAATGTAATTCCGTCTATTTCCGGCCAAAGAACAGAAGGCTTTGGCGCTGTGGCACCTGGCGAAAAAGTGCCGGAAAGATTTGAAAGAGTCTGGCGGCCAGAGGCTCCACCAAGCAAAGCTTGGAAAACCGATGGCCACACGACGGTAATGCCGCCAATGGTAAAAGGCGGGCCTTGGCAGACACTGCCGCGGCAACCCGGTTTAAGTCCCACAGCCATTGAAGCCCAAAAATACTTACCAACAACCCCACAAGAAATGTGGGCAGATGCAGCCACGCTCGCGGCTATGTTTGCTCCCATTCCCGGAGTTCCAAAAGGGCTTGGGGCGATACCGAAAGCAACTAAAGCAACTGAAAGTGCTTTGGCAACTAGAGCGTTTGTGTATGGGGATAAAGAGGCCATGGCCGCCCTAAATCAAATCAAACGTGCGCAGCTGCTTAAAAAAATGCGTACAGGACGATTAGGTGCCATGCCTTCACATATACCTGGCCCTGTAAAAGGACCTCACGAGCCTATTATTATGTTGCCAAAAGAGCTTAGACCGATGGGCCCGGCTCCGTTGACTGCGCCGCGCCGACCACCGGAGCCAGTATTCGCAGACGCTCTTACAGCGCCGCCCGGCGTGCGGCCGCCATTCCAAGCTGATCCGCTTTGGGCGCCCGGGCAAAAGGTGGTAAAACCGTCACCAGTACTTCCGCCAGGATGGGAACCTAGTATGCCCATAAATCTTTTAGATCCCGAAGTACTTGCGGGGGCGCGCGCAAGAGTTGGGGCGCCAAAAACAAAAAAACTTCAGATTGAACATGACCGACAGCTTGGATCTCTCACCGACATCATAGAACGAAAATTAATGAAGGACTGGGATAAGATGGGGGCAGTGGATAGAATACGAAAATATAGATCCTCAATGAGGCCATCATCTGCTACCGTTCGTGCTGAAGCAGGAAGATTGGCAAAAACACAACTAGATACACAAGGCCCTGCGGCGCCAATTTTGACGTCCCCAGGAGTCACAAAACGGGCAGCACAATTTTTATGGAATAAACTTGTAAAGCCGCCAGCCCGAGTTTTGCGCACAGGATTACGAAAATGGGCCGAGGCGCCATGGGTCTATCGCATAGGAAAGAAAGGGGGTCGTCTTTCTGTGCTACCGGGTGGTCGTCGTATTTATAGCCCCATTCCAACCCTAGCTGGGGCAGCAGCTGCAACGACGTTCACGGCCGCGGCTTGGTCACTTCTTGAGCTTGAAACTTGGCTTAATGATTTTGCCGATGGCGACGAAACAAAACTTGATAATCGCTTGGCTTGGATGTGGGATGATAGTAAGCAACAATGGTACAGCCCTCATAGAGGGATGATAATGGATGAATATGAACAGATTGTAGGATATGAGGTAGGACAGCAAGCAGTTTTTGGCTCAAAAGCGCACCCCACATTAAAGGATTATAATGGTAATCCATATGTATATTCTTCTTTGATGCCACCAGCGCCACCAACTAGAAAATGTCTTGAAAGTGACAACATGGATTGCCGACGAGTTTATGGCCCACATAATTCAAGACATATGGCAATGCCCGAAAACGGTTACGATGTTGCCTTCTGGCGAAGCATTAATAAGCCCGGATATCACACATACACATCTCCAGCCGGTTATATTCCAAAATATATTTGGGAAAAAATGCAGCGGGGCGAATCACTTACAGGGGAATACGTACTGAGCCCGATGGCGGCTGGTAAACGTGATCTTATGCGCTTTCCGAGTACGAAACATTTAGGCACAACCGAGCCCAAGTCGCCTGAAATATACGGCGGTCCAGTTACCTCGACACTATATTTTACCATGGACCAAGAAGTACAAGATCCTGAAGATCCAAACAAAACCATCATACGAACTGTTGAGGTGCCCATTGAAGAAGTGTTAAAACAATGCGGACCAAAAGATCCGAAAGCCGATGGCCATAAAAAAGAATGCTGGAAAGCAATTCCTCCTTATCGCGGCACAGCCCGCTGGGAACTAATAAGCAAAATACCCGGAGTAGGTAAGTCCGGGGACGTTACATATAATTATCATCCGTACGCTGTATCCAGAATGGGGGTAACGCCAAGTTTAAACCGATGGTTACCATTCGTCGGAAAAAGGCCATTATTTAAACATAGATTTTTTAGAATGTTCGGACCTTTGCTTGGCGGAAAACGCGAAGTACCAAAAGGAGAATATACGCCAGAAGATTATTTTGGCTTAGGTAAGTCGGATATACCGTTGATGGAGCGTAGGCAATATTTTGGCATGGCAACGATATATGATATTCCAGTATTTGATAAGGATGACAATTTAGTTGCTATTGAATATGATCCTTATACTGACCCTCCTAGAACTAAAGAAGACTATGTAAAAAGATTGTATACCGTTATGGCAAGGAAACAGGGTATAACAGATCCTCAAAATAAAATTGATTTGGCAAACGGATATAAATGGACATACGAAAACAAATACAAAGTTGATCAGGAAAGAAAAGGCAAAAAAGTTATTCCATACGTTCAATTTCTTTTGCGCATACTCGCCAACTCTCAACCAGAAGTCGACGCTGAAACCAATACTGTCATTCTTCACAAGGGCGCGCCCATAGACAAAGATTTTCTTAAATATGATCCGAACGTGCATGGCCGAGAAGTGACAGGCATTACACCAGGCAAAGATTTGGGGCCCCGTCGAAAAATTAAATGGCAATTGCTTAAAGAAGATGGCACACCAGATGGACGCGTCAAAGAAGGATGGGCAAACCCTGAAGATCTTGAGGATATTCAAACTGATAAGAGTGAAGTTTGCTATTACGGCCCAAATAAGGATGGTGTATATACGTTAAAGAAATTTGATTGTATAAGCAGAAAATCGGGAGTTGGCGGTGGCACACCGGAGAGCCGCGGGCCATCTAGACCAAGATTACCTAAACGCCCACCATCACCGAAAGCATTACGAAAACCAGCACCAAAAAGAGATGACTATAAACGTAGTTGGGAAGAATAAGAGGAAATTAAAATACAATGATAAATATAAATTTACTAGATAAAATAACACGAAGATTTATTTTAGAACAAGAAAAAGAAATGCCTACAATTCGCAGCTGTGTTGATAGTGTGAACGAATTTTTAAACAAAATGAAACCACAATCCATGAGAGAAAGCAAACAGATTAGTACAGCCAAAGAGCACTTGAATGAAATTAAAAAGTTATCAAGAAGGCTCGAAGAACAAGTATTTCAACTTGAAGATCAAATTGAACTCTTAGAAGAAGGCAAAAAATAATGGGTGGTGCCGCTGGACATATGGCGCACCCTTTTGATTTACCTGAAGTAAATACCGGTAATGATTTAATTAATTTTTTTAAAGAAGCCGCAGAATATCTCACGATAAATCCTGCCAGTGTAAAAATCGATGGCGTCAATGTAAGTTTTAAATTAATCGATGGTCCTCGCGGAAAAGAATTTGCTGTTGATCGAGGTAGCACAAAACCCATTGATATTGAAGGGATAACATTGGGTAGAGTTGGCGAAAGATTTCCAGAAGGGCATGGGATGCGTCCTGCAATTACAACTTTATTAAGTATCTTTAATAAAGCCCTGCCAAATATACAAAACGAACTACAAAAATTGGGAATGTGGGAAGATCCCACAATATTTTTAAATACTGAATATGTGACAAAAGGCAAAACAAATGTTCAAGAATATGATAAAAACTTTTTAGCTATTCATGGAGTTAATCAATTTTATGAAAAAACAAATGTAAGAACTGGTGCCCAAAGGCCCGGTGCGGAAAGGCCATTCGGAAATAAAGCACCAAGTGCTGAAATATCCTATAATGATGAAGTGTTCAACTCTTTAATTGAAAAAGTTAGCCCAATTGCTGCAGAATTTGATTTTGAAATATATGGTAGTGTCCCAACAGAGTCAGTTGCGAGTGCTGATTTCTCTTCGACTCTCAACGCTCCATTTCCTGTAAATTATGGTTATGATGAAGAAGGAAAACTTTTTTCAGATACAAAATCATTGGGACAATGGTTAAATGAAGCTAATAATCCTAGAGGTGCATATGTTGCTTTAACAAATGGAAAAAAAGTAGGTGCATTAAGTAAATTTATTTATACAGAAATATTAAATGGCACACCCATGACAGAACTGCTAGCAACTGGAGATGAATTTTGGGATAGCATCAAAAGGGGAACACCATTAGAAGGAACAGATGTTGAAAAAGCCGTTGATGGAGCAGTTTTTTATCACGCCACAAGAATGTTGGGGAATGATGTCTTAAAAACGTTAACTAGTCCAATGGGGCCCGTTGAAAGCCACGAAGGAGCCGTTGTGAGAGGTATTTCTTCCGTTCCAGTTAAAATAACTGGTGAATTTATTCTTGGCGGACTCCAAACCGGCTTTCGAGAGCATAAAGAATTAAATGAACAAGTAGAGCAAAAACGACATCTCGCATTAATTCCGGGAGGCTTTAAGCCGCCACACAAAGGCCATTTAGAAATGATTAAATTTTATTATAAAAATGTTGGCCCCGGTGGCAAAGTAATAGTTTTAATGGGAAGTGGCGGGAAACAGCCAAGAACAATTAGTGGAAGGTCAATAACTTTACAAGATTCAATGGATATTTGGGAAATTTATTTAAGAAATGATCCGGCTATCGATTGGCCATCTGATAGAGTTCAATTTCAAAATGTAGAAGGGGCTGGTCCAATTGCTCCTATTATAGATTACGTAAGAGAGCAAGCAGATCCAGAAACAGAAGTAATTCATTTGGGCGCAGGCGAAAAAGATGCCGGAAGATGGAAGATGATGATGGATAGCCCAAAAAATAATCCGAGAGGTGTTGAAATACGTATTGCACCAGCACCAAACTTATTTGATGCGCAAGGAAATCCTTTAAGCGCTTCAGCAATGCGTAAAGCTGTTGAAGAAAAAGATTTAGAAACTTTCAAAAATTATATTCCCGATACAAGTCTTCACATGGCTGAAGATATATATGTTAAATTAAGCGGAGCATTATTGATGGAAGAAAAGGAGGATCGCCCACTTCCGTTGGGCATCTTTCTGCGGCTAATTGAAGAAGTTATAAATGAAAACACAGTTCCATCTGCTCATGTGAGTCAAGGCAATTATACAGCTAAAATATGGAATGATGAAGCTTTAAAAGCTGCTAATAAAAATGAAGACGAAGAATTAGAAGAAGCATCGTCAATGGCTGGTGGGAATGTTGAGGGCGCTATGACAAAAAGTCCTTTTCCCGGATTAAATGTTGCAGCTGAAAATGAAAAAGAGGCGAAGCGCTCTCATACATTAGAAGAAGATGGGCTTGTTGAAGAAAAAGAAGTTTATAGATCATTACAAGAACGTTTGCCCACTGCCGCACCCGAAGTTGGTCCGGTAAACTGGAGATTGGCTCACTCATATGAAGAGAGAGCAAAAAAGATTGGTAGTCAAACAAAAGATGATCTCCTTAAATCTTATACCGATCCAAAAGGGGCACACAGACAAGCTTGGTTAAAACATGTGGATCCAAAAACTTATGATACAAAAATACTTCCTGCAATAACAAAAAGCACAAAAGAGATTAGCACTAGTTTGGTTGATCCCATATTAACTCCCGAAGGTGAAAGCTATTGGAAAACTATAGGGGGCACATATACTCCAAAACAAAAATCTCCAATACATGGTCAAGCTGACATTCCAGCATATATCGATGTGAAACACACACTACCTTATGAGAAACTAGGACATGTTTCCGGCCATGAGCACGAACATCATACCGATCATCAGAAAAAGCTAGTAGACTTATTGAAACAACATTCTAAAATATTGAAAATGGGCCCATACGAACGATCTCGAAGTAAAACTTTATCTGATTTACAAAAAGATGCTTTAAGTCGAATTGTTAACATTGATGAAGAAGGAGCTTATGCTAAACATGTTAAAGCAGGCAAAACATGGCGATCCGGACACGAAAAACGTCATATAAAATGGCGCCTGAAGCCGAGTGAAATTCGCTCTGATGCAATGGATATGCGAAAGCTTTTTTATAAAGAACTAGGTAGAGATCTCACAAAAAAAGATCTTTCTAATTTATGCAGCGGCCGCGGCCAAAGCACTTTCGGTGATGCATTCAACCGCGGCGAGATCGATGAGAAAGAATTTTTTGATCAACAAAAAGCATATAAATTATTTTTCAAAACCCCGTTCGGCGCAGTTATAAACTGCAAGGATGTTAATAGTACATATAATGATTATAAAACAATTGTACAAACAGAACCAGCACAAAAACCCACAAGAATGGTTGCAGAACAAAAAAATGATGAGCTTATTGAAGAAGTCATGAACTATTTACTACATAAGAATGGAGCAATATAATGCAAATTAATCGTCATAAGTTTATTAATGGATTACTAGAAGAACGAAAATTGCGCGCAATTGTACGAAAAGGCATTAAAGTAATTTTAGAAAAAAGAAAACAAAATTCAAAACAATTACAAGAAGAGTTGCAACTTAGAAAAATAGTTCGACACATGATCAAAGAAGGTACAAAGAAAAACATGAAGCATCATGAAAGTACCGGAATGAATGCATTAGAAAAATTAGTCACCTCCACAAACTTCCTAGATGACTTAAAAGACGAATATCTCCTGCTAAGAACAAACATAGAACAAAGAGAATCCTATAAAGAACATATCATAAATGCAATAAAAAATTTATTTGGTCGCGACGAACTTAACAGAGAACCAGATGAAGAAGAACAAGAAAGAGAAGAAGCAAAACCAGAATCTAATGTAGCAGTAACTCCTCCTGGCGATGTAGAAAATCAAGATGATATTGCAGTACAAATAACAGAAGCTCTAATGACCCTCAACGAACAAGAAACAAAAAGCGCAGCTAAAAGCACATTTGCAATACTTCCAGACATGGAAAGAACTGGTGCAATTAGCGCTAAGAAAGCTTGGGAAGGAATACAAGCATTACTTGTATCTTCATTGGGCGGCTTGCCAAGTGAAGAAGATCGACAGATATTTAAAAAATATTTATTATTAAACTTTGAGGGCGCGCCTCATCCGGAAACTGGTGAATGGGTTCCCGGATATTTTGAGACATGGGAAGCAGAAATTAGCGGTATAACACCAGAGGCTGAAAAAATATAATTCACGCCTTGATTAATCATGATCAAGAAATGTTTGTTTTTTAAAATAAAGAAAAGAAAAAATAAAGAAAGAAAGAAAGAAAAAATTGTAAATAATTGATTTGATGAATAATCAACCAACCACCCGACCAAGGGTACCAGATTTTCAAAAAAATTTTAAGTATGAATTGGAAAAAAAGAAAATGGCACGGCAAAAACGAGCGATACAGCCTCTCAAAAAAATTGAAGAGAGAAGAAAAAATAACTGAAGAGTTTGAGATCATGCTTAATCAATTGTCACTAGAAGAAGTAATTGGGTTAAAATTAGAATTAGCCTCCAAAGTTTTTGGAGGAAAATCTTATGGAATACCAATTTGGCACTCAATGAAAGATATTGTAAATGACGCAGTATTAAAATATGCTCTCTCAGCTTGTAGAACTAAAAGAGAAGCAGCAAGATTTTTAGGTTTAAAACCACAGAATTTAAATAATTTATTGAAAAAGTATGATGTTGAAACTTTTTTTGAAAAAGATCTTAAAAAGCTTGACAAGTAATATATAATATAATATAGTATTAAACAATGTGTTCTTTTAAAATATGGGGGTGAAACGGTTTCGACAAAGTAAATGATTATATTTTGTGCAAGACTGTGTGAGTAGCACAGCAAAAATACTCAAACTTTTAAATGCCAACGATAACGTTGAATTTGATTACGCCTTAGCTGCATAATCTGAAGTTATTAGCGCTTTATTAAAAAAGCTAATTCGGTAACACAGACGATATCATGTGTTAGTTTTTAAGGGTTCAAATAACCTAATAGTTGTTTTTACAACTATATATTTCGGTAGCTAGCACCTTAAGCTGGTAAATGGATTCCCTGATGTTGTCAGGTGGCTGGTACTTCGGCGGTGAATGTACCTATTCTTGTGAATGACAGAATATTTGAGCTATTTTGGACCCGAGTTCGATTCTCGGCACCTCCACTATTTTATACGGAGAAAAATTATGAGTGACGAAGAATTTTTTGAAGAAGGATTAGAAGAAGAATCTACAGATGAAGAAAATTTAGATCAAGAAGATCAAGAAGATCAAGAACAAGAAGAACAATGGGATACTCCCAATGATGAACCATTTGGTTTTGATGATTTTGATTTTGTAGAAGCATATGATGACGAACCAGCAGATGATGACAGAATGCTGGGAGAAAATACTGCTAAAAGTGCCATAAATTGTGCTTTCATTGGTGTTGGCGGCGGTGGTGGAAAAATGGCCAAAGCCTTTTTGGATCTAGGATTCAATAAGACACTTTTGGTTAATACTACAGAAAAAGATCAACCAGATGGCGTCAATCCAGAAAATTTTCTTTTGATTCCGGGTGCTGATGGTGTGGCAAAAAATATTAAACTAGGAAAAGAAGTATTAGGAAATAATAGCACCCTTGTTGAAGATGCTCTTCGAACTCGAATTGGTAAAGTAGATTGGATTTTTGTCTTGGCTGGAGCAGGCGGCGGTACAGGTAGTGCCAGTCACGTTTTGCATAAATCAATAACTCGTTATTTGTCTTCAATTGAAGCTGAAGGTAAAGTTGTTTATATTGTCAGCAAACCTACAGCACAAGAATTGTTGAATCCAACCATTAAAATAAATTGTGGAGTGATGTTAAAAGATATAAAAAGTCATCCTCATATTATCATCGATAATGAAAAACAATTACAACTTTTACGCGGGAAAGTGGGCATGCTTAATATGTACCCTTCCGCAAATATGAATTTTGCAAAACTTCTTGGTCAAGTGCTTAAGCTGGCTGATGAGCCATCTCCAGTTCAAGTTTTTGATTCAAAAGATCTTGAAAGGTGTTTATCATCAAATGGTAGAATGCTTTTAGGGAGCACCGTTGTAAGAGATGCAACTAAACATGATTTGGGGGCATCAATATTCCAAGGCTGTTTAAAATCGTCGCCTTGTGCGGCGCCATCTGGCCAACCAAAAACAGGGGTTTTGCTTTTAATCATAACACCAGAGATGGGTGATAATCCTAAAATTAGTAATCGAATGGAAGCAGCTTTTTCTTATGTTGGTGGACGTGCAGAAACTTTATTTTCTGGAGTCTACGTACATGATAGATTACCAGGATTAATTGCTTTAACATTATTAGGTGGAATGTAGATTTTTAATAAATTAATTGATTTAAACAAAAAGGAGAAAAATCATGAGTTTACTAGGATATTTAGTAGTACTTGCAGTGGGAGTCGCTGTAGGTGTCGTTTTAACTAAGAAAGGTGTCGTGTAATGGATCAAAGCCGCGCTTTAAACATTTTAATTCAAGCAGCCAATGTGGCCCAAAACAAAGGAGCTTTTAGTTTACAAGAAGCTTCCACTGTTGCAGCCGCTATTGCAACATTTGTAACGAAACCCGAACCTTCTTCAGTGGAAAAGACAGATTCTACCGAGGAAGAAAATGACTGATGTTGCAACAAACAAAGTATGGAAAGTTGTGGCTACTGTCGATAATTATGAAGCAGCCAATACATTAAAAAATGAACTTTTAAATTATAATAAAGCTGTTAAAATAAAACGAGGTGGTGACGGCGGACGCATTTTTAGAGTAAAAACGTGGAATCCGTCACCACCAGTTAAAAAAAACGAAGAAAAGATAGATAAGCTTAAAAATAAATTTAAAAAAGGAAAAGACGCAAAGAGGAAAAAAAGAGATGGTTACAAGAAGATACGCGCTGGACGAGAAGAATCATAAGATTTTTATAGGAAGTAGAGTAAAATATAATAATCGCACATTTTTTGTTGAAGACATCCAATATTTGGATTGGACCATTAAACAATTTTTAACTCTTTTAGATAGCAGAAATAAAAATAAAAAATTAGAATTTATTGCCCCCAACAAAGTAAAGGCCATGTATTGAAAAAGAATATTTTAATTGTAGGTACTGGCACTATCGGAGAGCCCCTGATTGGCCTTTTTTCAGATTTTAAAAATAAACTAGATGTTAATATTTATTTCAATAAACGCACTCCTCTATTAGATGAGGTGTCAAAAGTTGAAAGTTTAATCAAACGAGGGGCCAAATTAGTTACATCTCCGATAAGAAAAAAGAAATTTGAAAATATGGGCCATAAAGTTTCTTGCACGTATGAAGAAGCACTAAAAAAAGCAGATGTTGTTATTGATTGCACCCCTGCAGGCAATGAGAACAAAAAATTATATTATTTGCCATCAATTAAGATTGATAATAAAAAACGTACATTTATCGCACAAGGAAGTGAAAAAGACTTTGGAGTGCCATATGCTTATGGAATTAATGATGAGGTACTTGATAAAAAACCTTCATATATTCAAGTTGTCAGTTGTAATACACACAATATTGCATCCATTTTAAATTCAATCGATCCAACATTAGATTCTATAGAATATGGAGATTTCGTATG
>Ga0114908_1001393_pt1 | contig 12335 bp, 3 predicted proteins | sample MalvireepMed_s17_FD_87292 | JGI IMG/M metagenome (GOLD analysis project Ga0114908, IMG submission 87292) | Marine viral communities from the Global Malaspina Expedition - Malaspina viral metaG DeepMed_s17 | ecosystem: Environmental > Aquatic > Marine > Oceanic | place: Mediterranean Sea... | reverse complement strand
GGTTTACCGAGACCTTTGTAACCTTGAAACACGATTGGGGCGTTTTTGGCGCCGGACTTCGGTCCGGTGATCGCCACCTTGAATGCGAGGTTGAATCCGGGATGCGCATATGAACTCGGAACAAAGCATCTCAGCGTGTCTCCTTCGTTTTCTTCAATTGTTTGCTTTAGTTTTGCATACAAACTTGGGTAAAAACATGCTATTTTATCTAAAATTAAAAGCGGTCTTAACGTTTTGGATAGCTGTTGTGTTTTATCGGAGAACTGCGTATTGGTCTTAAAGAGAGTGTCGTAATCCTCCATGGAGAAGGCGTATTTGGTCTCGCTGTAAAGCTTGTACCATTCCTTGGAATGGCCCCAGACGACAGCATGATTTGGCGCGCCGCTGTTGTTGCCTTGTATCCAATTGCGATGGTGATAGAATATTGGCTGCAGCCAATAGTCAACCAGGGCTGGTATATCTGATATTAATAGTGGATTAAAAATCGTTCTTACATATTGATCTATATTCTTGCCCATCTCCTGGCTGTGCACTATTGGTTCCCCACAAAGAAAAAAGTCAGACTCGCCAGTAGACCAATATTGTAGTGGACCTATTTGTGAGCCGCATCTGTGAACGTTTTGAATGTTGCCATTGGCAATCCCCCAATTGCTCTTCGCGCCATCGTGGATATAGTCCCCAGCAAATGTTTGTGTTGTGTCACCTGCCTCTAACCATGTACTGTGAAGGCCTTTTAACAAAGACGGACTTTCAAACGCGATTTCTTCCAACGCGCGTATAAGGGCAGTTTGAATTCGAACGCGATGGCCATACTTGTCGGTTGTTTTTTGTTGTTTAAGACCAACGGTTACGGTGGTGTTGCCGGGCGTGATCGCTGCATAAGCGTCGTCGCCGGTAACGCCGGCATGGCTTTGGGCCCAAGACCCGGGATTCCACCAGTGGACGCCATGGGTTTTGCCGAGCACTTCCTTGTCGTCCCAGGCGCTCACCTTGTATAGCATATCCCACGATGCGCCGCCGCGCAAGAAGCTTGTCCGGTCGTAGCCCAAGCCCAACTCTTTCGGGACGACGACGGCGGTCATGTCTGACTGGAAGTCGGCAGTGGCTGGGATGATGTTACCGGATTCATCTAGTGGGCCACCTTTGGCTACACCGGCACCATAATTGCCAAATTCAGAAAGAGTCAGTGTCTCCTGCTGAACAAAAGAGTCTTCAGTCACCCACGTGCCTTTCCATTCGCCGAGGGACAGTTCCGCCTCTCTTAGAGCTTTACCCATTTGTCTGGTATTATGTAAATGGGCCTCTTGCAATATATCAAACTGTCGTTTCATGGTGCAATATTTTTCTTTTGCTTCGGGAAATCTATCTGAAAGGCCTAAGAAAGCTTCCGGATGATCGCAATCAGGATGAATTTCGGACTCCCAGCCCGAATCTTCTAGAAACGACCACTTGTGGACCATGTCCGCCACGTCACCGGAAGGAAGTACCTCTGAGCCGAAATCGTTAGATTTGCTTACTTGGTCGCATAATAAATATTTAGCTCGTTCAGCCTTATAACGTGCAACGAGCAAATTTACTCGTGACTGTACGAATTCGCTTAATAAATCAAAAACTGGTTGTAGTTTTTCTACTGCGGTTGAGTGTGATACATAAGGCTTATCACCAGATAGCCAATCTTGTATTTGATGTATTGCCATATTTAGTAGGATGGTGTTTGTTATTTTATTGTTTGGAATCTCCCCGTCGGTCCAAATAATTCTTGCAAAAAACAGCTCTATTGTAGACGTTGGAACTCCTGCATTAACCATTGCATTTACCAATATTGGATCAGAATCGCCCGCAACAATTGGCCACTCCTTCTGGTCATGCGGAGGTAAAAATTTTGGACAAGCATATTCTAGCATTTCTTGGGGTGTGCTCTTTTTTGGGTTTTTGCCTAGCTTATCTAAAAGCTTCATCACGCACCCTGGAACTGTCCAGCACATACCATCTTTCCAGGTTGGGTCTATTAAGTCCACTATGGCTTTAAGAATTTCTAGTGGAGTCATGGCAATGTATTTAGCAATATTTGGAATTTGCCAGCCCGGATTCCACTCCGTCAGTGCTGAGTTTTCTCTTTGATCAAATTTTTGACAATTCATAATTGAATAGAAATTTCTTCTAAGTAAATGCTTTGTCTCTCTAAACATATTTTCAAATTTTGATGATTCGGAAGAAAAGCTGTTCAACAAAGTATAATGTGTTATCAAAGAAGTAATATTGGTTAAATCAAACATGGCTGGTACTGTGGTGCCAAGCGGATTTTGTACACTAACATGATGTGTATTTTGAAAAAACTTTTTGAAGCCTGGGTGTTCCAACATTTTCTTGTGAAGTGTTCCGTGAGGGTAGTTTTCCCATGTATTAAAAGCTGTAAAATATTTTAGTGATATATCTAAGTCTTCAAGTACTGGCATTTCTACTTCTACAAATGGTAGCTCATGAGTTACAAAGTCGTGCCTTTGGTCTGGGCCAAAGATTGCATTCTCGTCCAAGCCTAGGACTCTTTCGTGCACCATATATGATTTTTTTTGTTTCACCTTGTCTGTAAAGGAATTGAAAAGGTGTTGGTCCGCCTGCGTGGGCCCTGTAAACCCAACGTTTGCCTCAGAGATTGACGCTGGGTAGATTTTGCCGGCCCCGCCCGGTAGAGCGTCCGCTGGAATTCCTGATGGGAATTTGCTCCAAATATTATATTCCCAATCTTGCCAATCGTTTAAGTCGGACGAGGTTTCTTCATCGGTAGATGTTGCTCCGGATGGCTCGACTGGTAATACATATACCAAACGAAGGCCATATGTCCAATAATCAAAATACTTGCTTGCAAGTTCATCAGATTTGTTATTATTATCAACCCATAGTCTAAATTTATTAGAACCAAACAGTTCATGCCACTGTTCCAGATTAAAATATACGCCGCCGGGTGCGTGCAAATTTCCATGTTTGTTTTTTCCAGAATCGAGTGGTTCATCAATCTTAAATGTAAATTCTTCCATTTTTGCAACGAGTGCACTTTCGGCGTACTGCATAGCCATCGCCTGTGCTTTTGGGGTGGTTTTGTCCAACTTCCATGCTGGATATACACCCATGGTTCCGTGAAAGTCCGCCGGTGGCCAGGTTCCGGCGGCTTTCGCGGCGAGCCGTTGGGCCGGGCCCAATCCCTCGTATATTTTAGTAACGTCGGCAACAAATTGCAAGTACTCGGGATAAAGTACTGCCTCTACTAGATGTGGATTTTCTCCAAAATGTTGGGCTCTTTCGATATACACTTCCTGTTTAAATTTTTCTTGTGTCGCTAGATCAAAATCTCCTATTTGGGCAGATTCCGCCCCAACAAGATTAACGTTAGATTTAAACTTTGCTTTTATATAAGGCTGCAACATGAATCCGCCGTCTTTAAGTCTGTCATGAAGCGTGGTGGGCTCAAAACCAGCTTCGTTATTTACAAAGCGAAAAAATCTTCCTTCTAATTCATATGAATCCCCGGTTGGCATTAGGTTTGCTACTAGTTGAGAACCGCCTGCAAATTCCCAATCTGACGGGAAATCTGGGACGTCTTCGTAATCAAGCATTTTTAACCAAGTTTCCTGTATGCTCTCTTGTATATTAATATTTAAAAATGTTTTCATTTTTGTTTTGATGAAGGTACCTACAGTTTTAATTTGCTCTTTTAAAAGATATCTAATTCCGTTTAAGCCATACGCATCCTCAAACTCATCAGATGAATATTCTTGCGAGTCGTTATAGGGGTCCACCAAAACTTGTCCTTGCTGCTCCAAGCTCAAAGCTCTATTTTTCATTATTTGATTTGCAAAACGAATTACATGCTTGGGAAATTTTGGCCCAGAGTAGGCACCGCCTTTCAACAGCTTTGAAGTTAATCGATGAGCAGCTGGCTGCGGCGGGGATTCTTTAGTTGTAAGTCCCCAATACTCACTATCATAAAGTTCAGCTTTATGTGATGTTTGTTGTTGATAATAAAGATTGGTGGTAGTTACGTTTGTTGCCTCTTTATCTAAAATAGCCAATTCAGTTAATATAATTGTAACCATAAGTTCTACCACAATTCCTTCTTTAAAGGCGTCATCTGCTTTGATCATCCATAAAAGTGGCATAACTCTCATAGCCAATTCAACCCCATAGAGTCTTATTAGTGATAATACTATTCCCTCTGCGGCAGCTTCGTTAATTGGTGATGGATCCAGACCCATTTGTCCAGTGTCGGTTGCACATGAAAGAGATTTATTTCGATCTTTTACATATTGTTTGATGTTTTTAACCCTTAATAAGCTGCTATCTTCCGACGGAAAACAATTATCATATATTGAAAAATTTTCAAGGGGCGTCATGCTTGCCAAAAGCGTTTTGACTTTGGCCCGGTCGCCTTTGAAAAATCTTGATAATGATAGGCCCCACGCAAACCTTTGTAAAATTGAAACAGTAGTTTTATTGTAAATTTTGCTAATAAAGTTCTTTACATCAGTTTGATTTTGTTGCAATTTCCCCACCTCATCGGGAAAAATTCCACCGAATGAAGCAATGCCTTCGGCAGAAAGCAACTTGTCCCACGAATCTTTAAGTGGATCTAGGTCGACGACGCTTTCTAAAAGCTTATCTACTAGGGGCGAAGAAATAACTGTGTCAGAACTTGTGGTAGTTTTTCCGCCGGCGCCTGTGCCGGTGCCCGTCCCCGTCGCCGCGGCGAAGCCTTCACTAGAGTTGCTACCCCCAAAGGGCGACGATGTTGTCAAACCTTGTTTGGCGGAATCTGAGATGTCTAAATCAAGCTCAGCCGTTGTGAGTGATTTAAAAAATTTCACCAGATCATTTGATGACCAACTTACGCCGCCGGTGGTGTTTCCAATACATGAAAAGAATTGTTCTTTGCCATCTTGATCTTCCCATGAGATCTGGACAATATATTTATTTATGTCGGTTGTAGATAATTGGTATATAATAGAGCCTCCCCATGGGTGACTTATACGATATGTACTGTCGGAAAATATGCTTTTGTTGGCTCCGTCTTGTAGTAAAATAGTTCCTTGGTCTGGGGCGGATAAAACACTTTCAGCAAAGTTTATAAGTCCAAGATATAATTTTGGAAGAAGCATCGCTTCAAAGTCTGCGCCGGCTTTGGCTGCTATCTGTTCTAGTGTAGCATTATCTATCCCGGCACCAATTTTTTCTCCGGGCGTCTGGTCATCAGATACAAAAGCAGCAAAAAGATCCGGTTCTTTGGTTTGTGATACATACTTTGTAGCAAACGTTTGAAATTCCGCTTTAAATGCGGCATCAATTGGTCCAAAAATTTGATCAAGATAGGCACTTTGCATATTCCCAAGTGGCTGAACATCATGAGGTAAAACGCCCTGGCCGCTCTCGTCACACCATGTGGGTGGCTGCGGTATATCAAAATTGCCAGTTGCAAGATCCAATGCGAGTGCCAAAGTATCGTATCTTTCTTGATCTGCTGCGTCTATTAAGTTTTGACATTCCTCTTTAGATAGCCATCCCTCTTGAAGTTGGCATCTTGCCAAGTCTTGTGATGGTATTGGTACACAACATCCATAGGTTTGGTCTTCAACCGCTGATTGTAAGTCTTCACAGTAGCCGGGCTCTACAAACCGGCCAAATTGTTTAAAAAATTCTGTTACTACAGAGTCGGAAGCAAACTTACTTCCTGCTTTGGTTAACTTTGCGTATATATTGTCGTTGTATTTTATTTTTAATAAATTTCTTACAATGCATATAACCATCGCCGAGGGCTGTCCGTTGAAGAGGGCACAAATTTCTATTTCAGATAAGAGCAATTCTAGATCAGACATTAAATCAAGCAACGAGCCTACGTCAGTTGGGGTGGGGCTAATTCCGATGTCATCCAAGGCGGCGGCCATGTCTTGTGAAACTATGTTGGGATTTTCTGCTAGTAGGTCCTTAAAGTTTCCTGCACCTGGGAGTTTCCCTTTTCTGTTTGGGTCATCATCTCGTAGTCCAAAAAGGTCATCTTGCAATTGCTTGCACGCCTTCCATAATGCTTTAAGAATTTTTCTAACTACCTCTAGAATTATAGTGGCTATAGCTTGCGCAACAAATTTTCTTAATAATTCTATTGCGTATGCCATAATAGGATCTGTTGGCATATCTGGTGCTTTTGGTCGCTCTAGTCGGCTTTTGTCTCCTTTTTTTAACTCTTCACTGACTTTGTGCAATTTCTTTTTGGCTTTCTTCTGGTCGGATAAAAATTCCGCAGCATTCATTGCATGTTTAAGAATCTCTTTACAAATTTTCTCTTTAAACGCTGGATCTTTTAGGTCTAGTATTGCAGAAGATATTGCTTTGGATGAGTTCTTTGCCACGTTTAATTCTTCTTGAGGAATGGGAGGGAGGACGCCGCCGCCTGTGGCGGCTAAAGAAGAATTATATTTGGTAGAATATTCGTCCATTTCAACTTGGCGTCGGAGACCCATTAATTCTTCTATTCGTGCATCAATCTCGTCTATCTTAGCTTGATCCTCAATTTCTGCCTTTTTTTCAGATAAAAGCCTGATTTCATTATCATACTGTTCTTTTTCTAAGCTGAGATTAGCATATTCAGCATCTTGGATGTCTCGTTGTTTTTCAATTTCATTTACAGCTTCGGTGATTTGGTCGCTCACTGCCAACAACTGGTCTAGTGCTCCGCTCTTTCTTAAGTTATCAAGGATGCTTTCAATTGGTGTATTCTCAAAAACCCAGCGGCAGGCTAGCTCAAGCCACCGGTCCGGAGCCATACATCTTATTAATTTTATGGCGAGTGATTTTACATCTGCGCGGTTTAAAACGTAAGAATATACGCCGCTTAAATAATTAGGATATTTTCCCAAGCGAAGCCTATTAAAGCTTGGCGATGGGCCGCCCAAAATATCTCCCATGGTGGAGTCGCTAGCGTCAATTGTGGCCTCTGCTGATAGTCCATATTTTCCATATTTTTCGTACCAAGAAGGTTCAAACGCATCCTCTAGGTGTTGATTTCTTTCGGAATCGGTCTGTACTGTGCCTCTCTTTTCTTCTTTTCTAGCTAGCGCTTTTTGTTGCGCTACGGGGCCTGCCTCTTTGCTAAAATACACAGTCAGGGGCATGTGTCTTGCGCCCCAACCCCCTTGTATATAATCTTTTATAAACTTTGTAAAATCTATTTCTTCTTTTAATGCTTCTCCGTCACCATCACTCAGAAACGCTTGAAAAGCCGGGTTGTTAACCGCATTGGCATATTCATGAATTTGAGAAAGAAAATAAACAACTGTTCTATTTTGAACTGATTTGTTGTTTTTGAATGCTTTTAAGTGCTCTAGCATTATCCGGCTAGAATGAATTTTTGAAGATTTATCTTTTGGGGCGCCGGGTGGTCGCTTAACGGGCGATGCTAATCTTGCAATATATGTTTTGCCGGGCGCTGAAAGGCCGGGGCTCGTTTGTAGTGGTTTATCTGCAAATTTTCCTGCAGGAACATATTCGGACACAAAAGCAACTTCATCTAGATCTTTTTTTAATATGACCTCTAATATATTTTTGTCTTCACCCCATCTCGTGTCAATCATCATTGTCTGAGTGTCTGCCGTTTCGGTCGGAAATTCATTGGCATAAGTCTCAGATTCTGGGGATGTCACAGTGACGTCAAGATCTTTAAGGATGTTTGTTGGGCTTCCGGTTGATTTTCCGGCCATCTCTATTAGTGCGTCTCCAAATGCCTCTATATGATCGGCAATATCTTTTAAGTGAATTATCACCATTTTCTTTTTGGCCTGCGTATCGTTTGCAGTCGGGACGTTTTGTGGTATAAGCCAGTGCTTTGGCATTTCTTTATGAACAGAGTCGTAGAATCGAAGAATTTTCGCCATGTTTGAGCAATCCTCTTTAATTCTTCCAATTTTAAATTTAAGAGATCGTTTTATATTAACATTTGAAAAATGAGCCTCCCCAGCTGAAGAGCCGAGAACGCTGCTGTCTGCTGGCAGGGCGTCTAAAACAGCAGTTTTAATGCCTACGAGAAACCGAAGGCCCGGGCTGGCTAGGCTAGACGTTGTACTTTTTCCTCTAACTTCTAGGCCATAATCGCCAAACTGTATAACACTATCATTGGTTATGCCAATCATGGCGGCAGGAGTCATTATTGGAGTAACTACCATCGTGGCGGTACCGCCAAGAAGGCCGAACGGGAAACATATTTTACAACTCTCGTTGTATTCTTCCGGGGTCATTGTTGTTGGCTTTTTACAGCCGGGCCATTGCTCGTGTTCTACACAGTACGTACCTGTTCCCTCGGTAGATTGGCTTATTTTATACCCAATTATCCCCCCAAAGCCGTTTTCTGCTTTAAATCTTTCGATTTGCCATGCCTTCGATGATTTGCCTGCTAGTTTAAAAATGTGCTGTAGGGTGTCGGTGAGCATTAAATTAAAAAGTTCGTGCATTGGCTTATCTTTCCAACCACTCTCTGCATCTAGCCATACGCTGGGAGGTATGCCTGATAATAGAGCGTAGTTAAACCAATCCATAACAAAATAAGACCACTCGGTGCCAGGTAGTTTTTTAATTTCTCCTTCTGGGTTGTCTAGTTGGGACTCAACTATCGACCATGGTGGCGTATGAATAGAACATTCTTCTGTGCGCCATGACAACTTCTTGTCAACAACCGCCTTCGCGAAATCATGAATTAAATTAATATCTTCATCCGGATTGTATACGGATGTGTTGTTTCCCCATTTTTTAAACCACTTTTCAGCAGTTGGATCGCTTGGTGTTATTGCCATAGTAAATTTCTATATTCCTTTTAAGTCGTTTTGTTGTGCCTGCTATTAATGTACCGGGCGCCTTCGTCGGAAATGTAAGCACTCACAAGGTTTTGTAAATTTGATGTATGGTTTACAATTGATTTTGCAGACGTGCCTAAAAGTCTCCCGGAAAATTGAGCATATGGTGCTATTGCCGGTATGCCAGGATATGGGGCTGCAAAATCCCATGGTGTAGTCGTTGGCATGCCGTAGAAAGGAGACGCATGTACATGATTTTGCAAATCTATTGATAGCGTCACTAAGCTGTTGATTATTCCGATGACAATGCCGTCTAAATCCTGCATTTTGCCAACAATCTCCGAGAGGAGTTCGGCTAGTCGCTCGCCTTTTACCAGTGGTTCTAGGCTTTCATGATTACCGCGCGACGGGTTCATTGCAATTAGATCAATGCCGGATTGAGTTATGGTTTCTCCGCCCATTGAATTAAATTTATCAATGCCTGTTACGATTTTTATACCTTCTTGACCCATGAGAGCTACTCGATCAGCTTTTACCCCTATGCCAGATCGATTCAAAGAGGGGCCATGGCTGCCGCCGGCTAGTCCAAAATTTGCCTCTAAGTCTGTTTTTTGAGAAATATAAATTCTAGCAGAGTCTGAGGCAAACGGGATTTCTTCAGTGGAATCATCGCTGGCCTGGGGTCTAAAGACCGGGTCTACACTAACTTTTTCGCCATTTTTAGCTCCATGTGTTGGTCGGCCCACAACGAGGTCGATGGACGCACAATGGGTATGTCCGGCACCCCCTTTGCCCGAGGATAAACCGCCTGGTCTGTCTTTGCCCAAAACAATCCAAGCATTATAATGATTTTTTATTATTTTTTCAACAGGAGCTTGGTTAAAATTTGGATTAGGCTCATCTGGGCGGTGGCCAAGATTCACCCCAGTCGTATGAATTGGGCTTGATTGTCGTATTTGATTGGTAGTTAGTGATTTTGCCGGATTAGCATCCGACGTATCTATCATGCTTTTCTTGGTCATTTTACCATACCTTTTCGGCGATTTGCTTTTATAATAGAAATTTCTTTTTTGCCGGGTATTGCCGCCGTGTTGGGTTGGTTTTTATAAAGCAGAACCCCTTTACTTGCCGTTTCTCTTCTTAAGTATACCGTCGCTTTAACCCACATTTGTTGGCCTTTTTGTATTAATTTATTTCTATTTGCAGATTTTGGCAACGGTGTTGGACCCAAACCAACGCCGCCATGGCGTTTTGGAAATGTTTCCGAAACGGCCCCCAAGGCTGCGTACCACGCCTCTTTATGGGTTAGTTCTAGCGAGCGCGATAATAAATAGTATTCTAAAAATGTTCCGCCCTCATCATTATTCCACCGAGAGTTTGATATTATACCAAAAATATTTTTATGTTTTGATAAGCTATTTTTCCACCAATTATTAAACTTTGACTGGCTTCTATAGTTATTTTCTCCGACGAGGCCCCACGGAAATCCGGCGCTAGTAGTCATTCTTTTATTTTCGTTTCTTATAAAGTTGCTATACAAAAACGTTGGGGATCCACCACCAACAGAGGGAAATGACCAAATTAATTGATGATTGTTGCTTCTAGGCTTTGTGAGCCCCCATGAATAATTTGATAAAGGTGGATTTTTGATTAAACTGTTTATCAATTCATATAGCGTGTGGGCCTGGGTCATTGTTGGCAATATATAATGGCCAGTTTTTGTCCATGTTAGTCTGCCTCTTTCGAAGGTGTTTAAGTTCAAGTCTTTGACTTCGGATGATTGGTCTGGGTTTGGGCCAGTTCTGAGCCCTGGTGTGCCGAATGGGCCCAATATAAGCGCTTCGGAGTCTCCGGGGATCGTTTTGCTAATGACCCATTGATGCATCATGTTTTTAATATGTACAATTTGATCGGGGCTAATTTTTGTCCGTATATTTAAATTTAAGAAATTTTTGCCGCTTCCATCAAACGGAGAGGATATCATGCAGCCGACGCAATTTTCTGAAAATATATTTTGTTTATCGCCTAAAACTAATCCATATGGTATGTTTACGCGAACGGCGCATTCTTTCTGGCTTTTGTTTGCAACCTCGGCGCCGTCGGGGCGGCTGTTCATTGCAATGCCAAAATGCATTAATGGATGTTTTCTAATATTGTTGTGCGTGGCGCTATGGTAGTCTCCGGTTTCGTTGATAATTATCATTTTTGTATTTTTACGCTGGCGGGGAAACTCTTCCTCTGGTAACAGATAGGCTATAAAATCTTTTCTATACATTAATTTATCTTCTATTGCATTTGGTATCGTTTCCTTTCTTTTTGAATGTGGAAATATTTTTATTTTTTCAAGATCCGGGAAGTCTAATTTTTTTTCTACATAAATTTCTTTTTTATCATAAATTTTAGATGGCAACGGGCCAGACGATAATGAGGGTGATACAATATTTTCGTAATTTAGTTCCTTGTTTTCGATCGTGGGCTCCGGTTCTTCACTAAAATTTTTTGTTCCGGTGCCCGTCCACTCGGCAGAGCCTGGTGCCGGTGTAACACTGGCTTGACCACCGTTTTCGCCGAGAAAGGCGTCTTTGGCAACATCTCTTTTCGGAGGCAAAGGTACGATCTGTGGAACACGCTCGTTTATCGGGCCTAAATAAATTGGATAATCCCAATCGGTAATTGGCCAGCCAGTTTTTTTAAGCCAGTTTACGCGTACGCGCTCCCTCATTTGCGGTGGGGCATCGGGTGCATTTGAAGAAGCCTCAAATTCGAATTCCATATTGATTAAATCATTATCTAGAGACATGCCATCACCCGGGTCTGGGCTTTCTGGTAGAAGAGCTAAATTTTTATCCGTAACTCTCGCAATAATGCTATAAGTTTTACTTTTTGTATCAGAAGTTTTTGAATTTCTGGCCTCATATGCTGATGCCTTTGTTAAATCGCCGCCGGAGCCGCCGGCGGGTATTATTTCCAAAACTATTGCCTCATACTCTGGGTATGACGCTAAATCTGTTTTTGGCATATACAGACGCTCGGCGCCGTCTGCTAGGACGCTGTCGGTAAGATTGCTTGTTGCTGGATCCCACCACTGTTTTCCTTCGGGGTGTCGTAGCTCTCTTGACACTTAGCCCGCCTCCTGTATCAGATCAAAAAGATCGTCTTTATCCTCGCTCGTAAGAGACGTAACTGTTATTTGAGATTCCTTTTTTTGCATCAAAGTTGCAATTTTGACTAATTGCTCATTAGATCTTTGAAGCGTTTCAACATATTTTGCTGCAATTTGTCCTAGCTCTTTGTGAGAATCATATGGTGACTGTGCCTTTTTTATTTCTACAATTAAATCTGTTAGTAAATTACTAGTGATGGCCCTGTCGTTTTTAATATTTTCAATTACGCCTTCAATGTATTCATCAATATCTTTTAGCTTTTGTCCCATTCTTTTTTGAACTCCTTATAACGAGATCTTAACTTATTTAAATTATTTACAACTTGTTTTGTGTTTAAACCTGT
>Ga0114908_1001386_pt1 | contig 12367 bp, 14 predicted proteins | sample MalvireepMed_s17_FD_87292 | JGI IMG/M metagenome (GOLD analysis project Ga0114908, IMG submission 87292) | Marine viral communities from the Global Malaspina Expedition - Malaspina viral metaG DeepMed_s17 | ecosystem: Environmental > Aquatic > Marine > Oceanic | place: Mediterranean Sea... | reverse complement strand
CCTTGTTCAAAAGTATTAGCATTTTGCATTGCTACTTGTAAATCTTTCTGTAAAATAGAATTTTCTTTCTCAAATCGAGCTACAGATTCACTCATTCTAGCACTAAATTCACTTATCTTCCCACTAATTTCTTGTACTCTAGCAGCAGACATTTCACTATCTTCTTCAGTTGTTATCCAAGTATTTGAATCACTCCAATCAGGAGCATTCATTACTGGAGCAGTAAATGTTGGATTAGTTAAACCACTTGTATCTATCGATGAAGAATCTAATGTCGGAGCAACTGGAGCAGCAGGTAAACTCATAGATGATATACTTGCTAATGTTGGTGCAACAAATGCTGGGGAAATAAAAGATTCTATACTTCCAACACTTGAAAAATCTACATCTGATGCACTTAATGATGCCGGCAAAACAAAACCAGGAGGTGATACAAACGTTGGTAATGAACTTCCAACTATATTTAAAGTAATATTACTTACATCACTTGGTAGTAAATCATTTTTTGTAGATAAAGCATTAGTTATTGATTTGCATGCTGCATTTAAAGCTACTAAATATTCATATTCATCAGGAAAATCTTCTATAGCAGAACTAGTATAAACTATAGTAGTATCATATGTTACTTGAGTTACATGTATAAATCCATTTGATTCATAGTCTGGTATTCCAAATATTTTACCATCTTGTATATAATAAGCTGGATTAAACTTAGATCTAAACTTAAAACTATCTTTTTCAGTAGCTTCCCATCTATCTTGAGTGGATATTTGAACACAAGCATACAATTTACTTGGATCTCCTGCTTCTCTTACTACAGAAAGTATTTTACCTTTAAGAACTACACCAGTTCCATCTGTATCTCTAGTTGTTGTTGTAAATTTTGGAATTTCTCCAGGATTTAAAGCAACTATTCTATTAACTACTTCCTTAACTCCATCCTGAAGAAACTGACTTAATTCAGTTGTTGTAGGAGATGTTCCTATTGATAATCCTGTTAAACCTTCCACTTGTGCTTCAAATGTTGCCAATTCTTTCCTTCCTCTCTAAGGGATTGACATCCCGTGAATGAGATCGTTATTATTAAATTTGGGAACTGTAGACTACAGGGAGGGGAAGCTCTCCATAGCCCACAGCCCCAAATATTTATTACTTACTACGCGTCAACATCATCAGTATGTGCTATCTCATGGACCATCGCAGTAATAAACCACGAAGAACCATCTGTAATAACATCAACAGTATCTCCAATAATAGAAGCTGCAGCTATAGTTACACCATCTTGAGATGTAGTAACTGCACCTGCTTCATCAGCCATTGGAAACTCTCTAAAAACAACAGTTTCTGCGTCTCCAGTTGTACCACCAGCAGAAGTAAGACCGTGTGCCATTAATGACACAACCGCACTTCCATCAACTGTTACAATAAACTTACAATGCCATCCTGCAATTGCAGTGCTTAACTTTGGAAGATTTATTGTAAATGCACTAGTATTATCTAGAGCAAATAGTTTACCAGAATCGTTATAAGTTAACTGTTTTGTTGTTGTTATCTTTTCAACTAACTGATAACCATGACTAGGAGTGTTTCCTACCATTACATTAGCCATTATCTACCTCCTTATTAAGGTGCTGTGAATACATTTGTAGTAACAAATGAAGTTGCTTGTGCAGTCATCATTGTACCATCTATAAGCCACACATTACCAGCAGCAGTACCTATAGTAGATGCTATAACAGCAGTAAGCCTAAAACTAGTACCTACATCAGCTACACCATTTGTAGTATCATCAGCTATAATTAAAGCACCTTCACCACCAGCAGGAACAATATTAGATTTATCAGCTGTTGTAACAGCTACATTATCTACTATTTTCAGCGTTCCTATAAAGTCATCATAACCTTTAGTTGCTGAATCCCAATCACTAGCGTGACCACCTGTATTGATAGTATATGAGCCAGCGGCTGCACTATTACCAATTACAGTAACCACGAAATCATAGTAAATACCTACGTTTTCAGGTTTAACGGTTGGAAGATTAATAACTTGTATTTGTCCTGCCGTACTATTTAAAACAATCAAACTACTCGATTGAGCAGCAGTTAAATCTGTTTCAGCAGTAGTAGCACCCATACTTATTACATTACGTCTAGGATAAGCTATACCTTTCTCACCTATGATGAGATCAGCACTATTATCATGTTTATTTTGTCCATACATTGGATTAGCCATAATTTATCTCCTTATGCTTTGGTCCATACAGCGTGTGCCTCAGGCATCTCCCACTGCATACCAGCTTCAGTTAGTATCATATCTACTCTACGATCGACCCCTGAGTTCTCTAAAGTTTGAACTCCTACGTAGACTGAAGTGTCTCTGTTAACGCCATTACCAACTAGTGGTCTATAAGCGCAATGTTTCATATCTATACCAAGAATACGAACATTAGAACCATCTAAGTGAACATTTCTAACAAGATTTAAGTCACCATATACTGTTGATATAGTAGTAGTATCTAGTCCAAGAACTTTTTTCTTGCCAGATACTGCCATATCAGCTCTAAAATTAGCGCCAATACTTAAATTATTGTTAAAGTATCCACCTAGTTTATGCAACCAATTATAAGTAGCAGTATCACAGAAAAATACTGTGGCACCACCATTATTATATCTTGGATCTACATAATTAGAAAGATCATCTAAAAAATCATCTTGAGTTTTAGAGTCTATATTCAAACTGAATTGATTACCATAACTTAATATATAATCAACTGCACCTTGAGTATAATTGACACTACCTTGAGATGCTTGAGAACCAAATAATAAAGATTGCTCAATATCCCATTTATGCTCAATTAGTTTTTCTTTCCATACTCTAGCCCATTCACTCGCTTCATATTTCAACACAGTAGCTCTGGCAGTATTTGTCATAGCCATTGATGTTTTCCATATTTGAGTTTGACCATATTGAGTACTGTATGGTTGGTCTTTCCATGTTTCAGGATAACCAGAACCTTCTTGATGAGCGTTACCAACAACGTAACATCTAGCAGCTTCTAGTTGATCATGTATTCTTAGTGGTGCTAATTGAGCTGCTGTATATTCACCTGGATGTTGTTCAGCAGTATCTATACCGCCCCAACCAGAAAGTTCTACATTGTCTGTAGAAGATACAGGTCTTATAACTTCAAGTCTCAATACTACAGCATTCTCACTTGATTTTGTATCTGTATCTACTTCCGTTACTCTTCCAACAAAGTAGTCATCAATTGCAAAACCATCAGTAGCAGTTGCAGCAGCAGCATTATCATGTGTATTGACTTTTACCAACTGATCTTCTAGGAAGAACTGTGGTGTTGTATCACTAGCACCAATTAATGTTGTTGCATTTGCACTATTATTAAATACATTCTGGATATTACCAGTATTTTTGTAATCCGTTTCCATCTGCAAGTAAATTATATCACCTACACCATCAATTATACCTGATGTTACTGTAGCATCTGTGTGTGCTAAACCAGCTTTAGTTGCACCCCACGAAGTTACATACGCATATCTTTTCATATAAGATGGGCGTTTTTCTGTAAACTTAAATGCAGGATCATCTGTAGGTTTTTTATTTACTTTACTTACAAAACGAAAAAACGGATCTTGTGAAAGTGATAATTCAGAAACTCTGTCTCCAAAATTATACTTTCGTCTCAGGTCACCAGTATCGACATTAGTACTAAGCGAACTACCTGGGCCAAACGCTTCAGGTGGGCTACCTGGACTTAGGTTTGATAAAGTAAAATTATCAGCCATGTCACCGTCTCCTTATTTAAACCTTCTCTCAGCTGTACTTACGTACCTTAGAGTAAGGTCATTATAGCTCGGAAGACGATATATAAATCTATCTATCCGAACAAGTTATCTACATCATTATCAAGGCCAAGCATACCATCAAATAATTTATCATTTGGATCTACTTGTGAATTACCTTGATTATTAGAGTCACTAGCACTTGTTGGGATATTACGTACGTTCTTCATTTGATTTAGCATATCCTGCTTGGTACTATTAGCAACATTCTTAGCAGTATCATCTTTATTAAGAATGTAATATGCATCATCTAAAGTCATTTTTCTAGTAGATGCTTGCTTCTTAAAATTACCAAACTGCTCAGTAGTCATATTATGTCTTTTCATAAAGTCTTCTTCATGTTTTTTCATAACAAACTTCTGTTGCATACCAGCAGCTGCTTTCCTTTCCCTAGTCATTATCTGGTTAACTCTTCCCTGAACTATACTATCAATATGTGCCTGTTGAAGTTTTGCAGATCCAGAATCTGGATTTGTTACAGCTTCATTAGCATCATATTCAAAGTCTTCAGGTAAATTGAGTTTATCCTGTATTGACTTGGCAGGCGCACCGCCACTTTTCAAATAATCTCGCACGTGATCAACAAGACCACTGTCTCTTTTCATTGCTTCGAGAACTGGAACGAAAGGCTTCAAGTCTTTAATCTGCTCATTTATTTTAACAGCTTCTCTACTTGAGTCTTTATACCTTTTTTTGTACGGATTGTTCTCACTATCCCAGTCCACATTATTGGAGCCTTGTGATGTAGTGTGGGTTACCTGTTCGGGGCCACTATCATTTTGGGTTACCTCTGTGGTATTATTAAGATCTTCCCCATCTTCTGTTTGCATTCCATTTACGGAATTTTCTAAACCATCGAAGAAATTTGAGGAGTCAAAAATAGCTTGTTCAGCTTGTTGCTTTTGGTCTACTTCTGAGTTACCTTGTTTATTTTCATCCATTATTTATCCTTTTCTATAAAAAACTTATTCGTAATCTAATCTTTTTTCTCATTAGGTTGCAAGTTTTTTATTATGTTATCTGCTTCCATCTTTATTCTTTGTTTTTCTTGTATTGCACTATCTATGACAACTTTCTGTGCAAGTTTTTGTTTTGCCTGAGTTTCAATATAATCTTTTTTAGTATCTGTTGAGACTTGAGATTTCTGTTTAGCTATCTCAACTTCAGCTTTACTAACCTTTTCTTTAATACCAGCTTGAACTAACTGTCTTTCTAATGTTTCAATAGTTCCAGTATGTTTCTTAATTTGCTCTTCCATACCTTGTAACTGTCCTTGAAGTTGAGAATATAAACTCTTCCTCTTAGCAATTTGTTCTTTATTTCTTAAATCTGTTTCAGCAAGTACTGCTATATCATCTACTATACCCATTTGCATCATTTCTTTAAGTTCAGCTAGGTAAGCCCATCTATTTACTGGTAAAGTAGATCCAGCGACAATTCTTATATCAAACTTTGCAGCACCATAATCTTTTAATTTTCCAATAGTTTCACCAAAATCATTATATACAGGAATATTAATTTCAACATTCCTTTGTTCTTGAAGTGCACTTGGTTGTACTATTCTAAATACTTTATGTGCAGTATATACTGTTTGTGTAAATTGTTTAACTAATGTTCCCAACTGTTTTAATCCTGGTTCTAATGCATTTTGCATCCATTGTTTAATTCTTCTTGTCCCATATTCATCCATTGCAAGCATACCACGATATGTTTCATGTTGAGATCCTGTATCACCCATCATAGAGGAATATATACCTGCTAAATATTCCATATCACCTTTTGATTCTTGTACTATCTGAAAAAAAGCACTATTAAGTGGTGCTGGTTGAACTGCTGTAGGAGGAACTGCTCCTGGTCTAATTGGTAGTAATGCTCCAGGTGAACTAGAATACTTTTCCCAATAATCTGTATCAATAGATCCTTCTTCATGCATCCATCTTAATGAACTACCTAAAGATGCATTATGAATTAATAATTGATGTGCTTTATTAACCTCTCTTTGTTTTCCAATAAGTGGTGAAACTGCACTCATGGGATATGGAGTACCTGTCCACTTATAATGAAATGGTACAACTGGATAATCTGTTATACCTTCTGGTAACATTTGTTTAAATAATGTTTTATCACCAGCAACATTAGTTTGCTGTATTCTTTCACCATAAAAAGCTATAGCTTCAACAACAGTTTTAGCAAATTTTTCATCTTTAATAATAACTTCAAATTCTTTTTGTGTAATAACCATATTTTGAACAATAGTTGCTTGTTGTTGCAATTCTGCTGTCATTTCCTGTGCAGCAGATTGTAATTGCTGTTCCATCATTTCTTGAGCTTTCTGAGTTTCAAGTTCATATCTTTCTTGTATCATCTTACCTTCTTGAACTGCCATCTGCATTTGCTGTTGTTGTTCTAAAAATTTAACTTCCATTTCAGCTTTCATTTCTTGCATTTTAGCTGATACTTGTTGTTGTATTTGTTGTGATACTTCTCTAGTTAATGGTTGTTGATAAAATACATTGACATATTTAATTTTAATTTTTTCATATAGTTCAAAAAATTCTACAGGCTCATCCCTTTCACCTTTAGTAGTAGAAGACTCTCCTGGATCTATATCTTTATACCCAAAATCTTTTATATGTTTATCATAGGATTTTTCAGTATAATTATAATCATTATCTGTTAAACTGCCAGCATTTTTAATTTTACTTTTATAATCTGGATACTTACTAATTAAATGGGATTTAGGCAATACTTTACTAATTAATATAAAAGAAGCATCTCTAAATAATATATCTCTAGATTTAGGATCTACAAAAACGTCAAATGGTTCTGGATTTTTTATAACTACATCACCCATTCCATTATCTGCATCTTGATTTACAGTAACGTGTAAATATCCAACTCCCTTAGTTACTGCATCATTAACACAATTCGCATAAAGAGAAGAACCATCAGAAAGGTCCCATATATAATCAGCCATATCAGAAAATAGAGCAGCAACATCTGTATCGCTACCATCTACTCCGACAGCTTGCCATCTAGGTTTGTTTGCAGTTGCGTAAAAATTCAGCATCTCAACAACTGGTAGGATTCTATTGATTGTGAAGGTGGGCATACCCTGTTCTTCAAGTCCTATTTTCTCTTCATGCGTTAATTGATTATCGTGAGCAAAATCAACACCCTTTTGATTAATATATTCCCATTGTGCTCTATGCTCACCATTAGCTATTTGAAAAATATCATTTACTCTTAATGCAGTTTTATCAGTTCTTTTAGCCATTTATAATCCCTTATTTAGTATGTACTTTTGTTAAAAATGTTTTTGATAATCCCTGTTCAAAAAAACCTAAAACTTTTTTATTGTACTGTCCAGTTTTAGTTAATTGAGATTTAACAAGTGATTCAGGAACTTTAAACTCTAATATAATAGAACCAGTTGGAATATCGCCCCAAGGAAACATTCCTTTAGCATAATCTAAATCTCCTGTTACCCAAAGTGCTCTTTGGTCTCCCATTTCAACATACTTACCTCCACCAACAAAATTACCTTCTTTAACCATTTGACCAGGATACCATTTCTCTACAGCTCTATATAAAGTAACCATCTTTTCACCTGATTTCTTTAATAGTTTCTGAGTTTTTTTTATTTCACCTAATATTGGAATAACTGCTACTGCTGAAAGAGCTGCATCACCCCACTCTCCCTGAGCAGCATATATAGCTGAATTAATAGCATCTGCTCCAGGATTAACTATACCCATATCACTTAATGCTTTTTGAAAACCTTTTAAATTTCCCTCATCTTCAGGTCTATCAAAATACTTTTGTAAGTAATACTCAGCACTAGCTCCCGTAAAATCTATCACAGGATCTGCCTTGTTCATTAAATCAAATACTTGATTATTATTAGCCACTACTTACCTTCTTGATATTTATTATTAGCAACAACAAACTCACTACCACTCCAGTGTGTTGAACCTTTAGGAGCTTTTTTATGTTTCTCATCCGCCCGATGAGGTGTACCCTTATATGGTCAGATATGCATTTTAACCATTAATAACCTCTATTACGATTATTTCTACCTGTTAATATATTACCCATTCCTGGTGTCCTCATATTTCTTGGACCACCTGAACCAGGCCTACGACCCATATTAGAAGTAGCAGGTCTATTCATACCACCAGGCCTACCCATTCTTTGTCTGTTCATTCCTGGACCGCCCATTCCTGGCCTATTCATCCCAGGTCTATTCATTCTATTCATTCCAGGTCTATTCATTCCAGGACCTGCGCCCTGTCTATTCATACCCGGTCTATTCATACCTGGACCACCGCCCATTCTGTTCATTCCTGGTCTATTCATACGGTTACTCATTCTTTGGTTTCCATAAGGTTGTTGTCTATTATATCCTGGTCCTCTATTATTATCTGTTGGCAATCCCAATCTAGAAGTACTTCTATTCTTAGCTATTCTCCTTCTAGCATCTATAGGATTTTCACCTGGATATGGTTTAAATTCTGGCATAACTATGCTCCTTTCATGCTATTACCCAACTTTTTGCAGCTGGTTTATGTTTGTACCAATCACCCTTCTTGTCTTTTTTCATAGACTTAGGTGGATTAGCATATTTACATGCATAGGCCAGTGCATCTATCGTATCATCATGTCCCATTCTGGGACCGAAAATAAGAATCTCATGTTCTAACTCATGATGATTCTTCTTAATATGGACACTTCCTATTGCGAATCTTTGCGCCAGAATCTCTTGAATTCTATCACGTTTCGACATCCTTGTTCCAGGTTTCTCCGCACAGTACTTAACTCCGAAGTCGTTTCGTCTACGCATTTCTGATACCAGTGACTGAAAAATCGGTTTGGACATAGTAGTATCCTCAACCGTGTATAAGGCAGGATGATATATTTTATTATAATCAAACATATAATCCACAATCCCTTTTTTATTTTCGCCAGGTATTCCAAGAACAGGAATCGAACGCTTACGCAAATAATCAAGAATATATACATTATTATTCCTATCAACTGCCACAAAAATAATAACACTAAAATCAGTATCTCTCCTAGTGCTATCAGTGGCCGGATCAACCCCCGCAAAAACATTAACGGGTAAATGATCACCTTCCTGAGTAATAATATAAGATACTCCAGTTTCTTCATCATACTGAAAGCTTCCATCCCAATATTTTATATGATCTCTAGTAAAAATCGAATCTTCTTTAGATTGAACTTCCATCATATATTCTTGATAGAATTTCTGTGGTTGTCCAGAATCTGAATAAAACTTTTTCTTCCTCTCCATCTCCTTTTTACCAAACCAACTAGGCCATAAAGGAGTCCCATCTGACTGTACTGCCTTATGAGTAATTACATTCCAACTAAACTTTTCACCCTTTTTCTTAGCCTGTTCGTAACCGACAAGAATGTTTTGGATGAAAGAATCAAAGTGGACAGGAGTACCATTAATCCTAAGCCTACCAGTACCAGGTTCAAGAGCAGGGAAAACAACAGCCGTAACAAGATTGCTAATTTTAGCACGAGACTCAGGCGTAATGGTATTATTCTCATCCTCAAAGTCATCCAAGACGATAAGATCGTACCTTTTATGTAACTTAGCGCCTCCCCTAATACCTGATAAGTTGGACTTACTAATAAGTTTGCAACCATTTTTGAGTTCAATATCATCTTCGGTCCATTTTCTTCCCTTTAAACTACCGAAATAATACAAAACTTTATCATTATATTCCAAATGATATTTAATATAATCAAGATTAGGTACGGAAATTTTAGAAGAGGCTGCAACCCAACCATAAAACAATGGTTCTTTTGTAAAACAAAAATTATGCATGATATTGCATTTTGTAAGAACTGTCTTTCCATGACCTCTAGGTAAAATAATTGCTGCTTGTTTCTTTTTTGGATCTGATATTAAATCTGCTACTTGATAATGAAAAAAAGGAGTTTCTGATCTCATAAAATCATCTGGAAGAAATAACTTTCCAAATGCTATCATATCTTTTTTCGCTAATTCTAATGTTTCTTCCTCTTTTGATACATTATGTAAATTAATATTACTCATTAGTATCTAATTTAGGATGATACCCCATATTATATGTTTGTGGCTTATGAGGTTTCTTTTCTTTAGATGGAGGTGCTGTTTGAGAATCAAATCTATATGGAGGAGGTATTTCAAGTACATTTAATAAGTCTCTTAACTTATCATAAGAATTAAGATCCTCTAACTTCAAAAATATCCCTTCTTCCCTATGAGCTAATGCTATATTATTATTTGCTCTATCAACTTGTGATTGTATACCAGCTTCTCCTGGTATAATAAGATCAGTTCCCTCATGTATTAATCCAGATAACCAAGCTACCGTATCTCCATATTCATCTGCCAAACTTTGTATTCCAAAATAATGTCTTAATGCATCTCTTTCCTCATCATTAATTAATCCTGAGTCCTGAATTTTTAATAACTCATCATTTATATTGCTAACCATATCTTTAGCGCTATCTTCATTAATATAATCTAATATTCTTTTTAAAAATTCCATATTACCACTTTCCTATTGGACATTTAGCATGTGTTATTTGAGTCTTTACTTTCATAAAACAACCACACTGTGTACATTTAAATCTAGGAGTTATGTAACTACAATTCTTACACTCATTAATACGACTTAAAACTATATCATTATCAGCTTTGAAGTATCCAATGAACTCTTTAATAAAACTCACTTATTTTCACTCTCTATTTCTTTAGGCCTTTGTACTTCCTCTAATTCTTTTCCATCAAAGCCTTTAAATAATGCACCTGATATTTGTGTTATCCTAGTCTGGTTCTTATCTTCTAAATCCATAATATCAGACAATTTAAATAATGCTTTTAATCTAGTATCAGACTTCTCTGCTGTTTCAGCTTCAGACTTAATACCTTTAATAATATAAGTCTCATTAACTCCTAAATCTTCCATTACTGGTTTTAATTCTTCTTTCATAGCGGTTCTAATCCTCTCTGTTCTTACAAGGTTTCCAGATTTCTCCATAGCATATCTAATGTTATTAGTAGGAAATGCCTTTAAATAAGCTTGGTCTGGATTCATTCCTTGAGCCATATATAAGACGAAGACATGCTCTGCTTTGGTCAGACGCTGGCGATCTAAAAGAATATCATCAGGGCTTTTACTCCCCCCGAATGAGTATATATTAGCCCTTTTAGATGTGTCCATCTTAACTCGGGGTCCTATAGGAAAAGTGCCAGTGCATATTCCTATGTATTCTCTGATCTTGTCTCTACCTTTTGAGCGGAGCATCTGCCCCCGTCTTAATACTTGGACGACACACTCATCGTCTGCTAATATCCAGTCACCTACGTGACCATCTCTCCAGTTATCTACTACGTTAAGACTTTTTGGAACTTCGCTTGGTTCGTACACTAGATGAAACTGGTTTCTTATCTTGTACTTTCTCACGATTTACCTTATTTAATTCTTCAAGTTGCACTCTAAGTCCTTTAAGATAGTCTTCGATATAACCTACTCGCTTCTCTACACCTTCTATCTTTTCGAGAACTATCTTAAACTTCTCTCCTAACGTCCATACATCCATTATTCCTCCCGGTTATAAACGAAGGCCAGCGCCAGCTGGCCGTTTGCTATGTCTTTCCGACAATTTTACCTCGTAAGGCTGATATGGTAACTGTGTCAAAGTAATCCGTAACATCTAATTCACCTATCATTACTGTATCTGGTTCTTTAGATACCATTTCCTCCTGGATAAATTCACATTGATCATTATCATCAGAATACTCTATAATTAAAGTATATTTTTTCTTATTACTATCACTCATAACAACCTCCTTTCTAACAAATTTATATATAATATATTAATAGTTATATAATTTTAAATCAAGAGTTTTTTTTTGGCTGTAAGTCATTGAAAAACAACAACTTAGTTAAAAAAGAAAATATCTAAAATAATCTGGTTAAGCAATCCTAACCAAAAGGTTTAAAAATTGTAGCATTTTGATGTGTGGTCTTTTAGTATATTACCGCACTACCGTGCGGATTTCCAAAATGGAAATTTAGTTAAAAATCATTTAGATTTTTTTGAATTAAAATTAATTTAATATATAATGATAATAATAATAATGGAGGTAACAATGACTAATAAAGTTGATGAGTATAGAGCTTTGATTGTGAAAACTATGAGAGAGTGGCGTCCTAGGATAGGTGCAGCTAGTAATAAGAGAGGTTGGGATCGTACATTCCAGACACAGATACCTAGCATTAATGATGTAAAGAGAGCTAGAGATGCTGTGTTACAGGACATTATGCTGGAAGCTAAGTTATATGGTGTAAAGTTAACAGATGTGTTAGCTGAAGAAACCTACATCAGTCCTTTTGAGAAGGGAAGTGCAGAGTAATCTGCATTTTCCTTTGATACATTACACTAATTATAGTAAAACATATGTAATTGTATAGTAAACGAGG
>Ga0114908_1001379_pt1 | contig 12408 bp, 18 predicted proteins | sample MalvireepMed_s17_FD_87292 | JGI IMG/M metagenome (GOLD analysis project Ga0114908, IMG submission 87292) | Marine viral communities from the Global Malaspina Expedition - Malaspina viral metaG DeepMed_s17 | ecosystem: Environmental > Aquatic > Marine > Oceanic | place: Mediterranean Sea... | reverse complement strand
GCTAGTAACCCTACGTCACATACAAATTTCCAAGCCATCATCTGCAATTGAACCCTTAAAGCTGGAAAAACTCTCATCGGCCTGTACCGGGGGTACTAGCTCATCTATAACTGGAGTACCAAACCGTACATCCTTTGTTGCTGCAGGTTCATCTGTAAAACTATATACAGGCGCACCAACAAGTGGAACTGTAATTAACCAACTCCAAGAGATTGATATTGATACTGGGGATGTCCTAAACGAGGGCTTTGACCCTGATAATGGTGCTTACGCACTTGAAGCTCTTGCCCAACGTCTAGTTCTAACATTTCCAGGTGCTGTAACCTGTAATGGATATATTGAATGGCAGGAGGAACCCTAATGGGTGCGACGTCATTTAGTGGAGGTGGAGCAGCCGCAGCCTCAACCACGGTTAGTGGTACTGCTGAATTAGCTACCATAGCTGAGACTAATACAGGTACAGGTACTGCTAGAGCGATAACTCCTGATGGATTAGCCGGTTCAGTTCATGGTGAAAGAGTTATCCAGATGGTAGTAGTTGATTTTGCCACTGCATTAACTACAGGTGATGGTAAATTCTACTTCCATGTTCCTAGCACCTTGAATGGATTTAATATAGTCGATGTCCATGCAGAAGTAATTACGGCTCCTGCAGGTAGTACGATTATTATTGACCTGTACAATGTGACAGGCACTGGCGACATCCTATCGACCAATCTAACTATTGATGCTGGTGAAACAGGGTCAGACACGGCGGCAGCGGCTGCTGTTATTGATACAGGTGAAGATGACCTACAGACTAATGATGTTATTAGGGTAGATATCGACCAGATTGGCTCAAGCACCGCTGGGTCAGGCTTGATAGTCACCCTGATTTGCAGGCTGCCCTAATGGCTGAGTGTATGTTTGAGATTCTAAGCGTCTTTGAAATCCACTGCCATCTTATAGCCCGTGTACGTCACCTTAACAGGGACGGTAGCGAAAGATGCATGGAGGACTACGCCTGGCAGGGGAGACAGTGGTTCCAGCACAAGAGACAGGTAAATGGCAGTGGGGAAATGCTTATGGATGATGGCGACGTTGCTCCGTCACGACTGCTTGACGATGGAGATAGCGAACAATACTTACCAGAGGGGCGGGAATGGGCCATGCAGACCGTACCTCATATGGACGACTCTAGCATCTTAGATACGATTCGTTCCTGCCATCACCGACACGCCCAGGGGTACAACGGCTGTAATGACAACGTGCCGTTTAAGCCCAGCCAACAGGACCGGGACGGTTGTTCCGGGCTAGTAGCCCACTTCCAGCATCTTGTAGGTAACTATGACTACGACGACATTTAACCCAGACGCCCACACGGAGTCAACCTCGGTTGATGGCGACTGTCACAGGGGAAGCGTCTCCGAAACTTTTAGCACTATACGAGCAGGAGCGGGCACTGGTGCTACTGACTCAGCAGTATTTATGAAGGTTATCACTAATTCCACAGGCACGACGGATAGGTACGATACTATGCAGAGGGCCATAGTTTTGTTCGATACGTCGGCACTAGGTGATGCAGATACGATAGCAAGTGCTACCCTGGAATTTGTTCTTGCTCAGTTAGAGGATGCTTTCGGTGGGGACTCTCTCTCTATGGTAACAAGTACGCCCGCAAGTGATACCGCTGTTGCGTCGGGAGATTACGCGCAGACCGGGACTACCAAACAGGCGGCAGACCTGGCCCTGTCAGGCTTGACCAGTGATTCAGCCACTTTCAACGCCTTCACTCTCAATGCGACTGGGCTTGGCAACATCAGTAAGACTGGCCTCAGCAAATTCGCCATCAGAACAGCTAATGACATAGCTGGCAGTAATAGCTGGTCATCAAGTGACAGGATTTTCGTGAAGATAGCTTCAGCCGAGGAAACTCTATCCTCGGACAAGCGACCAAAGTTGGTGGTAGTACACACCGCCCCATTCACACCTAAACTGGTAATATTATAAATGGGAGTAATATAAATGGCTGTTGATGCCGCAAGTTATGGAACAGTCGCAGGTGTTGAAGCTTTGGTTGGTGATATACCCTTAAATACCAGCACCGCCAGAACCTTCTCCACAACAACTGTACCAACTTTAGCCCAGGTCGAAGGTTTTATTGATGATGTAGCTGATGAGCTAAATTCATCCTTAGACTTTATTGGTTATACTGTCCCAGTAGTTACGGGTGATGACCCCTATGCCTTTGGCTTTCTAGCTAGAGGCAATAACTGCGGAGCCGCAGCGATGGTTTTAGACTCCGTACCTGCTGAGGCTTATTCAGTTCCAGGCGATGAAGGCCCTGCACAGGGAAGAAAGAACCACTTTGAGTCAATCCTTCGCCGTGTAATTAAGGCTATCGAAGAAGAACGTATCTCTGCCACAAGAGCCACTTCAGGTTCTAGGCTATCAGCACTAAAATTCGGTAGTGAGAAAGACTCTGATGGTAATACCAAGAAACCTTTCTTTACACGGGCGATGTCAGACTTTCCATCTAGTAGGTCATTAGTAAAAGAATGAGCTATGATTCCGTAGAAACTGGTCTGCGTGATGTTATCCGGAAAATTACCGGCTATACAGCTACGGACCAAACAGCTAATGTAACTAAAGGTGACTACCGTTGTTTAGGCTTCGGGGTAACTAAAGCTGTTATATTAACACCAGGTTCATTTCAACGAGAGGTGGTAGCTGCTCCTAGGCGCCTAGCACAGAACTGGACAGTGAACTTAGAGTTGTGGTTACCATTCCGTAATGAAGTATCGGATATAGCATCCGATGTGAGAACAGCGAGGCAAGTAATCCTCGATGAGATTGATAAGTGGCCTAGATTAGATGGTACTACTAATGTCCTAGATGCGTTTGCCACAGGAGGCCAAGAGCCTATTATATGGCAAGGTGAAAACCGCCGTTGGTGGACTCAAGTAATACCAGTCATTATTAAAGAGCGCACAACCGTAACCATGTCGGAATAATCATGCCTTTTGAAACTACAATAATTCCAACAGGTTTTAGTGAGGTTACATCACGACTCCATTCTCTGGGTCCTGGTCGTAATGCCGAACGTGAACAGATAATTGATGGTGTATTAACCCGACTTGGAGAAGTCCTAACTCAAAGAGTGATGTATGCTACTCCACTAGGTGTAACTGGTAGCTTACGAAATACTACCTATTTTAGGGTTAGCTCAACCCCTGATATAGTGGCTGGGGATACACTCTATACATTATCTATCGTTCAAGATGCACACCATGCTGGATTTATGTATCGACCTATAGTTGTAAGAGGTCGAAGGATAGGGCGAAGACCACCCGCTAAAGAGTTAGAAGCCTGGGTCCAGCTAAAGTGGGGAGTTACAGGTAGCGAGATTAAATCTGCTGCCTATAAACTAGCAGGTAGTATTGCAGCGAAAGGAACTAACCCTAACCACTATCCAATGCGAGTGCTAGGCAATAGTCAAGATATCTTGAACGAGGCTGCCAATCACTTAGGAACCGAGTTAGTTGTCCATCTAACCGATATTTAGGAGCATCAATAATGTCAACTGCTTTTCGTCGTATCCAAATCGGTAAAGAAACCACTCGTGGTACTGCTGTTGCTGCCGACACCGTACTAATTGGCGCACTAACTATGACGCCTGAGATTACATGGCATCGTCCAGTAGATGAGCGTAATAGCTTGGCAGAGTTTAACCGCGCCGTTGCTGTAGGTCAAATGACACGGCTCAGATACGAGTCTGATGCTACCTACGAACAACTGACGCAGTTCCTTTCAATGGCTGTTAAGGGTTCAATTTCAGCTACCACTCCTGGTGGGGCTACCCGTGACTGGTCATTTATACCAAATACTACAGCCAAGAATGTCCAAGATGCATTTACCTTTGAGTATGGTGATGATACTCAAGCATGGGAAAGTGACTTTACCGTAGTAGAGAGCCTAGAGCTGGGCCTTGCTCTTAACGAAGTCCTAACTCTCAGGGCTGATATGTTTGCTAACTTTGCTGCTAAAACCACGTTCACAAGTGGCCTCTCAGCACCATCGCTAGCTGGTGGCGAGATTGTATGTAATAATGCCAAAATCTATATCGACAGCGCATGGGGTTCATTAGGTGGTACAGAGAAAGCCACACTGTTGACTGGTGCTACCATACGAGTTCCTACAGGTCTAGCTCCTGTTAAGTATGCCGATGGTAGCTTAGACTTCTCGGCATTAGCCGAACAGAAGACCCATGTAGAGTTGGAGATGGACCTAGTATCTAGTGCTGCTGCCATCACAGAGTATGATGCATATGTGGCAGGAACTACCAGAGCTATTAGGATTGAGATACTTGGTGACTTAACCGGTGACAGCTCATTTAAGTATTCGTTCTACTTTGATGTTACAGGTAAATATGTTACAGCTCCAGAAATCTGGGGTGAACGTGATGGTGAAGATATAGTCCGTCTGGCTTTACACAGCCATGAAGATTCTAGCGGTAACCACTTCAGTTTCACGCTACGCAATAAATTAACAGCAATCTAGCTATACGGATGCGCTTAGAACTATACTGAATTTGCTATATAACTTAGAAATCAGTGTAGAGAATATAATTGTAGTAGACAACAACCAGTAAGAAGGTAACTATACTAAATTAAGAGTTAGGGAGCTAGATAGTTACGCTGATGAATCCTGAAGTAGAATTGCTCCAAGAACTGGTTAAGACCTTTGGGTCTTTAGGTACTATGGTAATCCTTGTAGGAGGAGTAGTTATCTACTACCTCAAACATAGGAGTGGGGCTTTGCCTGTAAAGCAAGAGAAACATGAACGGCAGAAGGCAAGGGAAACAATCTTAGTTATTGAGGCAAATCTAAATCATCTGATGAAGGATATAGATGAGATTAAAAGGGATGCAAAAGCTGATAGTGTTACCTTAACCTCACATCTACGTTATCATGGCTGAAATAGATGACCTTCGGACGGAACTAACCGAAACCAGAATAGAACTGGAGAAGGTAAAATTACGTGCAACAACTACGTTATCTGGTGCGGAGTTCTTGACGCTTATTATGTTAGCACCAGTAGTAGCCGCATTTGTAATCCTAGGAATCATTATAGTGTGGCAAACGACCAGTAACCCGGCAAGTGTGGCTCCCCACCTCGACATAATCTTGGTGGCCTACGCCATATTTGCGACACCTACAACAGCAGGACTAGCAGCAATAACCGGAAGATTTGCCAAGGAGGGCAGCAGTAATGATAATTAAACTGGGACCAAAGACTATCTCAATCCCATCAGCACGACTGCCTAGGTTTAATATTCCGCAGTTACGGTTCATCTCATACCTGCATATCCCTATCCCCAAGAGATTCCAAGTCGGCAGCGCAAAGATGGGGCTGATGTCCTTGTTTGTTGTTGGTGTCGGATTTGCTGGGACATTATTTCTTGTTATTGCTGGTACGAATAGTGAGAAGCTATGGCCCGAAGCGGGGGCTGAATACTCGTTGCCGAATGTAGTAGGTAATCCATTACCACCTGACCCAGAAACCCCAGCTATGATTAACCAAACACTAAGAATAAATCTTGCTGATGGAGTTCGACTCGATAAATTACACCTAAAGAATCTGGACTTAGGTAAGGCTGGGTTGACCAACTCTTTTGAGATAAGTAGAACCAGCGGCGTGACCGGGGCTTTTGTCAACGTGGGGCAGTTTACCATCACAAATAGCTCAGCACCAACCCTTGACTGGGCTAATATGGAAGTAGGAACACTTTCATTGGGTGCATATGTTGATGGACATACTAATTCCTCAGTTATTAACTCCACCATCAGCCATCTAGTTATAGATAGTGACCGGGGCAGCGGCTCCTACGTGGCAGAAAACAGCACCGTTGACAGAGTGATAATTAACCTCAACGGCGACAATGGTGCAACCATCGGGGAACTGATTGTGGACGACGTTGACGCCAGTGTTGGTGCCTGGGACTTTGACTACTTGAAAGTTGGAACCCTAACAATGGGTAACACGAACCAATTTGGAAATGGTACAGGAATCAATAGTGCATCTGCCGTATTTAATGATACCGTAAAATCCCGCAGCATTACCGATAACTTGGTTGATACCCCAATAAAGGTACAATAATGAAACTCTGTTGGATTGGTTATCATCGTAAACTACTATGGGAAGTAAACCCAGTAACTGATAATACAGAGCCGAAGTGTCGAGCGTGTGGAAAGTTCGTGTATGTTAACCAAACACCATGGTTAAAAGCAGGGAGGTTCGAATGAAGACAGTATTAGGGCTGGGAATAATGACGGCGTTGGTTGCAGGTGTAGGTGGTATTATGGCTGTGGGCTGGGCTTATGAGGGGCCACGTAGGTTCGCTCGTAGATTGAGGCTCCGCAAAGCATTACGCTAGTGTGCTGGCTAATTCGACATTGGTGGCGATGGTCAATATTTAGATGGGAAATTCGCCAATGCCGTATCTGTGGTAGGAAAGAGCAGATGAAATTTAGACGTTCAGGTAAAGAAGTTTGGGTGAAAGCCTAATGGATATAGGTAAAGTTCGTCCACAGATTTTGGTAGCCATACTTTGTGCAACGATTTTTAGTTGCTTCGTTAGTTACCTAGCTTATAAGATGGGTGGCATAGAGATTATGACGGCTATTATAGGAGGTATCTTTGGATTTTTAGGCGGAGTGTCACTAAAGGTTTTGGAGAATGAATAATGGGTTTACTAAAACTAGCTAAGTTAGGGGTTATAGGATATCCTTATCTGGCATTAGCAAGTGCTATGTACCAACGGATGCGTCAAGTTGAGAATCGTAAGGAAATAGTCAAGCATATTACAACTGCCATTGAGGGTGATAAATACATTACAGTGGCTGAATGGGCCCGAATTGGTAAATCGCTAGGCGTATTTCGAACTAAGCAATGGGGGAATAAACATGACCCAAAAGCATAAATATTTTGTTAATGCCGAAGTAGATAGGATATCCCTAGAAGATAACGAATGGGTAGATATCAAGCACAGGCTTAGTATTCGTGACCAGGATTTAATTGGCGAGAAGCTCATGGAAATAGAACTTGATACCAACACATCTAGGGAAGAACGACGACGACGGAGACAATCAGGAGAATTTCCAGGTAAAGCAAAGTTCAAACCCAGTACAGTGGTTTTATTAGAAATGTCCATCGTAGACTGGAGCTTTACATATCCTGATGGTAGTAAAGTCCCAGTCACAGTAGAAATGATAGGTAAGATGGAACCTGAACTAGCTAACCGCCTGGAGGAAGAAATTGACCAGCGTAACCCTTTATCACAGACGCCCCAATCGAATACGTCAACGCCCTTTCCGGAAGGTCAACTACCATCCCCGAAGAAACCCGACGATACTTAATTTGCCACCATATGAGCTGGGACTACTGGACATATATGAGCCAACCAGCAACATTTGTAAATGAGATTTGGGTCCATATGTCAGCAGAATCTGAAGCGGAGCATCGTAACCAAATGAGTCAACAGGCTCAAAGGGCAAGTAATGTCAACACGAAGCGCTGAGGCATCAATCGTTATCCAAGCTCGGGATAAGGCTACTGGCCAATTCCGTAAAGTTGCTATGGAATCTCAGCGACTAGGTGGAGCTTGGCGTATACTAACTGCTGTACTACGCCAGCTAAATATTAGTATGATAGCCATGGCTACAGTATTGCCAGTTATAGGTGCTGCTCTAGCCTCTATAGTTACGGTTGCTGCAACAGTTAGTTTTTTGAAATGGGAACAATCCGCACGGCGGGCTAGAATACAACTCCAATTCTTAGGGTTTAGTGCGTCTGAATCCAAGCAGCAGATGGATAGCTTGGCTAGTACCATGGGTAGAGCTAATGCTATGGTCATGTTCCAGAGTGCATCAGCTATGACGGATGTAGCCATTGCGGGTCAAGCTATGACAGCACAGATAGCACCAATGGCTGATACATTTGCTGATTTAGTAGGAGCTTCACCTGCTGATGTATTCTCAGCATTGTTCGATATATTTGCCAAACAAGACCCCACTAAATTCGAGCGGCTAGTTGCAGGTACAGAGAATATTTCAATAGGTATTGGAATGATTACTGCGCTAGAAACTGGAGATTTTGAACCATTCATAAATTGGTTTAATGCTATTACAAATAAAGAAAGTTTAACCCAGATGGAGATACTAGCCCAGAACCTTGCTGATATAGGCGAACTTACAGCTCCAGCAGCGGAGACCATCTCAGAAACTACCGCTGCCTTTGCTAATATATTTGTTAGTTCATTAAAAACTAGACTAACGGCACTTAAAGATAATGTACAACTTATCTTTGCTGGTGGCCTTTCTGGAGCCTTAATAGCTTCCGCGGCTACGCCTGAGATGACTGGTGCATTTAAGATTTTAGGGACACGAATGGGCGCAGGACTTGCAGCAGCGGCTGCAGCTGCCCTTATTGTGGATTTCGGGACTACTTGGGCCACAATAGTTGATGAGCCTAAGATTCTAGTGCCAATTGTAATGGCAGCTCTTACGTTAGGTAGAATAACAGGTAAATTCTGGGTTGGTGCTGCCGTAGGTGTTATTGGGTTACAACTAGGCCCAGGTATTGCTGAGGTTACGAAAAGCCTTAGTACGGAGAAGGAAATAGAATTACTGGCAGGTGGATTAGGTTTTGCGTTAGGTGTGGTGCTAAAGAAAAATCTTATGACAAAATTGGCTCTAGGTGCAACTTTAGCTCAAGCTGCTAAGGAAGTTGTAGAGGATGAGACTTGGGGTCATAGAGCGTCTGAAGCAGCTTTCATAGCTGTAGGTACAGCTATGGGCTTTGCGCTTACCAGAAATCTTACAGGCGCATTGATTGGGGCAGCTTTGGCAACAGCAGCTTATGATGCAATACCTGATGGTAATATGAGAATTGCATTTGGTGCGTTAGGTGGAGCAGCATTTGGTTTTATGCTTGCTGGTTTGCCTGGTATGCTTCTGTTTTCCTTAATTGGTTCTGCTGCTATGATGATGACAGACCCAGAAATGCAGCTTGCATTTACACAAATGGGTAAGAATATAGGAGTTCTTATAGTAAATGCGCTAATTGCTATGATTAAATTAGGTGTTGCATCCATCAATACAAGTATACGGGCAATTAACTGGGTATCGAGTCAACTTGGAATTCCAAAGATTCCGGAAGTTTCAAGTCCTGATTACTTGCCTCTCCCAGGACGATATAAGTACCCTGAACCAAAGACTTTTATACCTGACCCGTTTAATTTACCTGGAGGCGGGGGAGAAGCTCCAACAGGTCTAGATAGATGGAGTAGGTTTAGAACCCCTGATTTTAATAGGAATACACCAACAGCTATACCTATACCTATCCCCATTGACCCAAGACGTAATCCTGGCTCAGAATTCTATAGACCTACTGGTACATCTAGTAGTGGTGGAGTTACTGTAGTCCAACTTACGATGGATAAACGAGTTATGGGTGAGATTATAATTGATGAACTAGGTAGAGTTTCAGAATTTCAGGGTGGTCTGAACCACGGCTTTGCAGCTGGTGCTTAACTCTTATGGTTAAACTAAAACTCTTGATTGATGGTGTAGACCGTACCTCTAGCTGGGTCGAGCATAGCTGGGTTATCAACGACAACGATGGAGATATGATTGATGCCTGCGAAGTAGAAGTTGAGGACCCAGACAATGCCATCACACTTACTGAGAATAAAGACCTAGTTATTGAGGATGATGATGATTCTACCACTCGATTCTTTGCTGGTATTATCACAGAGATAGCCACTGAAACACTAAACGGAATTGGTAGAACTTATAAAGTTACAGCTCAGGATTGGAAAGTTATCCTCGACCGGGCTCACTTCTCAGCGATATCTATTAATGCCAATGATTCTGCCATAATCGCAACAGCCTTTACCGAAGCTGGTATTACAGAGATAAATACCTCAGATTTAGTCCAGACCGGGAGACAAATTAGCCACCTAGTCTTTCGTGGTGCGACCTTACGAGTGATGATGGATACACTCACCCAGATTACAGGTTTTTATTGGGATGTAAATAAATTTAAGAAGTTGATATATAGACCTCATGGTAATGTATCCGCAAGTTTTGCGCTTTCAGATACACCAAATAATACCACTACATTTCCATACTATAGGTTTAACCGTAGGAAAAGCATCGCACAATATAATAAGATAGAAATTCGTGGAGGTGTTAAACTAACTGACGTTACTAACCAGACCTATAGTGGTGATGGTAACCGAAAGCTCTTTGCATTAAGTCGAGATGGTACAACAGCAACTGGGGGTAGTGGAACCAGTGGTCAAGACTACCCAATGATTTTCCGTGGAGTTGAAGGCTCTGACCCTGATATTCCTACCATCCAGAGAAATACTGGGTCAAATGCAAGCCCTACCTGGACAACACAAACTGTAGGGATTCAAGGTCAAGATACAGGTAAAGATGTATTATGGAATCCAGCAAGCCCACCATCTGTAGAGTGGGCTACAGCTCCTCCAAACTTTGCTGCTAATGCATGGAGAATCTCAGGTAGAGCATTGGTACCTGCTTCCCATATTGCAACTGATGATTCTGCCATAGCCATATCAGGCCGCGTCTTTACAAAGGTAATTATATTACCAGAGATAGAAGATTCAGACCAGGCAATGGATGTGGCAGATGCATACCTTCGTGACTTAGGAGCCAAAGACTATCTGAGAGTGGCAATTACTAAAGATGGTTTAGTTGTAGGTGATACTATACAAGTAACCAATACCCCTCATGGATTATCTTCAATAGCTTACTTTGTCCATAGCATGAGTATGAGGAGTTTGGGTGGTGAAATCTATGAATATTCGGTGGTACTAAGAAATGCCCCATGATTTTGCACATATACTTTATGAGTTAAAGCGTAATGCTAACTCCACGACATTTAATGTTTCGGAAGCATTAACTATTATCCGTAAGATAACGGATACTACGGTTATTACCATAAAGGCCGTACAAGCTGATTCAAGAGGTCCTACATATTATGTGGAAGATGATGCCCTTCGCCGTAACTACATCACGAACCCTAGCTTTGAGTTTGACCTAACATCATGGACACAAAGCATCACAGCGACTGGAACTACCGCTGCTGACACGGCTGAAAGCGATAGCGCATCCACATCATTGAAATTGGTAATGACCAACTCTGGAGGTTCCGGTCAAGTAGCTAGTCGCCATGCAACTATAACAGGGCTTGCTGCCACTGAAGTTTGGAGTACCAGTGTTGCTGTGAACTTTACTGCGTTATCCAATAGCAAAGTTATCCTGCGTATGGAATTCCTAAATGCTGGAGGTGCAGTTCAAGCCACGCATGATATCGAGAGGACTACAGTTACATCTGGATTTGTAACTCTAGACAATGATAATAGAACAGCACCATCAAATACAACCCAATTAAGAGTTTCGTTGATATTACAATCCACAGCATCATCAGCCACCGGTACAGCTTATTTAGATAGTGTACTGGCTGAGAAAGCTTCAACCTCAGGGACATACTTTGATGGTGATACTACTAAATGCTTTTGGGAATCTGGACTCCATGCTAGTGAAACTATTCACGATGTAGATGGCACGGCAGCAATTGCCGGATACTTTATGGTGAGTGCGTAATTATGGCAATACCTGATGGATTTTGGACCGCAAATATGGAAGCTACTGTGGCTCGAATGAACTCAAATCTGATTCAGTTCGATACCGCAGGGAATAGACCATCCTCAGCTACCAAAGGATTATTCTACTGGGCTACAGACACGAAGGAATTTTCCTATGATAATGGCTCGGCATGGGTAACTATAGGGTCATCTGTAGAGTTAACTACCAAAGGTGACCTAATGGCTTATAGTACATTACCAATACGATTAGCCATTGGTGCTAGTAATGACCATGTATTAACAGTAGATTCCACCGAGGCAACTGGTATGAAATGGGCAGCAGTTACTGGTACCTCAGTAGACGAACAACTTTTCACCGGCAATGGTACATGGACGAAACCGGCATCTGGAACAATTGTCTATATGGAAGTCTATGGTGCTGGTGGTGGAGGCTCTCGTGGTGAATCCGCATCTGGTGCTGGAGGAGGTGGAGGGGCGATGACTAACGCATTATTTGATGCCTCTGCACTACCCTCAACTTTAGCTGTTGTTGTCGGGGCCGGAGGTGCTAAAGGAACATCAGGAACTGGATTTATTGGTGCTGCTGGGGGAGTATCGTCAGTTATCGGGGGCACTGTAAAAGTTTATGCCTACGGAGGCGGAGGATGTCCTCGCCCAAGCGGTAACAATACTGGTGGAGGTGGCGGAGGAGGAGGTGGAAGTGTAGGTGGTAATGGCACTACATCTGCTG
>Ga0114908_1001378_pt1 | contig 12410 bp, 6 predicted proteins | sample MalvireepMed_s17_FD_87292 | JGI IMG/M metagenome (GOLD analysis project Ga0114908, IMG submission 87292) | Marine viral communities from the Global Malaspina Expedition - Malaspina viral metaG DeepMed_s17 | ecosystem: Environmental > Aquatic > Marine > Oceanic | place: Mediterranean Sea... | reverse complement strand
GTTTATTATAAAATTGATCTTGTTTGTAATGGCATTTCAGGTCGATAAATGTATTTTAGAATAGGAAACTTGAGTTATCTATATAGTGGCGTATTGCGTGTTCAACTTCCGCCGCTTTAGTTTTATCTCGTTTCTTGGATTTGACATTTTTTTGAAAATCATCTGCGATAATAGATATTGGTTTTATCGTTTCTTCAATGCCCTTGGACTTGAGAAAATCATCTGCAATAGCTCTTAGTTTGGGCGGTATTCCTTTCATACTAAATCTACCATCACGAAAATGAGTCATCGCAAGTGTATTGATCTCTGTAAAAGACCTCCAGTCATTCAGATATTCTAAAGCTTCCTTTCGCGGAAGCGTAGCATTAAAGGCAGTTGTTAATTTTTTATATGAACTTAAATACTCAAAACGTATATCTTCGTCGTAAAAGGCATCGTAAAAAGCATCTATATCTTCAAAATCTACCAAACTGTGTTTTTTTAAAAACTCCCAAATTTCTTTATGCTTATCCTTAAGTTCTTTTAATTCTTCGTCGTCGTTAGAAATACAACCCAAAATCTCTTGCTTCTCCTTTTCATCGTAAATGTCAATTGCACGTTTTAAATGTTGTCCAATTCCTATATAATCTACTACAAAACCTTGATCCTTTCCTTCAGGTCCTATGCGGTTAACTCTCGCAATGGTTTGTAGCAAGTTGTGGTCTCTCATCATACGATCCATATACAAAACTTGCTCTATAGGTGCATCAAATCCTGTCAATAGCATATTTTGTACAATGATAATTCCGACATTCCCATTAACACTTTCATTCTCTTCGTCACTTGCGCGAAATGGTAGTTTAAATCGTTTTATAGCGCGCTTGTGATACTGCTTATTGGTGAACGCTTTTATATGTGGTAGGTCATTGTGAGTTCCTGAAATCACGACAGCAGTTTCTAGGTCCTGTAATAGCTCTAAGTCAATATTTAAAGGATTATCAATAACTAACTGCGCAATTTTTTCTTTAAGTGCAGCGTCAATAGCCACCTTATAGCGAGCACAAGCTTCTCTGGAATTCGCTACAATTTGAGCCTTAAAGAAATTTGGATAGATTTGATCAACATAGTGGTTAACAATACTTTTTGCTTTGGCAGTAACAGTTTCTATTGCGTCAAGATATGCATCTCGTGAGCCGAAGCCTAAAATCTGTAAACGTTCAGTTAGGTTATATTCACTGAAGACATCTTCAAACCGTTTATCCATACCCTTACCATCTTCAACTTCGGCATTATTGGTAAAGCCCTGATAAATAATTTCTAAAGTAACACCGTCATCGATTGCTTGACGCATTGTGTATTTATCAATATAGTCTTTATATTTCTTCTCTGTTTTTCCTGTTGGCGTACCCGTAAAACCTATACTTGTGGCGTTAGGCATTGCTCGGTCAAGGTTTGCTGCAAGAATTGAATATTGTGAGCGATGTGCTTCATCCGTCATTATGAGAATGTTAGAGCTGGTATTTAATTCAGGAAACAGTTCAAGGCCTTTTAGGTCTTCACCGTTTTCTTGAAATTTATGGATCATTGCCATTATCAAATCACTATTATCATTAGCAATAAGCTCTTTTAAACTATCGCCGTTAGGGTTTGCCCTTGGATTGATGTAGTTAGCTGTTTTTATAGTAAAGCCAACGCTTTGACCTGTTTCTCCCAGTTGCTCTTCCAATTGTGTGCGATCGGTAACAAAAATGACCTTCCAAGTCATCAGCTTGGGTAATAACTTCATCTCGCGTACCATAAACATCATAGTAAGCGATTTCCCTGAACCTTGTGTATGCCAAATGATACCACCACGTTCCATCGGATTATTTCCATTTATCAATCGTTGGGTAGCAAGTTTCACTGCCCTAAATTGCTGATAACGTCCTACGACTTTTATTTTTTTGCCTTTGTCATCGACTTTAAACACTGTAAATACCCTAATTATATCCAATAAATTCTGTTTATCGAGCATACCAGCTACTATGCGTTGCTGATCATTAGGGGCAGATTTTCCGTGCGCCAGTTGATCCAACTCGTATGGATAAGGATCTGTCCAACGATAAAAATACTTGGGTGTATGTGTACTTATAGTTCCAAACTTTGCTTTAGTACGGCAAGTCGTAATTATAAACTGATTATAGTAAAACAATTCTTTGTTGCCTTCTCCTGAATAGCCGCGCTGCTCACTATAACGCAATAACTGATCGATGGCTTCAGGAATAGGCTCTTTTACTTTGGGCGACTTTGCCTCAATGATCACAACAGGAATACCGTTGATAAAAAGCGTTACATCCGGAATGATATGATGATCGGTGCCAGGAACGTGTGTCTTAAATTGTGAAATAGCTGTGAAAATATTATTCTCTATATTCTCAAAATCTATATAACGTACTGTAGGACTTAATTCACCCGTCAGTTGATTTTTTGAAACTGTTGTATTTTCAAGCAATAATTCTAACACTTGTTGGTTATTTTCCAGCAAGCTGTTCTTTGAAAAGGTAGTGATTTTTCTTACCGTTTCATCTATCTGCGCTTCGTTAAGGAAAGGGTTAATATTTTTAAGTGCAGTCCTTAATTTTGGTTGTAGAACTACCTCGCTAAATGTCTTACGGTAGCTTTGTTCTGGTGTTTGTTGCATCTCAAGTTGCAAAACTTCATTTGCATTTTTATCCCAGCCTAGGCCTATGAGTTGCTCTAATAGCGGTAATTCAACTTTACTATACTCATCGAGTTTTAGGCTTTTTCCTAAACTACCACGGTGCTTATTATCATTACTTAATATCATAGGCTATCTATTAAAAACTTTACTAATTATTTCATCTATTTCTTTAACAGAAAAAGCACCTCTTATACTGCCATCATCATTTACCTTCGGCTTATCTTCTGATACGATTAAGGTTCCGTTTTTTCCGCCGCCTTTTTCATACGTAAGAATATCATTGTCTTTATACCATTGATATTTGTCTTCCCAACGTTGTTTATATTCTTCATCGAAAAGCATCCCACAATGTTCCCAATAATAAACCTCGCCAGAATCTTCATTTTCAATAGTAAAATCAGGAAGTTTATCAACTTCTTTTATGGTCAATTTTTTCTCGTAAAGTGGATTTAAATTGTTATCAACTAATCGTTGATATATAAGCAGTTCACTTTTAGACCTTAGCATTTTGCCATCACTTGCTTGATGTATCAGGTTTTTCTCAAGATAATTACCTTCTACTTCTACCAATTCTGGTTTTTCAAATAAGTTTGTGATTCTGCGTAACGTATCAGACTTTAGTGGCGATGCCAATTCTTTAATGTCAAACACTTCGCCTTGAAATAACAAAATGACTTTTTCCTTTTGTCGTGTTAATGATGTGTAAAGCATTTCTCTTGAGAGTAAAAAACAAGGGTTGGGGACTACTAAAAAAACCTTTCCAAACTCGCTACCCTGCGCTTTATGAACCGTTAGTGCATATGCCAATTCTATAGGTGAATCCGCTTCCTCTTTGAAATCACTTGACCAAAAAGTATAGGAATAACCTTTCTGCGAACTAAATTCAATCTCAACGTTTTTAGGTTGTCCTTTGTATTTAGCATTTTTTCTCTTGAACTGGCCAGTAACCATTCCTATTTCACCATTAGCAATGTATTCCAATGAATTATCTTTAGGATATACATTTTTTCTTTTGTGGTTTCCAAGGTTGATAATTTTATCACCGTAGACTATCTGCTCAAGGCCAACAGGTTTAGGTATTTTCTTTTCGGTGTACTCGATAAGTTTTCCTGCTTTATTTGTGAAACTTTTCTTGTGACCCTTTATAGCATATTCTACTTTGTCCTTTCTGAATTGCTGATGTATTTTTCGATTTATTGCTCTAACACCATAAGGCTTTTCCCTTATGGGCGAAAGTATTTGCCAGCTCTCAACCTTATTAACTGAAGGTTCTATGTCAAAATAATTTGCATCTCTTGTATTGTTAAAATACCTACCATCGGTGGAACCTAAAGCTTGGTTGAACGACTTTACATCTTCAATAGAATCCAACTCCAGTTCCTCAATTAGTACTTTTTCAAAAACTCGGTTAAATTCTTCTTCATTTTCCCAATGTTCTACTCTTAGATATTTTGAGTTTGGTTTGGTTAATATTTGATTGATGATACTATCTGCGCCTGGCTCTAGTGCTTCACCACTAAACCATTCTGCTAACTGTAAATCTTCACGTCTAGAACCTCCTTGTCTTCGTTTTATGGTCAGTTCCGCATAGCCTTTTCCCACCCTGGGAAAAGCATTCTCAATATTGTTTGGTTTTAGATGTTGTATGACATCCACAAATGGCCTTCCTGCTCCAATAGGTGGCAACTGTCTGTGATCGCCTACAAGGATAAATCGTTTTACTCCTTTTATACAGTCTAGTGTAGTTGCCAACATTTCATCGGTTAGCATTGAGGCTTCATCTAATATCACGGTTTCATAAATCCCTTCGCAATGTTGCTCTGAAAAAACGTATTGTTGAATAGCACCATTATATCTGCCATATCCTGATAGGAATTGTGCCAAGGTCTTGGCGGTTACCTTTAAGTCTTTAGCAACTTCCTCCATTCGCACCCTTGCCTTACCTGTGGGTGCCAAAAGCAAAACGCCATTGTTTTCTACATCTTCTTGACCAGCTAGGATTGTTAATAAGGTGGTTTTACCTGTTCCTGCTGGACCTATCAATACTGAAAATCTACTTTCAGCTATTTCTTTTAAAGCGACCGCTTTTTCATTTCTCGCTTTTAACTCTTGTTTATCAGGTTCACCATCAGTAAAGGGATTTAGAGTTTCCTCCAATAGAGAAAACCAATCTGCTTGTAACTGTATGCGTTTGCCTTTAATCCTGTCGATTACCTTTTGATTTATAACGGATTTTGCTCTTGCCAAACGCTTTAGCTGATAGGCTCTATCGCCATTTTGCATTTCTTCTAATAAAATGTAATCTTTAAAATGTTCTTCAGCTAATTCAAAATAATCACTATTAATAGGACAAGTTGGTGTGATGGATAGTTCTCTTATTTGCTTAATGATTTCTTTTCGCGGTAATAAAGTATGACCTTGTAATGAAGCCCATTCTAATTGTTGAATGGTTAATGCCCGTATGCGACACATCTCGAATGGATCGTTATAAACCAGATTGCTTGGAAATAGATCTTCGGGTGGGTTTTTAAGGTACATTCCCAAATCAATAGTGCTCAACGCCACTGGAATAGTGGTATGCCTTAAATCTTCATAAATAAGATATGGATTTTCTAAATATTCTTCATCATTTCTCTCAATGCCAATACTTTCTCTTTCTTCAACCACAAATAGAAACATTGCTTGCTCAATAGAAAGGTCAAAACGACTCAGTAAATGCAATAGTTGAATGCGAGTGGGTTTTGACTTATCCTTTAAACGTTTATATAATTTTTTTGAATTGTAACCAATGAGTCCCGCTACATCCTCAGTCAATATGCCTTCTGGATTATCTATTGCCTTTTCAAAGAGTAACCAAGCATTATCTTTTTCATCTTCTAAAGCATTCGTAATTTGTGCTGCTACAAAATGTCCTTTCTCAATACCAAAAGCACATAAGGCTGCACCCATTCCAGGATAGTTGCCTCTTAATTTTTCCAGTTGGGCGATTTCGTTGTGTATCCATTGGATACTTTGTTGATGGTTACTACCAATTTTGAGTTCCTCAGCTTTCTCCAATGATTTGATACAGTCTAACAACACACGTATGGCACTATCATTACTCACGTGTTCGGTACCATAGGAAAATTCAAATTGTTTGTCACTCGGAACCACGACTGCTAATTCTGAAATATCGTAATCTGAATGTTCTTTTTGGTATTCCAACGCATCGTGATAGGGCAATAGAAAACCGTTTTTATTATCTTCACGAATGGTGTGCAAAATCATATGTTCCCAATAGGCTGCACCAAAACGTTTATTGCTACCCTCGTAAGCTTCTGAAGGGATGATTTTTTTAATTTTGCCCACACCTGCCAGTACTCTTCCTGATGATTCTACGAAAGGGACTTGTTTAGCATAGAAGAAAACCAAAGAACTTTCTTCTTGTAAATGTTCGAAAAAGCAATTTAATAAGGCTTTTTGATTGCCTATTTCCTGAACCCAATTATCGTTACCATTTTTTGCCCAATCCAGAACTGGCTCTCTGGCATCATCATAATTTAATGCAAAGTCTGTTGTTTTGTCTGTGGCATTTTCTTTTAGCATCCAGTAGTAGGGAACTGCAGCGGCAGAAAAACTGGGGAATTGCACCTGTGTAGGTTTTAAGTGACCGTGTGTATTTGGTGAACTCTGAGCATAGGGATGTTTGAGTGTCTTGTATATTGGAAACTCTGCCATAAATGTTGCACGCTCACCTATACATACGGGATAATCATCTTCCAGCAAATCATTGAGAAACTGACCTGCTAACTCTTGTTCTTTTTCGTCATTGCGGTTTAAAGCACAATTTTTCAAAATCAAGCAAGCACCATTGGCTTTAGGGTTATTGCATATACTACCGTTCCACGCATTGTCGTGCCAGGGTACACGTATGGATAAATGTTTTAGATTGTAGCGTGGATTGTATTTCATATTAGTTGTTCTTTTAGTAAATGGGTCACTCGTTTTTTGCCAGAAAGCAAGTCTTGCATTAGGCCTGTTTTTAAATCCTTTAATTTATTACGTTTTAATTTTTCTTTTTCAATAACCTCTACTTGTGAGCGTAACACTTCTAAAATTAATTGTTGCTCTTTAGGGTCGGGAATCTTTATTCTTTGTTTGGTTACATCGGGCTTTAATATTCTTGGAACCGTAGATCCTATAATTTTTGGATTCCATACCCCACTTTGTTGAAAAATCAATAATTGATAATAAAGAAATTCGCTTAACAGTATTCTTTCATCTGTACTAATTGCAATTACACGACGAGTTAACAAATGCCTATTTTCTTTTGGAAAAATAGCAACTTCACCTACAGGTGCCTCCATAGTAAATATTATATCTCCTCCTTGAGGAATTTCTCTTGTCAACCATATCGAATAAGTATATTCAGATACGAATTTTACAAATGGCTTTAATTTTCCATTTAAAACTGTTTCAGCACTTATGACAGGTATACCATTATCTTGATAGGGTGGGGTTTTCCCTCTGTAATCGCTAATATGCTTAATTCCTTTGGATAATTTATCGCAGTCCCATTCCACGGGAATACGCCCGAGTGGGCTATCCTTAAATTTATGGGTTTCTTCACTGCGTATGTTACCGTCTTTATCAATTCCCTTAGTAATAAGGTCTTGCATTAAACCTGTCTTAATACGCTGGTATTTGGCAATGAGTTGCTCGGTGTGGGAAATGGCATTGTCAACTGTCGTAAGTATTTGAGCTATTTTTTTTTGTTCGGCTGAATCTTTTGGAAGTATTAAGCTGTGTGCTTTAAAATCTTTCTTTTGTAAATGTTTTAAACCACTTCCTAAAAAATAGTTGTTGTTTATATAGTACAGCTTTTGCAGAAGGAAATAATATAAATATTTTGCACTTGTTTCCTCATTGACATAAATAGCATAGGTATCGGTAGAGTATGCGCATTTACCTTCATAAAATTTAATATTGGCCACACCGCCAGTTGATAGGAATAAATTTTCCCCATCAATTAGATATTCATCGTGAATTAAGATTTTGTCGCCACTCGTAAAAAATGGATACGAACCGTGATTTGTAGCACCAGAGACCTGAATTTTTGATTTAGGTTTCTCGTTATATAAATCCCCTAATTCTTTCTCTAACCAGCCATCTGGAATTTTATTTTCTTCAACCATCCTAATCAAAATAATTTAAAGCGGTTAGAAATTGATTAAGGTCGGTCATCGTCTCTTCTCGTTTTTCTTCAAGACTTTGGGCAGATACGGCGTATTTATCCCACAGGTTTTGATAAGCAGCTACCAATATTCTAATTTCCTTGCTTAAATAGCGTTGTAACTGGTCATTGATAAGGTCATAGTGCTTTTTAAGAATTAATTTTTTGGATTCTGTATCGCTTATTTGTCCACCTATTTCTGTAAGAAGCCCATCAATGCTATTAACTTTTGCTTCGAGTATGGCAATATTTTTTTTTGCCTTGTTGTATTGTTTGGTAATTGCCTTAAACTCGCCTTTTGCTGCTGTGACGAGGCGTAGTTTTTCAGGATTGTTTTTGTCTTTTTTTAGTTTTTTCTCCAAACCATTCACACTCTTCTTGATCTGCTCATAGGTTTCAGTCTTTTCTAGATCTGGTAAGAAATAGACTATTAGTTTTTCAATTGCAGCTTCCAAATTGTCTAATTCACCCTGCGCGGAATCTCTTAACTTTAAGGCCTCTGCTTTTTCATCTTCGGTACCGTAGCGCTTAATAACCAGTTTAAGAGCCAGCTCCTCCTGTTTTTCTTTGAGCTTGGCTTTATTTTCCTTTATGGACTTTTCTAAATTTTTAATCTGTACTTCTAAATCCTCAAAAGGTTTAGCGGCTTTGGTATTATTCTTTTCTTTAAGATAGTAAGTGATTTCAGACTTTAGTTCTCTTTTAGCCAGGGCTGTCGTTAATTTTTCATCCTCATCAGCTTCATACTCCAATTCACTAAATGCATCTTCTACGGCTTCTTCAAGTTCTGTTTGTGTTGAAGAAAGTTTTAGCTCCAAAGCTTCAATCTTTGCTTCTTCGGTTTTAAAAAAGGCTTCAATGAGGTATTCATCGGGAATCAAACTAGGTTCCCATCCATTTTGCAAAATAGTTTTTAAGTCATATTTAATGTTGTCCCACCAATTAACAAACACACCTGCCACTTGAAATTTATCTAAGACACCAACAGGTACAAAAGTTTCTTTCATCGTGTCCAGCAGTTCTTTTCTTACTCTTGGTGTTTTGTCATTGTTTAATGTTACATATAGAGACATTGGTTCTTGACTATTACCTTCTCTTTTTTCTTCGCTCTTTGGCGCAAGTGTTGAAAAATCTTCTTTTGCCAATTGCCACCAATCGGCAAGTTTAAGACCCAATTGTAGTAAGGTGCGTTCTACATTATCGTCATTCTCTATCGAAGTCTTAATTTGTTCCGCAGCTTCGGTTCCGCTCAGCCCAGGTTTTGCGAAAGCGAAATCCTTATACTTATCGTTTTTATTCTTAAACAATTGCTCTGCATTAAAATTAAATTTTTTGCACTGCGTTTCTTGTATAGCTTCTATCTCAGTAATGGGAACGCCACCTATTAAATGTGCCTTAACATCTTCTGGCTGTGGTGCAGGGGTATTATCAACATAACGGCGTATATTGAGTGTGAACTCGTTTTTTTCAATCTCACTCAAATCAACAAGACGACTGTATTTAGGCTGTTCAAATTTTGTATTGAATACGTAATCTATCTTTTCTACATCTTCTGGCCGAAGTGTATTTTGTTTTTTGCCCTCAGCAAATTCTTTATCAGCGTTTATGATAAAAAATTTATCCTTTAATTCATCAGGTTTACTTTTATTGAATATCATTATACAGGCTGGAATACCAGTACCGTAGAATAACTGTGGCGGTAGACCAATGATTCCTTCCAGTACATCTGCCTTGAGCATATTTTCCCGTATCTCGCGCTCTTTGCCACCTCTAAATAGTACACCGTGTGGCATTACGACAACTACCTTTCCATCACGTTTACAACTGGCGAGCATATGTTGTACAAACATTAAATCCGCTTTCTTACCAGTTTCTGGCGCCCAACCATAAGAAAAGCGGTTGGTAAATTCCATTTCCTGGCGGTTGTAGTTTTGGGAAAATGGTGGATTAGCAATTACACGATCAAACTGCCTTATACGGCCACTTTCTAGATTTAAGGGTTCTGAGAGTGTATCGCCAAATTCAACCGTGTATTTACTGATGTTGTGCAGAATGATATTCATTTTGCAAATGGCTACCACGGATGGTTCTAATTCTTGACCGAACAACTCTAAATTATCTGGATTGCCGCCTTGCTCACCTATATATGAATGTGCTTGAATTAGCATCCCGCCTGAACCCGCTGTAGGATCATAAACAGAATGGCCTTCTTCTGGTTTAAGTAGCTGAACCAACAGGCGTACTACTTGATTAGGTGTATAGAATTGACCACCTTTTTTTCCACTTTCGTCTGCAAAATATTTTAGTAAATACTCGTATGCCGCTCCAAGCAGATCAGGAAACTCAAAGTTCTCGTTGACAAGTGCTGGAAATTTATTGAAATGATCCAGCATATCTTTCAAGTCCTTATTCTTAACGATTTGCTTGCCGTCTACTTCGCGATTGAAATTGATACGCCCCTTAAATACACCGGCAAGTGTTGCTGCGTTTGCTTCTTCTATAGCGTCCAATGCTTTATTGAGCATTTCACCAATATTGGTTTGTAGGTGTTTTATGGGTGGCTGCTCGTTACCGTTTTCATCTATAAATCCAGTATTCCATCGTGCCCGTGGTGGTACGAAAAATATAGTTCCGTAGATATCTGGATCTTCGAGAATCTCAGCTAATGTATCTTTTGGTAAATGATTGTATTTCTTTTTAAGTTGCTCCCTTTCCACCTCAAACAAGTCAGACATTCGCTTTAAGAAAAGCATCCCGAAAATGTATTCTTTATATTCTGAAGGATCTATTTTGCCACGTAAAATATCTGCTGCTTTCATTAGAAAGCTTTCGAGTTGGGCTAATTTTATGGTTGTTTTCTGCATCAATGATTTTATAGACTAACTAAGTCGTTATTAATTCTCTCTTTAATTTTCTGTGGAACCCCTAATTCTCCAGCGATCTCCATCCATCTTGGAATCAACGCCTTCACATCCTCAATAATTCCCTTGGGATTTTTAATGACAAACTCTTCGGCAATAGTTAGCAAGTCTTTTACGGTAATCTCTGTCCGCTTTCCATTAATGGACAAAGCTCGTGAGGTAGTTTTAAATGTAAATAGTGGGTTGAGTGCATAGGTCAAATCGTATGCGGGTGCTAAATTCCAGCTATCCCTTTCTTTATTATAGATAAAACTGTGGTTCTTTAAATGGTCGTCTACGTTTCTAAATACATTATTAAATACCATACGCTTAAAAAGCTGTTGTAAATCTTTGTGTGGTACTTCTAGGCCTAATGCTACCTTGAAAACATTCTCATACGACGAGTTTTCCGGTTGACTTTTAAAGTCCCAACCCGTTAAACCTGTTACTGTCAATACGTGCTGTTTTTCTCCGTGTTGTCTATCATATCTAAGTGTGGCGAAGTGCTTATTTTCTATCAGCTTTGATTGCATCATATCAACACCTGCTTCTTGCGCTAATAAATAATAGGCGTATTCTACTTTTTCTTTATTGTAGCCATCACTATCATCAAGGTGTAGCTTAACTAGATAGTGATTGTAGTCGTCGCTTGTTTCCCTATCTCCAGCTATGATTTTACCAGTTTCTTTATGTTCGGATATTAAGATTTTTGGTCTTGCGCCACCTGCAGACGTCCCAATCTTGAAAACGTTTAGTAAAGACAATTCATCAAGAGTTGCCCCAGATGTATCCTCTTTTAGTTTTAATACTTTTTCTAAGATGTTAATGATTTCATCAATGTTTATAGATGAAGTATTGGGTAGCTCTTTTACGGGCTTATATTCTAAGGCTCCCATACCGCGATCTGCTACATAAGCCAACTGTTCCAATGGGGTTACTTTTTGGATGCCCCTTGCCGTTAACCATTCTTGAAAAATGATATTCCCAAACGTATCTGGCAGGGAATCAGCTATCATTGGTGGTAAACCTTGAAACGTATCTTGTTGGTATTCCGTAAATACCTGCGCCTGTTTGGTACGTTTGAAAATAAAGGGAAAGAGCTTTGAGTATTTGCCAGACTCTAAGAATTCAGGATTATATTGAAAAAAAGATTTGCCTTGGTCTATATCATAGCCTAATTTGCCAATCTCTTGGCCAAAAGCAATTATATCTATGATTTTATCTCTAGCCATTTATTAATATAATGAAATGTCATTTTGATCAACAATGACTTTATTTATTTGCTTTGTTATGGATTGTAATAATCCAAAATGATTTGCTACTTTTAAAACATTATCAAGTGTAGCATTTTTACCATTCTCGATGTTTTGAATGGTGGTGCTTGAGACATCAAGCACTTCTGCAAGTTCGTCTCTAGATAGCTCATTTGATTTACGAAGTACTTTACACGCCTCGCCAATCTTGACTTTCACATCTTTTATCGTCGTTATCTCTAACATATAATACCAATATAATGGTTAAATATAGCTATTTTTATTCATATTTACCATTATAACACTAAACATATTGTTTGTAGAATTAATATACTAAGCTTTACTTGGCGTGATTGGTATGATTC
>Ga0114908_1001374_pt1 | contig 12425 bp, 8 predicted proteins | sample MalvireepMed_s17_FD_87292 | JGI IMG/M metagenome (GOLD analysis project Ga0114908, IMG submission 87292) | Marine viral communities from the Global Malaspina Expedition - Malaspina viral metaG DeepMed_s17 | ecosystem: Environmental > Aquatic > Marine > Oceanic | place: Mediterranean Sea... | reverse complement strand
TACAGGAGATCCTACTACTACAGGAGACCCAACTACTACAGGAGACCCAACTACTACAGGAGATCCTACTACAGGAGATCCGAATGGCACAACGACACTTGATCCTGAAATGGAAGAAATTACAGTTACAGGCAAACAACCCGATTGGTCTTGGCCAGATATAGATGGTGTGATTGGTGGTTTAGGAAGCATGGTTGGTGGACTGGGTGGTTTTGGTGGTGGTTCAAACTGGGCACAAAAATTATTAAATGCTTATAACTTGTATGGCATGGTTGCAGGTGGTCCAGATCAACAACAAACAGGTCCCATGTCCATTGCTCCTAATTTTAACTTAGCTCCAGCAGGACTTGCAAACAATGCCCAAGCAATCGGACAGCTTCCTCCGATGGAACAAACGATTGGTTTACAATCTGGATATAATACACCAAACTCAATAGAAGAAGCGTTACGGAATATTGAGCGTTCTAAAATAGGGTTGCAGGGATTCCCTAAATTTTTCAATCCTGAAGTTTATGCTAATAGTGGTGGTCGAATTGGGGATTTAGTAAGCCCAGAACTTGATCGAGACACAATTCCAGCAATGTTAACAGAAGATGAAAATGTAGTCACAAGAAGAGGAGTGTTAGGGTTAGATTTGATGAACGGAGGAAATGGGAACTTTACAATTGGTCATCAAGTAGTTAATAATATCAACGATATAGGCGAACAGTATTTAGAACAGGTTATTGATCGTCCACTTTTCAATGGAGTAAAAAATGGCTGAGACTTTTCAAGACACGATTAGCGGAAAGGCACCACCAAAAGGAATTCAAGATTTCTATTTTGGTGCAGGTCAGGGAGTTCCTGGAATGTATCCGTTACTCAACCAAGCAACAGCTAATTATTTTGCGACGATGGGAATGCCTGGAGGCTCTCCCTACAGCTACCAAGATCCACGAATTGCAGGGTTTTCTCCTGCACAACAAGCGGGAATGGAGATTGCAGCTGGTGGTGTAGGTTCTTACCTCCCGTATTATCAACAAGCAGAAAAACTATACGGAGAATCAGGGGATGCTGCAAGAGGTGCTTATGGCACAGCAGCAGGAATGTACGGACAAGGTCTTAATTTCTCTATGCCTTCGATACAACAGGGTCTTGGTGCTTTAGGCGGTGCTCAAGGCTACACCCAACAAGCAGCAGGAATGTACGACCCATCGAGAACAAGCGAATTTATGAACCCTTATATGCAACAAGTAATTGATCCAATTACAGAATCATTAAGGGAACAAACAGAACAACAAAAACAAGCCATTAACCAAAAAGCAATTAGTGTTGGTGCTTTTGGTAATCGTCGGGCAGATATAATGACGGGCGAAGCAGAACGAGCAGGACAACGAGCCATGGGCGAAACAGTCGGTAATTTGTTAGCAGGTGGTTATGGTCAAGCACAACAAGATCGATTAGCCAGTGCGGAAGGAATGCGTGGACTGGGAGGTCAAATGGGGAACATTGCTGGTGGCTATGGTTCGCTTGGTGGTTTAGGTGCAGACATTTATGGTCAATACGGCAGGAACTTAGGAACACAAGGCATGAATCTTGGTACAACATTAGGAAATTTAGCAGGTCAATACGGAAATATGGGTTCTGCGTTATATGGACTTAGAGGACAAGATGCAAATGCCATGATGGGAATTGGTGGTATGCAACAAGGACAGGATCAGAGGTTTAAAGATCTTGCTTATCAAAACTATGTGGGACAGTACGCACTGCCTTATCAAACTCTAGGACAAGCCTTTAATATCGGAACTTCGGCTCTGCCATACATGGGGGGTACTCAAGGCACTCAAGCATACACACAGCAACAAGGAGGAACAAATCCATTCCTTGACTGGGCTGGTGTAGGGCTAGGTGCATACGGTGCTTATCAAAATTCGTAATGGCTAACGGGCTACAAAGTTTTGCAGGGTCTTCGAATCCTTTTAGTGTTCAAGAAGACAATGCTGTGAGAACTAAGAACGATCCGCCTGCGATAAAACCTAGTGATGTCGTCTACCCTATTGAAAACAATCAAGTGTTTGATTACTCAACTTTGAGTCCTGTTCCAGAGTCGAGCCCAGAACAACGGTATTCCAACCCGTTCACTGAATCAGATCCTTTCTCCATGAACTTTGATCCTGAAGAAATGTCTTTTACTCCTGAAAAATTTGATTTACAAGATGACGAAGAGTTCATGGAGCAATTATTAAACCCACAAAGCGAAGCAGCATCTCTCATTAGCGCTCAGGCTCGAGCCACAATGAACAAAAAAGATGCAACTCCAGAAGAGAAAGAAATCACATGGGGAGACGCAATTGGTGCAATGTCCTTGTATAATTCTTTCGACTCACCAACGCAAACAGACATATTAAATTCGTATAAAAGACAATTAAACGATGAATTTGGTATAGATGTAGATGACTTTAGAGACATTAATCGTTCTGGAGACCCCTATATCGCTGCTGGAGACACTCTTATTGAAGCAAATAGAGCTGGGTATTCCCCAGCCCAAGCGATTGGTAAAGCATTGAGTGCGTATAATGCAGAGAAAAAAGTCTCTGAGCTCCCCGATCCTAACTATGTAAACTTAGCTTTAAGTCTTTTAGATAAAAGTTCCACACAGGCTGCAGCCTATGCAAAATCAGGTGCAGGCTCAGGTGTGAGTAAAGATTATAAGATAACAGGAATGCTCGATGGTGTAGAAAGAACGGACATCGTTCCTCTGACACAAGAAGAATTAGCAAGAACCAAGCTGTTCGTTCCTAAAGGGACGGAAATATTTGAAGCCACTGCAGACGATAAAGGCACAAAAAATTATGCTTTTCTAACTCCTGGAGGAAAAGTCAAGCACACTGCAATGCGACCATACCAATACGATCAATGGGTAAAGAATAACCCCGATAGACAAATACGAGAAATAGACGATAAATGGTACGATACAAGATATGCGGTAGACGGTGAAGGTAATGTGTTTAGTGGAGACATGGACTATATGCTTTCAAAAGAAGGCTCAATTACTCCTTTGAAAAACACAACTGTAACCACTATGTTTGATAAAAAGAGAGGGAAAGAAGTTAAAGTTCCTAATGAAGCTGTTCTTGAAGACATGAAAAAACCAGCCAAAGACCGAAGATATTCTGCTCCTTCTGGCAGTGGGTTTTCAATTAGTATAGGCGAAGATGGTACTGAAATATCACAAGGAAATTTATCCACTTCTGGAACTCTACCACTTACTCAAATAAACAGGCAAAACGCAAGAATAGAAAAAGCAGTTACACCTATTGTTAAAATGGCAAACGACAAAGCACTGGTTCAAAGTGAATTAAGCGATATAATCACAAACATGGAACCATTGATGGCGAATCAAGGCGGTGGTTTTGCTTCAAGGGGAATAGCAACATTCACAGGAATAACAGACTCTTTCTCAGAAGTTGTCGATATACTTGGTTATGGTGATTCACCAAACACTGTGTTTTTAGACGCAGGAAGTGGAGAGAACATAAATTATAACGAGATGTACGAAAGGTTTAAACAAGAAAACGCATCGATCCAGAATTCTACTTTTTATAGAAGATTGTCTAATCAAGGCGCAGACCAAGATCGATTAGATCGAATGATTTTTCACTTAGCTATCGCAGGTGCTAGTGCTAAGGGATTCACAGGCAGAGCATTATCAGACAGAGATTTAGCACTTTGGATGAAAGGATTTGGTGGAGATGCAATGACTGGGGAAAGATTTAAAGCGGTTCTTTTCGACACACACGATATGATATTGAATCAATACGACGATTATTTAGAAGCATTTCCGTTAAGTGCTGGTAATATGCTTATAAATGTTCAAAAATATGGAACCTCTGAGTCTGGTGAGTCAATTCCGACCATAGGACAAGAAACAATAAACCCATTGGAAAAAATGAAATACATCCGAAGAACAGACGAAGGGTTTGAAATCGATCCAGCACAAATCAACATTTACGACACGACAATGGATCGAGAAAGAATAAAAGCATATCAAGGAAAGATGGCGCCAACTGTTGGAGTAGACAGAGAAGTAATCACGATAGATCGCAACCCAGATACAATTTCTTCTTGGATCGAAAGCCAAGACGACAGTGCTGCGGTCAGTGAAATGGGACAGACATTTGGTGAAATTATGTTGCCGTTCCGACAAAAACTGGCAGAAGAAATAAATATTATTTTAAACGATCGGTCGGCAGACCAAAGCGATGACGAAATCAGGAAAATCATTCGAGGAATCACTGAACGAAATTTAGAAGAGATGAAAACACAATATTTTCCAAACGACAACAGCAGATTCCAGTCTTTCCTTATGTACAACAGAGCGTACAACACTAGAAAAAGAAAGTAATGGGAATTTTAGACGACACTGGTGATCCAAATGATGATATGCTTGACGAGTATACGTTAGGGCTAAGTGAACTGTATGTACCACAGACCACACCTCCTCCCTTCCCAGGAATAGACACATACATAAGAGAACGAGGGTTTAATCCTGCAAACATTCGTAACGACATCACTGAAGAACAATTAGCAGAGATCACTGCTCAAGGCGAAAAAGCATGGTCAAGGCAACAAAGTGGAGATCAATTTTTCGACAGTGGACTACAAAGCCCTGCTGCTCGAGTAATGAACATCATACAGGGTCCAGAGCCTTCTCAAGTTTTTGATTCAAAAATTCAAGCAGTGTTGGACGATCAGTTTGAAAGAGCAAAAGAAGCAGGTGTAGACTTTGATGGTGCTCCAAGATCTTTACAGAATCAAATGTGGTTTGTTCCTGAAACAATGGACTCTCCGAGAGCGATGAATAAACTTTTAGGAGATTATTATACAGATGCTTTTGACGACGACAAATATCTAGTACACGATTTCAAAGTTCAAAGAGAACCACACACTAATCGTTTAATGTATGAAAATCCAGAAACTGGTCAAGCTACATTCTTTTTTGCTCCAGGAATGCAAGGAATGGACATTGCGATGGAGCTACCTAAAATCGGAGCAATGATCGGTACAAATTTAGCTTTGTTGCGTGGCACTAAAGGACAAGGGGGAATCCCACTACAATTAACATCAGATATTTTAAGTTATTCAGGTGCAAGATATGCAGAACTAGCACTTGCAAGAAGAAGAGGATTATTAAAAGTTGACTTAGGTGAAGGAACTGGAAATAGAGATTGGACAAACGAAGAAATATCAGCACAGGTGGGTAAAGAACTGTTGTTAGTTGGTGGTGCTTCTGCAAGTGTGCCTTTAGCTATTCGATGGATGAGTCCTGTTATGAAATCTCTCACAGGTTCTAAAATGTTCGATCGAGTAAAAGATTTACCTTTTGAAATAGCACCTTTTGTTCAAGCCTTTGACCAAGTCAAAAACTATTACGCTGGTCTTGGTCCAAAAGCATTAGAGCTTTTTGAAACTATGACTGCTCCACAAATAATGAAAGCAGCAACACAGATGGACAATGTCCGTGTAGTTCCTGCAAGTCCTATGGGTCGAATGGCTGCAGAAGCAGAGGGTGTACCCTATACCCCTGAAGCATTTCCAGACACGATGATTAGACAAATGGACGAGATCCGTGTCGCTGAAGCTGGAGATGTTCCAAAATTATTAGAGGGTCAAAAAAGAGCACAAGACGAAGCGTTTGATAGATTTACAGGAGACGTGTTAGAGGAAGGCGGTGGTCAAAGAACTGTATCGGAGATTATAGACGAAACAGGTCAAGCCTCTAGAACACAGCTAGGCGAAGGCATGATTGATGTAGCAGAAGGTGTTGCAGCACCAGCCATTGCAGCAGAGACTCGAGTTCTAACGGAAATAACAAAAGAACCGTTAGAGCAGGGTAGAAATTTTGTTAAAAGTGCTACTGAAGGTCCAGAAGCAGCAGCAACAGTTAGAGGAACATTAGAAAAGGCTAAACAACAACGACTGGAGGATTATGTTTTAGAAGTGAATGACATCTCTTCAGGTCTGAAGTTTGGTAGAACCATCGATACTGGTCCAGTCATACAAAACGCTAAAGATTTATTGGCAGGTGTGAGGAAATCTTTTTATCCAGCAATGGAAAAAGAAGCAACAGAAGGACTATTAGACCCAATCGTTTTCGGAGTTACGAAAAAAGGACAACCTAAAAAACTCACGATGGACGAAGTAGACGGATATATTAAAAAAATTAGAGAGCAAAAAAGAAAAGCACTGGATGCTGGGGATACTCCTCGATACAATGCAATGAAAGAAGTCGAAGGTGTCTGGATGGACATACAAGAAAATGCCATCCGAGAACAAGCAGAAGTACTGGGTGGAGATGCTGGGGAAGAATTGATTAAGCGATTGGATACTAATAAACAGCAGTATAGACAATATATCGCAGATTTTGAAGAAGGAATAATGGACCAACTGCTTGGTCGAGTTAAGGGAAGCACAAAATCTGTAGGTCAGTACAGTTTAGACGATGTCGCTTTTATCAATCGGTTGTTGGCAAACTCCAGCGAAGCAGACACCATAATGTTGAGAGAAATTTTAGAAAAAGCAGAGAATCAAGATGCTTTAAATTTAGTTAAAGGTACAATCAAGCAGTCGTATAAAGATAAAATGTACACTGGTCCAGGACAACTCAAGCCTTTAACCAAAGAACAGCACGATGCTTGGTATCAGCAAAATCGTAGAAACATTGAACGATGGCTCGATCCAGACGAACTTAAAGCCTTTAAGAATGCCAGTGATGCAGCAGAAGCGATAGAACAAAGAATGTTAGGTCAAAATGAAATCCTTGCAGGATTGAGAAAAACTCCTTGGGGCAAGGAGCTTGGTCAAACTGTTGATAAACCGTCAACCTTGTTCAATAAAACATGGGGTAAAGACAACTTTAAACAAACTAAAGAACTTTATGACATTTTAGGCAAAGGTGGTTCGGCAGGGGACGAAGTAATAAATGGGTATAAATCTCAAATCATGAGAGACATTCTCGATAAAAGCAAAAACATGACTAACACAGACATGTTAGAAAAATATTTAAACACAAATAAAGATTCGCTTGATGTATGGTATGGTCCAGAATTTGCAAAAGGGTTAGAAACCCATCTAAGGATAATGAAGGTTTTCGATCCATCGAAAGGCGGTACTTTAAAAGGTCCAGGACTAGCCAATAGAAATGTAGTATACAAAGCAGCAACAGATGCAGCAAGAGTGTACGTGGGCTTATTTACACGTCCAGGAAGAATATTAACAGCAGTTAGTCGATTAGGCTTTAATGCAAAACAGAAAAGAGTAGTCAAAGATTTATTAAACCCACAAGGGTTGGTCGATCGAGCTAAAGCCACTCAATGGATGACTGATCCTTATATACAATCTACACTCAGAGCTCTACAAGTATTTAACATAACGGATCGAAATCCTATTCCCATGGAGGGAGGAAAAAATATCCCTACTGCACCAGAACTTACTGATATCGACAAAAAGTACGATCTGGGGTATTATGGACCAATGAAATTGAGGTATGATTTATGACAACCCCAGCACCAGGAAACACACAAACACCACCTAATTATCCCATGTACGGCATGATGGGAGGTGGTCTTGGAAGTATGGGAAACCCCTACGGAACAACATGGCAAAACTACAGAGGAGGATATCAGCCTCCTATGATGTACGGTGGTTTGGGAAGCATGTATGGTGGAATGGGTGGTTATGGTAATTATGGTGGAATGGGTGGTTACGGTGGAATGGGTGGTTACGGTGGTGCAATGATGAGACCACAAATGAACCCATATGGTTCTCCATTAACAAATCAATATGGGATGGGGTTAATGGGTGCAAACCCTTACGCATACTCTCAGTCGTTAAGAAACATGGCTTATTATCAACCACAAATGGGAACACAAACCGATTTACAAAATTTAATGGGTTATCAACAACAATCTTTTAACCCATATCTTCAGGGAGGAACGACTGACCCTAATGCAACAACTACAGGAGATCCATCAACTACAGGAGATCCATCAACAACAGGAACACCAACAACAGGATACCCAACAACAGGAACACCAACAACAGGATACCCAACGACACCTTACTATGGTACGACTGGTGCACCACTAGGAACTACAGGTATGCCAGCAACTACAGGTATGCCAGGATATACTACAGTTGCGCCACAACAACAGTATGGTCTTGGGAGTATGGGTGGTTATGGTGGTTATGGTGGTTATGGTGGTTATGGTGGTTATGGTGGCGGTCTTCGTGGTGGTGGGTACAACCCCTACGGATTCAACCCATTTCTTCGTTATTAGCTTTTCTTTCTAACTGTCTGTTTATGAAGTGTTTCAGGAACGCTCTCCAGAACTCTTTTTCATCTAATAGACAACAGTCAACACAAAGATAAAATGCTTGAGGAGTTCCCCGAGCTCTGTGTAATCTGCTCATTTTTACTGGGGCTTTATAGCAACACTGACACATCTCAACGAATCCAGTCTTTCCACGCTTCTTCGCCGAGGACTTGGGCTGCAATGTTTTGTTTTGCCAAAAGCGATTTAACAATTTTCTCATCTACTGTTCCTTTACAGACTATGTCTATGTATGTGACCTTGTTTACTTGACCTATACGGTGAGCTCGATCTTCTGATTGTAAGCGTTTTTCTAAGTCGAAATTGTTTGAATAGTATATCACAGTAGATGCTTTGGTTAAGTTTATTCCATACCCACCAGTCTGTGTATTACCAACCATAAACCTTAAAGGCGATTTAACATCTTGAAACTGTTTAAGATACAGCACCCTATTATCATCGCTTGTATCACCATAATAAGAGCCTACAGAGTCGTCTCCATAGACCTTTTTGATTTCGTTTACAATACGTTTTATATCGTATCGATAATTTGCCCAAATAATCGCCTTCCCTTCAGTTTCCTCTAAGATGCTCATAAGTTCATTTAACCTTGTAGACGTTAACTCTATGTTTTCTCCTAAATCTGTGGTTGTGTAACCACAAGAAATTTGATGGAGTCGAAGCATTTTAGTTAAAACAGAAGTGACCGAGACTTGTTGTCTTTGTTCTTGTTCGTCATATAGGTCTGTTATCGCATACTTTTTAATTTCGTCGTAAACTTTTTTCTGTTCTGGTGTAAGTTCTATTTTTCTTGTTATGTAGATTTTATCGGGTAAGTCTAAACAATCTTTTTTAAGTATCCTGGAGCTAAATTTATGTAAACTTTTAGTTAATTCATCAAGGTTTTTATACCCCACCACTTGTTTAAATGTTCTTCCCCCAGCACTTCTATTGATCATTTCAGCATATCTTGCTCTAAAACTATAGAAACTGGTAAACCCCAACAACTCAGGGTCTAAAAATTCACACTGGGTGTACAGGTCTAAAGGGCTACGAGTGACAGGAGAGCCAGTTAAAATCCTGCGGTACTCTGCGTACTTAGACAATCTCACAATGTTTTTGGTTCTTTTTGCACTGGGAGATTTAATGGTCGTGCTTTCATCGATGGCGAATAATGCCCTTTTGCTTAATAAAAACTTCCCTGCGAACTTAGCACCCTTAACTGTGCTGAATGCTTCAACATTCATAACAAGTATTATTAAGTCTTTGCTGTGCTCCAGAGCTGATTCTCGAAGCTCTTTATTCCCTTTAGTTTCAGAAGGAGACCACTTTATAACTTTTGATTCTATGTAGTCGGGAAGATGAAGGGGAAATTCTCCACTTACCCAATTATCATACACCCCTTTCGGTGCAACAATAAGTGCACTGTCTATTTTGCCTTGGTTATAAAGGATGGCTATGTTGTCGATGAGTATTTTACTCTTACCACATCCCATTTCTAGAAATAAAGCATGTTCTATATCAGACCAACTTTTCTCTAGAGCATCCTTTTGATGTTCATAGGGTTTTGTTTTATATTTATACGCTAACAATATCTTCTCTCTTTTCTTTCTTAGTAAAAACAACGACACAGACAGCCCATGTCGTTGTAAATACTATATAAGGAGTTATGAACTTTAAAAATAAAGATAATAACACACATAAGCATATCTAGTTTTTAAAAAAAGTAAAGTAATTAGATGTCATTATTGCTATTTTATGGGTAATACCCCTTCAATAACCACAGGTAATAATCAAATTTTTGTTAAAAAACAAATGTTTACACGATTGGGTATTGGCTTATTGCCTGAAATCGTGTGTTTTGTAAAAATAAAATCGTGTTTTCTTCCACAGATAATATATAATATTTTTCGGAGAGGTCGACAGCAGACCAGTTATTTATATACCCCCTTCAAACTAGCTCCGTTGGGCTCTCCAACTTTAGTGCTTTACTTTTCTATTTAGAGAAGTTATGCTTTGGTTTAAGAAATAAGAACTCAGACAGGAGAGCAAATAGTGACAGTGTATGTCGTCCAAGAACCTAACGCCAATAAGAACATCTTATCTGCTACGGATTTTGGAGAGTTGAAAATGATTCTCCCAGCTAGGGAGAACATGATGTTTAGTCCTGCACCGACAGTTTCTAAAATAAAAGCAGCATTGAAAGACTACAGCGACGATGATTATATTCTTTGCATAGGCGATCCTGCAGCTATCGGTATAGCCATACATTATGCACTCATGGCTAATCGACAAAGAGTGAAGATTTTAAAATGGGACAGAAGAGAATATAGATATTATCCAGTAGAGGTGGAAACATGAAAGAAGAAAGCGTACTAGACCAAATCTTATCAGACCAAGAGGAGCAGATTAGTGTTTCGGATGACGGAATACAAACTATTGCTGTTTTGGCAGAGTCACAAGTTGACTTAGAAGAACAAATAGAAGAACTGAATAATCAGTTAAAGGTGGTTAAGGAAAAACACCGAAGGATTTCAGAGGAACAGTTGCCAGAAGCACTACAAGAGGCAGGTGTTTCGGAGTTTAAATTAAAAGACGGCACAAAAGTAAGTACATCTACTTATTATAGTGCACGCATAACTCCAGACAACAAGGAAGAGGCTTTTAAATGGCTCCGTGAAAATAGATTTGCGGATCTGATTAAAAACACAGTATCGGTCAGTTTCGGAAGAGACGAGGACGATTCTGCACGGGAACTTCGTGAGGAACTCACTAGGAATAGGTACACCACTGCTCAAAAACAGTGGGTAGAACCTATGACCTTAAAAGCGTTCGTCAGGGAGCAGGTTGAAAAAGGCACTGACCTGCCTTACGAGACCTTTAATATATACATAGGTCAAAAGTCCAAAATCAAACGAGGAACTTAAAATGGAAGAAAATGAAACAGTTAATCAAGAACCTAAAGCTCAAAACCAAGTTGCGACCCTGTCTATGGAAGATCTTTCCGCAGACGCAGGGTCGGGGTTAGAGAATGTCACACCAGAGGATCTAATCATACCACAACTAAAGTTGGTACAAACTAATAGCCCTATTGTTGATAGAAACGAAGGCGCATATATTGAAGGCGCAAAAGTTGGAGATATAGTCAACAGTGTTACTGGTGAATTTTACGATGGAGATAAAGGAGTACAGGTTATTCCTGTTGCCTACCGTCGTGTTTTCTTGGAGTTTGTTGATAGAGAAATGGGAGGTGGGTTAGTTCAAATACATGATAATCCCAGCATTCTTTCTAAAACTACGAGAAGCGAAAAAGGGCAAGATGTGCTAGAAGGCGGTAACTATATACAAACGACCGCTAACCACTACATCTTAATCATAGAGGGAGATAAAGCAACTCCTGTTATGTTAGCCATGTCTTCAACGCAACTCAAAAAATCAAGAAGATGGAACTCCATCATGGCTGGTATAAGGATAACTGGCAAAGATGGAAATTCTTTTGTTCCAGCTTCTTATAGCCACATGTATTCACTTTCTAGTTCTCCAGAAAAGAACAACAAAGGAAGTTGGTACGGTTGGAGAATAGACCTCGTAGGTCGGTTAGAAGATCTAAATGCATACAACCAAGCAAAAGCATTTGCCCAAAGTGTTTCCACGGAAATCGGTCAAGTTGCTAAAGTGGAAGAAGTAGAAGCATTTTAACTTCTCGGGACGAGGTCAGTCAGAAAACCCATCCCTCACTGACCTCGTTCCTATTTTATAGGAAAATGAATGGAAGAGATAGCAACCAAGTTTTACAGACTATTCGGAGGATCTAACAGAGCTCATGGAATATTTGAAATTGATGCGTTGTCTACTGATGTTAAACAAAAGGGAAAAGCTAAAACTGTTAGAAGCGGTGGTGCAGAACATAAGCACTGGATAGGACATTTAAACGGGGAATACGGATTAGGTATTATCCCCATAACTAAAAAGAATCAAGTTTCCTGGGGATGCATAGACATAGACACATACCCCTTAGATATTCCTCACATCGTTAATTTGGTTGAATACCAAAAGTTCCCATTAGTTGTTTGC
>Ga0114908_1001367_pt1 | contig 12448 bp, 6 predicted proteins | sample MalvireepMed_s17_FD_87292 | JGI IMG/M metagenome (GOLD analysis project Ga0114908, IMG submission 87292) | Marine viral communities from the Global Malaspina Expedition - Malaspina viral metaG DeepMed_s17 | ecosystem: Environmental > Aquatic > Marine > Oceanic | place: Mediterranean Sea... | reverse complement strand
CAACGCTTACTACTGTCGACATCAACGGTGGAAACATTGATGGTACCGTAATCGGTGCAGCTTCAGTCGAAGCTGGTAGCTTTGCTGCCGTTGTTGGTACAACCGGTACGTTCTCGTCGACTCTTTCCGGGTCAACGGTTACTACCCACGAAGTGACCACCAACAAGTTGCATGGTACAGGTATTGTAACTCAGGACAATATGCAAACTGCCTCCGTTTTGACTTCCACTATCCTTGATACGGCAGTCACGACAGCAAAGCTTGCAGCATTGTCTGTAACTAAGGCAAAATTAAATCAGGATGTTGTTATTAACAAGACTGATGCTAATGGCGGCTTAACGTATACTTCTGGTCGATTGAGTGTTGGCTGGAGAAGACAATCACACGTTAGGGCTGATGGCTCAAACATCAGTGGTTCAGTTCCTACAAAGGGTATGTTTGCAACACATGCCATGGCAACTCCGTACACTACTGCCTCTCTAAGTGCGCAGCCAATGTCGGGGTCTTTGATGGTGTTCTTGAACGGTGTTCTTTTACACGGTCAACATCCAGGAACTAGTTCTGCTGCGACTATAACGCAAACTGATTATCGTGTTGACACTGGTAGTGCTGGTGCATATAAGGTTCTTATGCACAGTGCTTTGGCTTTGGATAGCGATGATATACTTACGATTACTTTCTTGTCTGGTTCTGGTGTTAGCTCATAAGAATTAGGTTGTAATTGTTCACTAAGGGATCCGGTTTTCCGGATCCCTTTTTTATTATAATGTTTTAATTACTTTTTGAAATACTGAATACTATTTAGTTAAAGAAATACCATTTATATAACCGCAATGTTCTGTTTGTGATTTATAAGAGCTTTTGGTTTAAGGAGAAAAAGATATGTCCGTAAGAAGATTCAAATTTGTGTCACCTGGCGTTTTTATCAACGAAATTGATAATTCCCAATTACCCAGAGAGGCAGAACCGGTTGGGCCGGCAGTCATTGGTCGATTATCCCGCGGCCCGGGCAACAGACCTGTAACTGTGGGGTCGTTTAGTGAGTTCATTGAAATATTTGGAAACCCAATCGCTGGTGGTCAAGGTGGTGATGTTTGGAGAGAAGGAAATCTCATGGCGCCCACGTATGCCGCATATGCCGCACAAGCTTATTTGCGAAATAGTAGCCCAGTAACTGTTGTTAGGTTGTTAGGGGTTGCTGATCCAAATGCAGATTCTACAACTGATGATGGTACTGTTGCTGGAGCTTCTGCTGGGTGGAAAACGGATAATACGTTAGGAGCTAGTGGGACAACCGCTGGTGGAGCGTATGGACTTTATCTTTTTACTTCAGGCTCAACACAGAGAGATCTTCGCAATACTTTTGATACTCGCCCCCGGGGAGTTCGAGCTGCAAATCGGGGTACTGGCTCTTTAGCAGCCGTTTTTTACTTTGATAAAGGTGGCATTATTTTAACTGGCTCTACAATTGCTGGTTCTACCGGTTCAGCTTTTGCTGAAAACGGCGCAACCGGTTCAGCTATAGCGATCAAAACTAATAATGCGAATTTAATGGAATTTACAGCTCAAGTATTTGAAAATCAGGCGGTTACAACGACACCAACAAAGATTGTTTTCAATTTTGACAGAGATAGCGATCGGTATATTCGAAAAGTTTTTAACACAAATCCAGCTTTATGCAGTGCAGTGAATGCTAAGCAGAAATATTACTGGCTTGGTGAGACTTTTGACAGACATGTAAAAGATACGCATGCCGCAACCACAAATATTGGCCAGGGCTCTCTTGCAGCTGACGGCTCTTTGTATGGTGTTATTGTGGGCCTCAATGGTTCAGCGACCGGACAAGACTGGGGTATCAGAAATATTGATACTCAGCCTTCAAAGACTGGATGGTTTTTTAGTCAGGATTTAACTAATGATTCCACAAATTATAATCCTGCGAATATGCAAAAATTGTTTAGATTGGTTACGCTTGATGATGGAGAGTGGTCAGCTAAAAATTTGAAGGTTACCATTACGGATATTAGAAAAGGCTCTGATTCCAATCCATATGGTACATTTACGGTTGTACTTAGGCAAGTTAGAGATCATGATGGCGCCCCTAGAGCTATTGAAAGGTTTTCTCAATGTGATCTAAACCCAAATTCCAATAACTTTGTAGCGAAGAAAATTGGTGATATGTATCAAGAGTGGGATACATCACAAAATAGGTATAGACTTTATGGAAATTATCCTAATCAGTCAAGTTTTGTAAGAGTTGTATTAAATGGAGATGTTGAAAATGGAGCCAGTGATCCAGCATGTTTGCCGGCTGGTTTTTATGGTCCTCCTGTCCCACGTACTATAGGCATAGGAGTAACAACTGACAAAGTGGAATTCACAACCCGCTGGGCCACCGAAGCAGGCTTTCGAACAACACTAACCACCAACAATCTTATTGATACAGATACTATTATACTCTCTAGAAGTATGGGTACGATGCTCCCAATTGCAGCTATTCCGGCTAATAGTACTGCTTCTATAATACACCCAAGGCTTCCTTTGAGAATTTCTAGTTCTGATGAAGGCTTATCGAATCAAAAAGATGCATGTTTTGGAGTTAGTACGTATAGATCACCTTCTAGTACTAGATTTGAAGAATCATATTTGGATCTTGTTATACCTGGTCCTTCTTCTTTTGGTTACTATGATGCAACTTCAACAAGTGAACCTTCTTTCATCTTTTCACTTGATGATCTAATGATAAACCAAACTGCTTCCCACGCGGCACTAGCGCCGGCTGATGCAACGTTTGCATGTTACGCTTCTGGTTCCAGGAGAGTAGGAAGATCATATACCGCAGAAAGAAAGTCTTTCTCTGATCTTTTGGATACAGGCTTTGCTAGTTTTACTGCTCCTCTTTTTGGTGGGTTTGACGGGATCAATATTAAGCAGAAGGATCCTTTTGGTGATCATGTTTTTGGATCTACACCAACCTTTAAGTCAAATTATGCAGCACATTCTATAAAGAGAGGTATAGATTCGTTAGCAGACCCGGAACAGGTAGAAATAAACATGATGGCCGTTCCTGGTGTTCGTAAACCGCTCCTGACGAACAGAGTGCTTGAAGTTTGCGAAAGTAGAGCTGATGCATTAGCTATTATTGATGTTGAAAAGGGTGGGTATGCGCCCTCTACTGAAACTACTAATGATTTTAAGACAAGAATAACTAACAACTCTGTTGCAGAAGCTGTTTCTGCTATAAAGTCTAGAGGAATGAACAATAGTTACGGTTGTGCATATTTCCCATGGGTTAAGATTTATGATGCCATAAACGACTCGCAGGTTTGGGTACCACCATCTGTTGTTGCAATCGGAACATTCGGATCTGTTGAGAGGAATTCTGAACTTTGGTTTGCTCCAGCTGGTTTTACCAGAGGTGGTTTGAGCGAAGGTTCCGCAGGGTTACCAGTTGTCGGTGTTTCTCAGAGATTGACATCGAAAGAAAGAGATGATCTTTATGAGCGTAACATTAATCCAATTGCTACTTTCCCTGCGGAAGGTATTGTGATATTTGGTCAAAAGACATTACAATCTACACGATCTGCTTTAGATAGGATTAATGTCAGAAGACTTATGATCTTTGTTAAGAAAGAGATTTCTAGAATTGCTTCCAGGCTGCTGTTTGATCAAAACGTACAAAGCACTTGGAATAGATTCCGTGGCCAGGTCGAACCTTTCCTTGATAGTGTAAAGGCCAGACTAGGTTTGACAGACTTTAGGGTCATTCTAGATGACACAACTACGACACCTGATTTGATTGATAGAAACATTATGTATGCAAAAATATTCTTAAAGCCAGCGCGAGCTATAGAATTTATTGCAATTGATTTTGTAATCACAAATACTGGTGCTTCTTTTGAGGATTAAAATATAATAAAAGTTGCGTATTAACTACTTAATATTGTACGTAACTTATTTAGGAGGATGTGAATAATGGCTTTAGATGGATTTTGGTCAGACTTTAGCGTAGAACCAAAAAGAAAGTTTAGGTGGCTTTTAAGCTTTAGGGGTGTCCCACAGTGGATTTTGAAAAAGGTTACTAAACCTAGCATTACCATCACAGAAGCAGAACACACCTTTGTTAATTATAAGTTTTATTACCCGGGACGAGTTGAGTGGTCTGAAATTACTATGACCTTAGCAGATCCTGTTAATCCGGACGCATCGGCTACCATGATGCAATTGTTAAAAGATTCTGGTTATGTTCTTCCACATAACTTTCTTACCGATGACCGATCCCCCGGAAAAGTACTTACGATTTCTAAGCAAAGAGCTGTTGAGTCTGTAGGCGGTGCCCTCTACATTCAACAAATTGATGCAGATGGCAACCCACTGGAGGAATGGAAACTTCACAATCCATGGCTTAAAGCCGTCAGCTTCGATGAATTAGATTATGAAAGCGAAGATATTAATAATCTAGAATTAACTTTTAGATATGATTGGGCTTCTCTGACTGATGTCGGCGGCGCCCCGGGCCGCGTTGATGTAACAGCCGCCCGCCCGTCAGGTATTTTAGGAAGATAATTTAAAATAGTATAAAAACATGTTACTATAAACATGTTCTAAATTAATTTTAAGAAAGTGAGGTTAAAAAATTGGCCAATAGAAACGAATCGCGCCGAAAAAGCGTTTCTGCTGTTCCTGATCAAATTCCCACCCCGGGACCTGCATCAACATCTCTTTTAAACTTTTCAATGCCTACCGAAATTGTAGAACTCCCATCTAAGGGTTCATTTTATCCAAAAAATAGCACCCTATTTGGGAAAGAAACAATTGAGATTAAGTTTATGACAGCAAAGGATGAAGACATTCTTACTTCTCCTTCATTGTTAAAAAGAGGTCTTGCGATTGATAGGATGCTAGAGAACATCATCCTCGATAAATCGATTAATCCAACAGATTTATTAATTGGTGATAGAAATGCTTTATTGGTTGCTGCTAGAGTAACCGGTTATGGTAGAGCTTATGAAGTTAATGTAACTTGTCCTTCGTGTGGTGAAACTCACGATAATGAGTTTGATTTAGGTGATTATGAACAATATTATAAGAAAAGTGATATTGAAGAGAGTACTTTTACTGTGACCGAAAGCGGCACAATACAGGTAGAACTACCAAAGACTGGTTTTATGATTGAATTTCGCCCACTATCCGGGCGGGATGAAAACCAGATGGCGAAAGCAAGAACAATGAAAACTAAAAACAACTTGCCTAGCTCTCAGTTAACAGACATGTTTAAGATAATGATAGTTAATGTTAATGGAGTTGAGGATAAGCCACAAATAGCTGAATTTATAGATAATATGCCAGCTTTAGATTCTAGATATCTTAGGTTAGCTTATCAAGATGCAGTTCCGAATTTGGAATTGTCCCAGGCCGTGGAGTGCCCACATTGTGGGTACACAACGGAAATGGAGGTACCTATAACGGGCGAGTTTTTTTGGCCTGGGTAATAGGTACATAGAGAACGTCTATGAAGAGTTTTTCTTACTTAAGCACCATGGAGGATGGGGATTTTATGAGGCATATAATTTACCTGTTCAGATAAGAAGATGGTTTCTTAAGAGGCTAGTAAAACAATTCGATGACGAACGCCAGGAGATGGAAAAAGCAAATCGTAAAAAGTAAAGTGAAATAGGGTTGTGTTTTTCGCAGCCCTATTTTGCTTTATGCACACTATTTATGATAAGCGTTGTGTTTTGGAGGCTTAACCTTGTCAGAACAAGAACAAGAAATCTTTATTGACTTAACTTCTTTAAACGAAAGTTATCTCACTTCTATGGGCACAGGAATCAAAATGCTGCTAAACGCTCTGTTCAGAGGCAGTTATTTACCCGTTAGAATCAGAGGCACTAGAACACAATTTGATAGATTTATGCGTACTCTATCTGCTGAAAAAAGATATATCTCTTCTTTTAATCAACATGGCTTGGATAACGCCGCCACATATCGAAGCAAGCACGTTTTGGACCAGGCAGTCGGTAAATTCGAAAAAGATACTGGAATGATCTGGCCATTCAAATAGGAGCATATGCTTATAAATGGCAGCATTAACTAGAACTCAGATCGAAGCTCTTATCCGAAGAGTACTACCTGTTATTTCTCCTACAGATTTAGATGAATTAGTCAATCTTTTACACGGTGCGTCTACAGCTGCAAGTATAACAGCGGGAGGTACAAGAGCCGGCGCACCGGACGCATTTGATCCCGCCTCCGTCGCTGCCTACGCCGCCCGCGTCGAGGAAGTTAACAAGAGAATTGAACGAAGACAAGCGCTTCAATCTGAGATTATATCTGGCGAACAAAAACACCGCGATAATTTGACTGATCAGATAAAGATCAAAGATATACAGATACAACAAGAAGCAGAAATAATAAATTATATGGTCCGCGGTGTCCAATCCGGCGAGGAGCTGACCGAAGCCGGCAAAGAAGAACTTAAGAATAGAATTAAGAATCTTAAGGAGCTTAAAAAAGAGAACAAAATACTTGAAAAAAGAATTGGGCTTTTAAAAGCTGCTGAAGATCATGGAAAAGGTTTAGCAGATAATTTTGCAGGACTTTTTGGAGTTTCAGATAAAGGTTTTGCGGGCTTACTTTCAGGTTTAATAAAATCAGGTGATGGTTTTAAGGGACTAACTGAAACAGCTAAAGGGTTTGGAAAAGGCCTAACAAGATCTCTTTTAAACCCCATTACCCTTATGGGCGCCCTGACTACTCAACTTATAGAAACAGCGTTTAGAGTTGATACATTAAATGCGTCCTTGTTTGTACAAACTGGTTTAGAAAATATGGGCTTTATGGCTGCTGATGTAGCCACTCAATTTTCATCACTTACAGTAGATTCAGAACATTTAAATTCAGCAATTATAGGCCTTCAAGGCTCTTACAAAGGATTTTCAGACTTAACTGCTGCTAATAGAGAAAATCTAGTAGCTACTACTGCACTGCTTGATGGACTAGGTGTTAGTTCACAAGATACAGCGGAATCGCTAGGGTTTATGATAAGCAGTTTAGGAATGTTGCCGCAAGAAGCAGAAACAGTTTCCAGAGAATTGGTAACATTAGCTCAAGACATGGGCCGCCCCCCTGCAGAATTTATGGCAGCATTCGCCACAGCCCGCACAGGATTGGCAGTCTATGGTAGAGGTATGGTTGTTGAGTTTAAACGCCTTGCAGCGGCGTCTAAGGTGCTTAATATGGATGTTGGTGAATTAACCGGTGCCCTGGGAGAACAATTCGATACCTTCGAGGGATCTGCCACAGCAGCTGGCAAACTTAATGCTTTGTTAGGTGGGCCGTTCCTAAATGCAACTGAATTATTGGGTATGACAGAATCCGAAAGGTTGGTGACATTAAAACAAACTTTGGATGCTCAAGGTCTATCTTTTGATCAAATGAGCAAATTTCAGAGAAAAGGTATTGCGGCTGCAATGGGAATGGATGCAGAGCAATTAGGAAAAATTATGAATTCTACTGCTGGTAGTATTGAAGAAGCCATGACTGCAGCTGCAGATGACGATCCAGCGAAAGCACAACAAGATCTCAATAAACAAATCATGAAGAATCTTACTGTTATGGAACAATTTTCACGTGCCTTACAAGACATAGCACAACAAGTATTTAAAAATGCTTTTGGTGGCGAGTCCCAAGATGCCATGGAAGCCTTCAAGACTATTGCAACTGATATTGTGGGTGTAATGTTTGATTTATCTCGTGGTATAGGAGCCGTTATAGGCTTTTTTAGAAGTATGTACGATGTTGTTAACGAATCATTAGGCACTGTTGCTGCTGTGGTAACAACAATTACAGCTGGGCTTGCATCCATGGGACTGGCCACTTACGCTTTAATGCACCCAATTAAAGCTGTCAGTTTACTTTGGACAGGACTTACAAAATTATTCTCAGCTGCAGTGACTGTTGTCAGCGGCATTAAAACTGGAATAGCTCTTATGATGCCTGTTCTAACCACTTTAACTGCTGGTGTGGCAGCTTTTGTTGGAGGCTTTAAACTTGGTGAGGGTGCTGTACAATTTTTCTATGATAAACTCGAAGGTATAAACGACTTTGTAAAAGATTGGACAGGGATTAGTCTTTTTGACAGTCCAGAAGATGTAAAGAAAGCCAAAGAAGATCAAAAAGCAATATCAGATGGCACCCTTAATAATCTCTCAGAGATTTGGAGTGACGCGGGTAGTATAATAAAAGAGGATGTAGGTCAATTAACCGACGACATCGGTGCAGGACTGAAAAACACTTTTTCTACAATGACGAGTGCGTTTGCTGGTCCTGCGCCTGCAAAAAGGTTGAAAGAGTATCCTGCGCAAACTTTTGCTGCTAGATCAGAAGCGGGCCGCGCCCAACCCACTGCATCTGCGGTAGATAAACTTTCTGCGATGGAGGAGAGTTTAACAAAATTAGCTGATCCTAAAACTTTTGCTAAAGAAGTTGCAAATTATAGTTTTGCAGCGAATGATCTAGGGCAAATGATAGCGACTAATATCAAAACAGGCTCTAGTTTGCCTCCAGATATTGGCGAATCGGTGAGAGCTAAATCAGTCAAATTGATAAGAAATCAAAGGAAAGCTCCAGCTCGACCAAAGAAAGCTCCTGCGCCAGTAAAGAAAACAATAGCAGCTAGACCCACAACTACCTCCAAGTCGATGACGAAGTCGGTATTCAGAGGCTCCGATGCGCTGCTGGAGGCCCAAGCCGCGAACGCTGCCGGCTACCAGCAGGCACTTCGAGCAGAAAAGACAATAGCACCACCAAAGACTGGATCATCTACAGAATTCTGGGAAGGTGATGTGTCTGGTTTCGCACCGGGGGATCCTATATATGATGCTTGGCGGAAAGGCGAAATAGCTAAAGGTATTACTCCCGACGTGGGCTTTTCCGATAGCTGGTTCGACGCCCGGGATAAGTATATTGAGGTAAAAAAGGCTAAGGTAAGCCCACCGGTGCCAGTACAAGATTTTTCAGCTTTAATGCCGTCGATGTTCGGAGCAAAACCTAACGCTGCAGATCAAATAGTTGGAACAAAAGAGAATGGATTAATAGATAAAAAACTAGGAAAGATGATAGAATTGTTAACACAACTAGTTAATAATAACAATACTGGAGATACGGTGGTCGCAATAAATGGTCGAGAAATTGCTCGTGCCATAAACGACACGTATTCATTTTAAAGGAGGGTTTCTTAAATGGCGTCACAAACAACAGATAGTTCATTAACTGAAGTAGGTCATGGAAGTTCGAACAAGAAACAGGGATTTGTCGATGCAGCTGAAAATTTATTTGTAAATGACCAGTTATGGATGATAGATTTTGTCCATGTCGCCACTGGTAAATGTGTTGATTTTGCCGCCATTGTAACTGAATTCGCAGATTCCTTTACCTCAAACTGGAATGAAGAAAAAGTTTATGGTAGAATGGATCCAATCATGACTTTTCAAAATACTCAAAGAAAGATATCTCTTGGTTGGACTGTTGTTTCTACGGATGAAGAAGAAGCAAAAAAAAATCTCCATAAGTTTGAGCATCTTTCTAGTATGTTGTATCCTACGTATAAAAATTATCACACAGAAACCGCCACCGGCATACCCATAATGAACGCACCACCACTTATGAGGGTAAAATTTACAAATCTTATTTTAGACGCTAATAGCGCTGGTTCTCCTAGTCCTGCGGCAGTTGATTCTGGTCTTTTGGGTACGATTAATGGCTTTACGTTAACACCAAATCTTGATATGGGATTTTTTGCGCCTTCCCCCGGTACGTTGCTTCCAAAAGAGTATACGGTTAATTGTCAATTGTCCGTTTTGCATACACACGAACTAGGATGGAAAGAAGGCTCTAATAGATGGATGGCAAAAAATGATAAATTTCCATATGGCCAACATAAATTAACAGGCAAACATTCAATTTGTAAGAAAGGCCTTTTCCAGAGGGATGGAAGAAAAACCATAGCAAAGAACAATAGAAAAATAGGCGATGCGCAAGCAATCATTACGTTAAGACCTTTCATGTGAGAAAACATTATGTCTGATAGATATTTAAGAAGAAAAAAATTAAGAAATAGCCTGGGTAGGTATAAAAAGACTTTACTGAAAAACAGAAATCTAAAAGAAATAATTATGTTCGAAACTCCAGAACTGAGGCATCCAACAACGGAAGAAATAGCTACTTTAACTTTAGAGCCAGTGAGATGGTCACTTGGAGATAGATTTTTTAAATTAGCACACGCTTTTTATGGTGATCCTGAATTATGGTGGGTTATTGCTTGGTTCAATAAAACACCAACAGATGGTCATGTCGGGCTTGGTGATATGATTTATGTACCACTTCCTTTAGAAAAAGTGATATCATATTATAGGTTGTAAAGATGGCTGAAGAAAACGAACAAAAAAAAGCAGAACAATTAAAAAATAGTCATCGCTTTCGAGAACAATGTTTTCTCATATCTATGATGTCGAATTTAGCTAATCAAAATCAAAAAACCGAGTATAAAAATTTTACTGCTCTTGGCGGTATTTCAAATAGCCAGACTATTAACAGGCTTCTAAAGTATAAGGGTTTTGATAAATTAAATCAATTGACCAATGCACAAATTTCTGCTTTGGTGCCGCACATTAGAGTATATTCTGTTGAGATAGATAAGACTAACAAACCGGTACAAAGCGAATACGATTTTCAGGGCGGTTTTATGGACTTGAAATCTATTCTGAGTGATCCTGGATCCCGCGGTAGAAATATAGGCATTAAAAAGTTTGATTTTGATTTTTTGGGAACAGACCCCTTTACCGCAGATAGAATGATTTCCGCCGATTTAACTTTGTTTGGTGATAGTTTAAAAGTTTTCGAAGACCCAAAATATGAAAAATTATTACTTAGATCTCCGCTTCCAGGTAAAGATTCATATACAAAAGTTGTAGTTGGCTGGAGTGTGCCAAGAAATAATATTAGAAATCTAATAGATGCCAAGCTAAGAACCGCCATCGAGGGAGATACTTTATCTTTTAATATGACATTAACCAAGCATAACTTTTCTTTTGAGCAAGATGGATCGTTTAAACTAACTTTGAGTTATCATGGGTATGTTGATAGCCTATTAACTAAAATCAATATGACGGGCCCGGGCTCTGAGACCGAAGCGAAAAAAGATATTGCAGATGAAAAGGGTCTTAAAGTTGGAGCAGAGATTGCAGGAGAGAAATTTTCTAAATTAAGTAAAGATATTCAGACTTCGGTACCATTTCAATTTGATTCCGAAGGAGGTGTTGAAGATATATACGAGGATCCGATGACGAAATACAACATAATACAAATGGATGGAAGTATATCAGAAGTGCAAACTGCCATGGGTGGAGAATTCCCAGGTGCAGAAGAAGAAATTGCGGATATATTATCTTCAGATCCGGATGTTGCAAAACAAAAAGCATCAAAATTATATCGTACATCCTTTATAAAATCTAGAACCACAGAAAGATTTCAAAGGATCTTGAATAGCATAGAAAGCTTATCAGGAGAAAATGGCAGAATTTATAATTTGTCGGTTGTAAAAGAAGAACTAGATGCTTATTTTAGCACATATGGTGGTTCTAAAACTGGAGCTTCTCCGTCAACACCAAAAGTTAAGCCGCCCGCTCCTCCTCGTGTACCTACAGAATTACCGGGCGCTATCAATATCGGTAACTACTCTAAGAACACGAGTTTAACATCAGTAGTTGGCAGTACTACATCTGTTAGTGGTGAAATGAATATTCCTTTTATATTTTTGGGAGATTTGATGGAAGCAATATTAAATGTAGTTGACTATCAAATAAAAAAACATAGAATTCGAATTATTTTGGGCACCATGGTGTATGAAAATTTTGAAACTGGAAAGAGAGAAATAATTAGCATGGCTGATATACCGATATCAGTTAGCAGATTTTCTTCTTGGTTTCATGAGAACTTTGTTAAAAAAATAGCCACCAAAATAACTTTAAGTAGGTTTTTAGTTAGGCTATTGACTGAATTAATTACCCCCGCCTTTGGTCAAGAGTGTTTTGGAAATCTTGGAGTTATCGCTAAGGCTTCGAATAGAGTTTCGTTTCTGAATATGGTTGGAGGAGGTGAGATCCCTCTTGGCAGAATTAAAGACATGTCGCAGATTGAAGGAAAGCTTCGCGGGCGAAGCTCCGGTGGTGATTTGGCTGAAACAGAATTTAATTATATAGTTATTTCAAGCAATAATGATCCAACACCGGATTTTGAAGGCTCTGAGAGTGCTGATAGAGATATAGGAATTATTCATCTTCGTTTAGGGCAAGACAGAGGATTGCTTAAAAATGCATCATTTAATAAGATGAACGACGCAAATCTTGTAGCAGATAGAATTACTAAACAAGCTGGGGATGCTTTTGCT
>Ga0114908_1001359_pt1 | contig 12463 bp, 4 predicted proteins | sample MalvireepMed_s17_FD_87292 | JGI IMG/M metagenome (GOLD analysis project Ga0114908, IMG submission 87292) | Marine viral communities from the Global Malaspina Expedition - Malaspina viral metaG DeepMed_s17 | ecosystem: Environmental > Aquatic > Marine > Oceanic | place: Mediterranean Sea... | reverse complement strand
CTATTAATGTATTTGACTGGAGTTGTGCCCTTCCTTTTGTATCTTAGTGTTTTGTTTAATGTGCTATTAATATGGTACGCATATCAGTTTGTCATTGAAAACAAGAATATTGAAGAAGATATAACTTTCTTATTTGATAATACTGAAGAGTTTGCTGAACACATAGAACAAATACATGAATTGGAAATGTTTTATGGCGATCAAAATTTGCAAAATCTTATGGATCATTCTAAAAGGTTGTTAGACCAGTATATTGATATGCAAGAAAAATATTATGATATTGAGACAGAAGATGAAGTAGAAGGCGACGATGGCGAAGAAAAAGAAGAAGAATAACTATTTTACAAAGGTCCATGAAAATGCAATTATAGAATATGCATCGACCGATGAAAAAAGCGTTAGATCGGAGTTATATATAAAATATATTGGCCCCGGTCTTGATGAAATGGTCGATAAAATTGTTTATACTTATAAATTCAATAATTTACCAAATATTGATTATTTAAAAGATGATTGTAAATTGTGGCTTATAACAATTCTAGACAAGTACGATCCAAGCAAAAAATCAAAAGCATTTTCTTATTTCAGTGTCATAACCAAAAATTGGTTTATTCATAAAGTAAAGCAAAACTCCAAAAGATTAAAAAGAGATGTTCAATACGAAGATCTGGCTATAAACTTAGAATCTGAGAAACTAATAACTAAAAACCCTTATGAATCCGAAAGAGAAGAAAGTGAATTTTGGAAACACTTATTTAGTGAAATGAAGGGATGGGAACAACTTAAATTAAAAGATAATGAAAAGAAAGTTTTAGATGCCATCAACATCCTCTTTAATAGCATCGATGAAATTGAAATTTTTAATAAAAAAGCTATTTACTTGTATATGCGCGAGATTACAGGCTTGAATACCAAGCAAATTGTAAATAATCTTAATAGAATACGAAAAAGATACAGGATGTTTAAAAGCGAATGGGAAAAGGGAAACATATAAATTCTCAAGATTTTGTTGAAGAGGCCATCGATAACGTTCGAAAAGATCGAGCTATAGCTTCAACATTACTAATAGAATTAATGAAAATCTTGAAACAAGACGAAACCAAACATCAACATTCTGGCCCTGTAGCCGCAAAATATTTGGAAACTTTACAGAGGTCAAACGAACAACTAGTCAAACTAGCATCCCTCGTCTCCAAAAAAGAAACAGTTGTTAGTAATCTATCTTCAGCTGATAAATCTGATATATATGATATTCTTCAAGAAGAAAAATGAGGGTAAAAATAGATGGCGAAACCCAAACCACCATGGGCAGCATATTTAAATTTTGATATCGGAGAGTTAAACCGTCGACAGATGGATTTCTTCTCGGAGATCTTTGATGAAGACCAGGACGCTTTTTCTGTCTTTGCTGAAATGCATCGCGATCGATATTCTCATAATGCAGTAGTAAAGCCTGGTCCTTATTTGGCAGTTGTTTTAAAAGTATTATCAGGCCCCCAAGTCAACAATGAGGCCTCAACTAATGGTAGCAATTTAACAAAAGCTATTAGTTTAAATAATTTTAAAAGTGCGCAAATTGAAGAGAAAGAAAGAGCCAATAAACCCCAACCACTTAAAGTAATAGCTCGTATACCTGAAATTGATGCAGATATCGATTTTCCGGAAGATGAAGATGACGAAGCCCGCATGGCCGCCCATGGTGAATTTCATCAAATGCACGAAGATAAAAAGCTGGAACAGACTGTACCAGGCTCTTTAATCTGGGTTAGCTTTGATAGTACTGAAAACACAACCGGGTTCAACGGTCAACCAGCAGGAAAAATTCTTAGTTTACATGATCCTGGTTCTTTTAGCCAAATAGAAGCGCAGGAGTCATCGAAAGAGAGTTTTAACCCTCCTTGTAAGGCTTTAACAAATTTAGCAGCTCCCGGAGGCGGAATATATATAGGCCATACAGAACCAGATCCAGTTTTATTTATGGGCCCTCCGATTCGAAAACTTAAGGGTAGAATTAAAACTGGATTATTTGGTAATGGTACTGCACAAACAAAACAACACTTTGATCAATGTTTACAAATGGCCAAACCATCTGCAAAACACAATATTCATGGACCTGCCCCAAAATCTACATCTGGGGCGTTTGTGTGGGTTGGGCACTTGAGAAATAATGGATATATGGATTCTGTTAACAGACCAAATGATTTAGGAAGAGAAACAATTATTTATGCTCCTGGAATGCTTGATTTAAGTGTACCAATTGAGTTAAAATATTATTTTCATGACACTGGAGGGTTTGGAAGATCTTGGGCTTGGGGAGAAGAGACCAATATTGACGATGCAATAAGTGCAGTTGAGGGCACAGAAGATAATGACTTCAGAGATAAAATTGGTCCTGGTATTAAGGATCTGATAAGAGAAGGAAGAAACTTTGTTTTGGTTATACCAGAAATGTCATATTCAAGAGGCTATGACGACCTCGACCTCCCGCGCTGGGCCACTCAACAATTTCTTACTTTTGATGGCACTTCTGAAGGAGGTAAATTTACTTATTTTCATGATGAAGTTATAAACGTCTTAAACCGGCATTTTCCAGAAATAGATGATGATAAAATTGGATATGTATCAGTTTTAGCTGATGGCCTCGGAGCAGTCGCTCTGGCAGCTATGGCGACGGATCCGGGCCATGCCGGCGATCAATTTGATGCTTGGCAAAGTTTTGGCTCAGGCGCACCAATTAATAGAATTGATTTTATTGATACTGGATTGGATACTACTGCATTATATCCGTATTTTGGTGGGCGATCACCTTCTGTTGCGATGTACGAAGATTATTTTAAATATTATGGTAAAGCAGGGATTGAATTTAATTATATTACAGAACATACTAGTGATATACTAAATAACTTTTTTGACAATCTTCAACATAATAGTTTATTTCAAAAACATAATAAACCAGCTGGTGCGTTAGGTGATCGCAAATTTTCTTTTACTTTTAACGAAGCCGGCCCAAACTCCTTTGTCAGTATGCACGTCGCTGCTAAAGATAAAGCCAATGTCAAGGGAAAAGTTGGATATGCGTTTACAATGATAAATGATTATGGTACCAACCTGGCTTTGAGAAAAAATGATAGCGTCGATAGTATATCTACCTCACAAGACTCCGTTCCTGATCATGCAGAGGCATGTAGCAAATCACAAGCAGCTTCAGATGCCGCTAAGATACAAAAGAAGCTAGCAAAATTAGAAGAAAGAATATTCTTTTTTGAAACCTTTTTAACTAATTTTATTAGCCAAGGATCTGGTCATTACTGCAGTGAAGAGGAATCAGAAATTTCAGCATATAGTATATATTGCGATGGCAAATCTGTAAAAACAAGTAATTCGAGTCGATTCTTTACAGATTATCTTAAATATTTAACAAATAAGAAAGATTATGCTGAGTTAGGAACGGTATCTCAATTCGAAACACAATTTTTATCAAGCAATTTATATAAACCAAATTTGGTTGAGTTTAAAGAGGGAACTCTGAAGCCATTTCTTACTGCAGCCGAAATAGCGGCCGAAGGTGTATCCAAAGTATGGGAAGAACTTTACAAGCGCTTCGACCGCGATACTTTTAGCCAAGAGGGCTTCATAACAAGCACTTTGAATACATATGCTACAACAATGGCGGCCCCAGACGCTTATAAAAAGATGATATTTAAAGTTGATAATACTATTGAGAAGATAGCTTCGCGAACAGTACGACTTGATCCAGAATGTGCCCCCCCACCAATGGTTTTGGGTAATATGCTGGGGGGTAATACTAATGGCGATGGTGAGAATCCTTTAAATATACCCAATGTTACAAATTCCGATTCCGATGGATGTAGCGGTAAACAAATCGTAATACCTAACAATTTTAATGAAATATATGAAATGATTCCTTATGCTCCAGATAAAAAACGTTTTAAAATTTCTGGAAGATCTTCAAAAATAGAAACACAGTTAGACCAGATTAAATCTTTTCATATTGAACCATTTGATTATAAAGCCCGCGGTTCCTCTGGACAAGTCACCACCGCGAACAGCCCACCTATTTGGTCTTGTATAACCAATAGAATTGCTAATGCATGGGAATCTGCATGCAACGTTTCTAATTATATACCTTTTTCTGTTGTACAGGGTATACGTGGTTACGGAGATTACGAAGGCAATACTGCTTATAATTATGGTATGTCATTACACGCTTTTGGATTGGCTATAGACGTTGATCCACCTATTACTGGTTATAGTAAAAACGGCTCTCCAGTATATAGCGTATATACTGGAGCCTGGTCCGCAGCTTTTTTGGCAAATCATGCCCGAGAATTGTATGATTTAGGAGTGTTCAAAACCAGCCCATACGTTCTGATGAAGAACGCCTATCAAGGTGAAAATGAGCTAAGAATGGTAGAAAATTGGCACGATGCGCCTAATTCTTATAAGGGCGCCGGCGAAAGCGGCGGCCAACGTGACCGGTATAAAAAAATTATGAATGCAGCAAAAGGATCTCCAATTGTTCCACCGGGAGCGAATCCCACAAAATGGTTAGTTACTTTTTGTGAAACTTCTGGCATGCGCTGGGGTAATGCAAAATTTATGAAAAAGAGATGGCGCGGCGGAAATAAATGGAATTCCGCGGAAAAGAAAAAAATAGCAAAAATATATGGAATTCCAAATATCGTTGATAGAATTAAGGCCCTTTCGTGGAAGACCACCTCTGTAGAAGATCATATGCATCTTCATTTCTGGACAGGCAAATCTTTAATTCCATGGGCCCAAATAGTTGCGACAAAGAAGAGAGTAGGGTAATATGGCAAATTATAATATAGTTGCAAAAAATGTTAATGTCGCGACCAGCAAGGGTACTAAAACTTATTATAATATGGTCTTGATCGACGAAGACACGGGTCAAATTAAGTCTGCTGTCAATACTACTAGTCAAACTGAATCAGAAGTTTTTATTTCAGAGGCCAAAAAAGAAGACCCTAGTCTTAAAATTAATGGAAAAAATGATGTTGATCCTTTCTCTGATGGTACTTTTGATAAGCAAAAAAATTATGATATTGAGTCATCAGAAAAGCAAGGAGATACAAGTTTGTCTCAAGGGCCAAGTTCAAATTTATCTAAAACTCAAGGCATATCTTCTACAGGCCCAGGCGCGGAAGGCTCATATAATTCTTATAATGATTTTGATACGTCTGTTCCCCCACGTGCCACGCGTGGTACCACTGATTTAATGCCTTCTTCTTTATTTAGTCTTTCCTTATTTGAAAAAAAGGCTCGTGATCTAGACGGCGTCCCAAAAGAAAAAAAGAAACAATTTGAAGGTCTAAGTGAAGAGCAGAAAGGGAAAAAGAATATTAGTGGTGTTTTTGGATCGAAAAGGGTACAAGCAAGAACTAAAAGAGAAACCACGGCATGCGAATTAATAGTTGCCCAGGGTCCTGATAATAATGCATTTATTGTTATTGGTAATGATCGCGCCAGCAAAGGACATACAGGGTACGGAGGCAAGGGTCATACACAGTGCGATTCAATTGATTTAGTCGCGGGTTTGGGGGGATATAACCCTCAAGAGGTAGAAAAAGTAGATACCGAAAATGGCACTGTAGAAAGTGAGATAAAAACAAATCCTAACTTCTTTCTTGATTCTGCCAGGATATATATATCACAAAAAACAGATGTTGATAAAAATTTTGGTATTGGAGAATTTGGCCTAGCAGAAAAAAACAAAAAAGATGACAAAGACGACAAAGATATCGGAAAATACGGAGCAAAATCAGCTATTGTAACGAAAGCAGACAATGTTAGAATTATTGGACGTGAAAGCATTCGGATAGTAACAGGCACAGATAAGTTTAATTCACAAGGCGGTGAGGTACTGGGGAAAAGCGGTGTTGAAATTGTAGCTATGAACGATACAGAAACTCTTCAACCCATGGTACTGGGAGATAATTTAATTGAGTTATTAGATATGATTGTTAGTCAAATAGAAGATTTGGCAAATATTAATAATGCAGCTAGAAAATATCAAATGAAAATGAACCAAGCTATACAAAGCCATGTGCATTTATCGCCGTTTTTTGCAATTCCAACTACTGTTGCGCCTGCCGCAGTCGCTGGAGGCATTCAGTGTGATATAGAGACGACAATAAAGTCTGAACTTTCAGATTTAAAACAATCAACAAATTTACAGGGCGTACGCCATAATTATCTTACAGAAAGTGGCGATAAATTTATAAATAGTAAATTAAATAAGGTTAACTGAGAATAGTAATGGCAGAAAAAGCACTAGAAATTCATGGACAAACGGCAACTTCCCCTGTTGCCAGCGATAAAAAACTAGAAGAGACATTAAATCTAGGTACTTATAAATATTATATTGGATCTTTGGACAATGGTATTCTGCCGGTCCGAGTCGCTCCATACGAAGACGATCTTGAACTAGGCTGGTCAGATATTAACTATGATTTGGATGATATGAATGTACCCATTGGTCATCCGATTGAAGTTGTCGAAGTAGTTGAAAGTGAAACGGGCACGTGGGCTGGCTTCCTATCAGAAGGAAAAATCTTATATACAGATGTTAGATATGCAAGAATAATAGACGGAGAAACGTGTCCATCAGTTTCAAAAAAGTTTATAAGATCAGACGATCCACTTTCAAAAGTTTACATTCCTGAAGGCGCCCGGGCAGTTTCACCTAAAGATAATCAAAGTTGGCTTTCATTAACACCAGGTGATGTTAGGTTCACATATTATAATTTTAATGAGCATAATGATCAAGTAGTAGATGACGAAGATTACACAATTGAAGGTATAAACAAAAATCCAACATTGCGTTGTTCAGAGGGATATTATTATTTTATTCTAGGAGAAAACGAAAGACAATCGGAAGCGGTCACAAGTGGCGAAATATATGGACAATATAAATCAGAAGATCAAATAGAAGAAGACAAATTAAAAGTATCTGGTGAGTCGATTGGTTTGTTAAAAACTAACGCTTATAAAAATTTATTGAACTATTTGGGTAAAAAAGATAACACAGATAACATGCTCATGGAGCAACATTTTGTTTTAGCCGGATTAAAAGTTAATACGCAAACAGCCAACCCAAACAACCAGAAAGCATTATTTGCTATAAGAGCAAGCTATATCGACGCCCTGCCTGACAGATCTTTTGCAGAAATATTCGATGAGGACTCGCCTTATAAAAATGGAAAAAATTATGCTTTTACAGTAACGTTAAAGGCACTGCCTAAAATTTGTGATGATTTAGCATCTAAATTTAAAAATGTAAAAAAGAAATTAGAATCTTCTAAAATAAAAGTTTTAGATATCAGTAAGTTAGACTATAATATAGATATTCAAATAGAACAACTTGAAAGATTTTCAAAAGAAATAGATGGTTTTTTGGCAAGACAGGCTTATCCCGCCTTATCAGATAATACTGTAATATCATCGTTGGCTTCAGAAGGCACGAAAACCAAACATGACCATTTAATACAATTTGGTATAGTAGATAATGGTGGTCTTGGCTGCAGTGTCAGAGAAACAATTTCTCATATACTATTTTCACCAGACCCTAAATCATTAGAATCCCAACCTGATACAAGTTGGGAAGGCAAATCAATTAATTTATTTGATTTTGATCCTTATATAACAGATGAAGAACTAAGTGGAAAAACTGGTGTTAAAAGAAGCGCTGTACATTTAAAAGTAGCGTTACCATATCTTAGAGAACTTTATACTGGTACTTATGGAAGCAGAACACTTCATTTACTTTTGGCTCATAGTAGTATTACCAAGTTTTTAGATAATGCTGACTCGGATATGAATTCATATGATTGGGCTGAATTTCTTCAAAAATATTGTGTACCCCCGCTTAAAATTTATCCTTCAAAAGATCCACAACAATTTTCTGGTACTGAAGATATAGATTGTGATGAATTAATCAAGAAACTAAACGAATCAGGCCCAAATGTTGGCCGTCAAGAAAAACTTTTACAAGAACAGCTTTATAATAATCCTAAATGCAAGGAAAAATATTTTGAACAATTTGATGATGCTACACATGCCGGTGATCCTTCATTAAAAAAGAAAAGCCTAGAAGAAACAAATGAAGATATTATGGCTGCCATGGCCAAGGGCGATGATAAAAAGTTTTTATCTGTGTTGTTTCAAGGCTTTTTTCATGTGTTGGACCCATTGGCGTTGATTTCTCTTCTTTTGGCGTGTTTGCAAAAAAAGCTTGGTTTGGCTTTGTCTCTGGAGGCTATTTGTGAAGCTGCAATCACGGAATTAGTTAAATCTATTGGTCCTGAGGCCGCCACAACTATAATAATAACTAATGCCTTGTTAAATCCGCAAAGAGAAGCATCTGCTAGAGCTTTAATGATTTTAGGAAGCCCAGAATCTCCTTATCATAATCCTGAAGCATTAAAAACTGTTAGTAAAACTGGTTTAACCGATAAAAACTCTGATCAATCTTTGGTATTAGACGAAAGGTTCGATGGCGCCCCAATTGCCAGCGCGCTGGTTGTGGCAGAGATCCCCATTGCACCGGAAGCCATAGAAACAATAAGAAATCTAGAAAAAGGTGGTGTTGATATAAAATTAGTACCAGCTGCTAGATCAAAAAGTTTTGGAACAATACATGTATCTAATGATACTGATTTTGGATATTTATCATCTATTACACCCGGCTCTGTTTATAAACGAGAAGAAATTGATGCTGAAATTAAAAGATTGTTGGAAGTAGGATATACCAAACGAGAGACAAGGGCGCTTACTGTCCAAAATGGTTATATGGTCCCAGATGAAACGCAGTGGAGAATGTTTGCCTCTCAACCAAATAGTTTTAAAGATGCCCCTAGCGGCGCCGCTTTTAAAAGTGCTTTAGAGAAAGCCACCACTGAGACAAAACATTCTCCAGCTGAAGACAATAGAAAAGTTAACAAAGATGCCAAAGCATGGATTTCATATATGAAATTGAATATTGGTGATATTGGCTCATTATGCGAATTAATTGTTGGTAATCTTTTTGATGGCTTAGAATCTTTAGACTTTTTTGGCAGGATCGAAGATTGGTGGGAAGACTTTATGGATGCTCTGAAAAGAGCTTTTAGCCAGAAACTTCCATCATTTAGATTTCCAGATAATTTAGGTACTGATAGTCATATGGGTGATTACGGTAAAAAATTATTAATGATGCTGTTGACTATGATTGCTCTTATCTTGGGGCAGATTGCTCATCTTCTTATTAAAGAGGCTTTAGAAAAGTGTTTAGAAGAAAATAATGATCAAGGGCCGGCCCCAAACCCGGTGTTGAACAAAAGACCAGCTTCACTAACAATACCGACGCTCCGCCGCGCAGGATTGCCACAAGTTGCCGGCATATCAGATTCAGATCTGGTTAAATGGATGAAAGATCTTATAGATCACTTAACAACGGGACAATTATGCGCTCTTTTACGTGGAGACGCAACAAAACAAACATTATATGATTGTCTATCACGGACAGAGACTAATTGGCCGGCTATTTACGCCGCCGGCATTGATACTATATATGAAATTCGCGTAGCTTTTGAAAAGATCGGAAAAAATCTAGATTTAGATATTTGTAGCGCAATATCAGCCTCCTCTCCGATTGTTACAGATATGTGCGCAGCGATATATGATAGCGATGCAAGATGCGAAGAGTTGCAACGCGCCGGCCTAACAAAAGAAGAGTGTGACAAACAAATACAAGATGAATTAAACGACATGAAAAACAAGATCATGGCTTTAACTGGCTTGGGAATGTTTGGAATGGACCCGATGAAAAATATGTTACCACCAGCATGCGGCGATGATGGATTTTTCCAGATACCACCTGGTGTAAAAGATACTATGTCTCGTGTAACAGACAATATTTTAACTACTGTAAAAGGCTCATTAATACAAGATTTAACTTCGTTAGAATTCTTTTCTGTGCCACCACGTACTGTTATTGCTATGACAGATCCAAATGAAATGATGAAATTTCATAAAGCGTTTGTAGGCGCAAAAAAGAATCCATATAGTAAACTATGTGTTGCGTATATTGGCAATCCTTATGACGACGCCACACGATTCCTCAGCAAGCCAGCCCACAAATGTTATCCTATGGCTTACAATAAATGGTTGCATTATGGCGGCCTCGATACTCGCCGAGGACAGGGCTGGAATCTTGGTGGATGGGCTAGACTTGTACCGGGTGCAGAACCTGGTCAAGAAACAAAGCATTTAGAAATTCGACATGAGGATTTACCAACAACCTTGGAAGAGGCAGCAGAAATTAATAAATTTGCTGCTATACACATATTAAAAGATCTCGAAGCTGATTTTGTGACTGGATGGGGAGAATATGAAGATGGCTCTCAACCGCTCAGCGAGGCTAACCCACCTGTTAAACCTGGCCCTGAAAATTTTGTTGAAAATTCTCAGTTTTTTGAGCCCATACATATCGGCGCGCTTTATAGATATAAAACTGATTCTGGCGGACATTGGCTAAAAGCGAAAACAACCTTCCGGCCGGCTATGAGAAAAGCTATTGAAAAAATAAGAGAAAAAATAGGTGCTGACAAAATAGACAGTACTACAGTCGGATACACAGATCTTGGTAACGACGTCGGTAGAGCTATTGAAAAAGCTATATCAAATTCATTTCGAGATGATGTAAAGCCTGAATATTTAAAAGATCTTGTTATAACTAAAAGAGATCTTTTTCGACGCCGCGGCGGTTCTATAGGTGCGGTCAAGGGCATCCCCTGGCGAAGAACAATTCCATTAGATAAAAAATTAAAAGATATTGCGAGACATAACGAGGAGCGCTCTTACAGCTTTTTAGTGCCCATGTTACAACATTATACTGGCGTCGCAGGTCTTCATAAAAGATCTACTTTTAATTCTATTCAAGGCGACAACGACCCGGGCTCTCTTACAGTGTTAGCACAAACCGGCCGGTATAATTGGCGCGGCGCCGATAAAGACGAGGACGGGCACTATATAACGAATGGATGGGGCCATGGCGGCGAACATGGAGGCGGTATAGTGGGCTCTCGGACCGTCGGTACCGAAACTCAAGTTAATGATTGGGACAACGAACAGTTCGCGTTGACGGAAATTGATATTACTGAAGTGAAGTTAGATATAGAATATACAGAGTCTATATTTCCAGTAGCAAAAGAAGTTAGAATCAACATTAAGACCGCCGGAGACAAATATGGCCTAGGCAGAATTCAAATAAACGCTTTTAACACCGAGGAAATTCGGATCACAAATGAAAGTGACGCTGACGTTTTTGCTCGTTTAGCTGAGCGAGATGCATCGGGAGAAGATTATAAAGATGATAGCTACACATATGATGACAATAATGACCTAGATTACCTCGATTCAACTAACATTTACAAAGTGGACCAGCACGGTAAAAGTTTCATAGACCATAAGACTGTCCATGAAACTAATGAAGCCGCTCGCGATAATACAAAAATACGAATGGCTGCGATCGCCAAGCTCAAATCCCTGGTGCGTATTGATGCATCTATTAATAATCTTAAAACTTCTCCTGGCTATGTAAGATTAAAAATGCTTTACGATGATATGAAAGATCAGAATCCTGATGAATGGGACGAGACTTATGGAAAAGGCCGCGAGAACCCCGGAGATCCAGGCCCTGTAATGGCCGCATTTTTGGAATTAACAGTAGGAGAAGCGATTGGACTAGAAAATTCTCGTATTTCAGGAATGTTCCCATCTTTTGGTCCTGTTGACGCTATTAAAGGTGTTTTATTTGCATGGGGATATGGAAAAGATTTCATGTCTAGGCTACCTAATCCTGCTGGTAAACATCATCGTGTGTTTAACAATTCCTCCGAGACCGGAATTCTTCCACAATATGTTGTTTTTAAACAACACTTTAAAGATCCAGCTAGCCCATTAAGCTTTGACAAAGATGAAATGATTGAATATTTTTCTTCTGATAGAGACATGGTCAACCCAGAATTATACAAGGCATTAACAAATGAAGATAATTTTAATCAAAATATAGGATTTACATCTGAGGTTGTGTCTAATCCTATAATAAGTCATTCTGATGACACCGGCGAAGGTTCGTGGGGAAAATATGCTATACCTCAGAAGCGAATTATATCATCTGCAAAACATTATAATCCAGATATTATAAAAATTGATACATCTTTTACTGAGTTATCATCTAGATCTGTTGGTACTTTTAATGGGGCTGCTTTACTTGCTAAAGTTTTAGGTACAATTAATGAATCGGCAGCTAATGCAAGCGAAACAGGAAAAGCAACTTATGAATCGATTATAAAAGAGATAGAATTCGTTAGTAAAAAAGAAAGTTTAATATATCAGAACATTGCTTTACCTTTAAAAAGTAACGTCAACGATCAATTAG
>Ga0114908_1001353_pt1 | contig 12509 bp, 21 predicted proteins | sample MalvireepMed_s17_FD_87292 | JGI IMG/M metagenome (GOLD analysis project Ga0114908, IMG submission 87292) | Marine viral communities from the Global Malaspina Expedition - Malaspina viral metaG DeepMed_s17 | ecosystem: Environmental > Aquatic > Marine > Oceanic | place: Mediterranean Sea... | reverse complement strand
GAACCTTTGGTACTCACGAGGGAAGTCGAACCCTCCTATGAAGTCAGAGAATCTGGCGCTAGGCATCTGTCCGGCCCTCATCTGCTCATCTAACTGGGACAGGAACTGATTGAAGATATTCTGCCTCTGTCCCCTGAAGGTACGGAGCTGATTGGGGGTGAGATTTGCCCGTGCCAGTGCTCCCTGATAGGGTATATCAGGCTCTGTCTCTACGAAATCAGCGAAAGGGTTAGCCCCATAAGGGACAGTCGCTGACTCGCTACCAGCCGTAGATCGGAATGCAGGGTTAGTAACTAGAGAAGGGTCTGCTGAGAACTGAAACCCTGTGGGACTACCCTGAAACATCTCAAAGAATGGATCAGCCATGATTTACCTCTATCTATCTATTAGGTCCATCGTCCCGTTCCTTAGTCTGTACTACGATTCCAAATACCAGAGAGTTACTCTGGCATACTAAAAGGTCTACTTCCTTGGAAACCGCTAGTCGGTGGTCGGAACTGCATGATATTACCAAGCATAGCCATTCTATCCTCTGGTGTCACAACGGTTTCTGGTGCTTGAGCGGCTGCGGTAAGGGCCCGCTCCCTCAATATGTTCCCGATCCTAGGACGCAGCCTAGGATTTAACCCCATCAGGAATGGCTGCATCCCTGCACCGACCACAGATTCCACATCGGGGAACGCCTCTTCAAAGAATATGTTTCCAGCTCCCCCAGCCTGTATCGCTTCCAGACCGGCTGTAAGAGCCGCAGGGTCTGGCTGATTGGCCAAGAAACTAGCGAAAGCCGGGCCTGGAAGCTGCGCTCCCTCACCGAACTGCATGATAGGTAGTTGTGAGGCGAACCGGCTGTATATATTCCTAGCCGCTCTACCCCCTGTTGGGGACAAACCCGTACCAAATGTACCGGCCAGGAGACGACGTTGTAGGTCTTCTGCCCCTTGTGCAGCAAAAAGTTCTTCTCTGTCTAGATTCTGTGTTGCTACAGGAGGTGCAAATTGTGGAACTGGTACTGGTAATGTTGTACTGGTTGGTACTGGAGTGGCGGCAATCCCACTTGTCCACTCTGGCTTCACTATGTTGGTGAAGTGGTCTAGAGCATCTGATTGAGATATACCCAGACGATCCATTATCATCTGTATTACTTCTGTGTCACTTGGGGTTACTCCAGACTGACTCCCTGATATCAGAATCTTTATTATTTCCGCTAGCATCACTTCCGGCTTTATATTCTGATATTGACCTTTAGCCCCCATTATGTTCGCAGGCTCATACAGATCACGATCTGTAGTAGCCCCTCTTTCCGCATTTGCAGCAACAAAGGCAGTCAACTCACTATCATCTACGAGTTCATTAGTCCCGTCATTAAAATATACCGTTGTTTTACCTGTGATGTCTTGGGTGGAGACACCTGACGGGTCGGTTTTGGTACCCGTGTCAGTAGGTGTCTCTAGTGTTTGAGTGTAAGTAATAGGCTGAAATGTGCCAGAGTCTACCATTTGATTCGTTTCAGCGTCCCAAATAGCTTCTCCGGTTTCTTTAAGTGGCTGATCTGCTGAGGTAATTACATTCTTTGGGCCTGGTTCCCAGGACCAGCCTTTGCTGGCTGCCATACTAGCAGTCATATGGCCCCTTTCCTGACCTAGATCATCATAGGCCATCCGGGAGGGGCCAGAGTCAAATGTCGAACCGAGATTTCCGTCACCTGTAGTAGAAACTACCTGTTGCTGCCCAATCATACCTCCAGCACCTTGCCTTCCAGTGCTTGGATTTATGAACCCTTCTCTTCCTTGAAAACCTAACCATTCAGCAGACGACATAGGTCGGTTCCAGCCCTGCGCCATACCCAGCCTCGTCAGCTCCTCTTGGTTAGGAATATCACTCTGTCTCTGTACCCGTCTTCCTTCCGGGGTATTTGCATAAATATTCATACCCTCAGCGCGTCCACCTGTTCGGTAAATAGGATCGACCCAATTCGGATCGGACTGGTCAATGGCTGCCATGTTGACACTGCTCCCCTCAGCGCCCAGGTATGTCCCGTCCGCTAGCCGTATGGAAAACCCACCAGGATTCATGTAGAAACTTTCTTGGTCTTGAGGAATCTCTTGCCAGAGAACTGCTCTACCTTCAGAATCTGGTATGCCCTTTTTCCAGTCCGCAATTTGCTTACGCATAGAGTCAACCTGGCTCTTATGCTCTAGCTCAATGATCCTGCCTGTACCACCCACCGGGCCTTCTTGGAATAGCGCCCCTGATCCACTCGTCATTCTAGCCATGACTTTCCCCCTGTTGTTACGGTTGTCCTATGTTGCCGTTAGGACCTAATGCTCCTGGCCTGGGAGTCCCAGGAGGTACCATCGGTCCGGACTGGAAGGGAGTATCCACCCCTGGAGTGGGCCCTGGTATTCCTTGGGCCGCGTTGGGAAGTACCTGTGGGCTGAAACCAGGCTGACTAGCGCCCTCAGGTGGCTTTATGTCGGGTATCTGTAGACCCTGCTGCATCATCTGTTGGACCATCTGCATCCACTGAGCCTGCCAGTATTGTGCCCCTTCATCACCCCGTTTGGCTAGAGCGTCAGCGAACCTGTGCGCCTGTACCAACGGGTGCATGGAGGCCATCTCCTGCAAGATGGTATCCATGTCCTGGTCCGAGTCCTGACGGTCCAGGTAGGACTCCCTGATGTCGTAGTCCGACATGAGGGGTACCCCGGTTGGACCTGGGGTACGGAGAGCATTCGCCAGTTGTATCTTGGCGGCGTCGTCCTCCGGCAGTTGTGGGCGCAGCGTGATCTCAAGCTCAGGGAGTTCCCTTATCATGTCCGGGGTTATATTGGCCACGAACCACTTACGGTTCCCTCCCTGTCCTGAGAGCTGCATACCACCCTGCCCAAAGGCCCCACTCACGAACTGGTCGCACCACATATTTGTGATGGACTTTATGGCCAGCTCTTCCGCTTCAGCAGCCGATAATACCTTGTCTGCCGGTCCAGACTTCAAGAGACTCATGGCGAAGCCGGATATGGCTGCCGGAGTCTCACCGTGCATGATGACCGGGAAAGCTCCCCGCTGCATCTCACCTTGTACCACGGTCATGTAAGGTATCAGGTCAGGGGCGGAGCGTAAGAAGTCGTAGACTATGAGTTCTTCACCGTCAGCCAGCGGTATCTCAGCACCGGACCGGAAGGGGTCCCCTTCAACTAGCTTCACACCGTCACGGGAGCGTATCCCAAAGACCGGCTTCAGGCTCCGGCTGACCAGGTTCTTCATCACACTCATGTTGAAGTTATGGGTTTCCCATATCTCCCGGTCCTCAGAGAAGATCGACTCACCGTACTCGGCCAGCATGTCTCCCATCTGGCTGCTCTCGAAACTTCCCCCAGTGGTCATGTCAACGGACTGGACCGGAGGCTGTAACGGGTTGGCTATGACCCACCCAGGTACCCTTGGGATACCGTACCCGTCGGTCATGCCGTGTCTCTCGTTCTTGACCGGGGTATCTTTGGCATCGGGTATGACTACTATGTTCTTCTCTTCGTCGTAGTAGTCATAGACCATGAGCACCTGGTCCTCCATCGACTTATCAGACCTGGGCAGCTTCCACTCATCTTCCACCGCCATCCTGATAACAGCGTAGCGCCGACACATCCACGCCAGCCCCTCAGAACCATACTCCCACGTCACCTCTCTAGGGTCCCAAGGTGTAGCGTCCGCCCAGACCCGTCCTTCCCTTTTGGATAGTACACACCTGCCCGCCGTGTAACCACGGATGAGCAGGTGGAAGGACATGGCCCGCCTAAGAGGTACCATCCCCATGCGGACCAGCCTTTCATCATTGGACTTCAGGTTCCCGATGGCGAACTGCTCTTTGGCGTTGTCTTGCTCCCGGCCTTCCCTAGGATCGTTGTTCTGAGGGCACCGGATGGTCATAGAAGCGCCACCTAGAATCGCTATAGCCTTCCTAGCGAAGGTCTTGGGCTCATTTGAGGTGAATACTTCGTACCCGGCCTCCATACCTTCGTAGGTCCTTAGGTTCCAGAGATTGTAATCATCGTCCATACGTTCTCTGAGCCTGCTCGTGTCCAGTATCTTACGTTCTACCTTGTCGATTATGTCGTCTGATATAGCCATGCCTATCCTATCAGTGCTGGACTATCTTTATACTGGAATTACCCATCGACCTCACGTAGCCGAAACGGTCCACCAGCCCGTACCCCAAGGCTTTTATACCGTGGTTGTGTTTATCTTCCGGTACATTACCATATACCTGCCCGTCCCGGTCCTGTTTCCACCGGTATACACGGGTCTGTCCATCAAACGGGTCCGGGTAGGCCCCGAAATTACTCAATATACCCTTCATGGACGGATCGAACACCACTCCAGGCTCCTCGGTCAGCGGATCGAACTTCAATGTGTACTTTATCCGGTCATTGACATCATTGATACCCCTCACCTTGGAACTTCTAAGCACTATACCCGTCTCTTTCAGCCACACCTCGGCCACCGACGACATATGGTGGTGCTGGTCCCCGTATATATCCTCAGTCGCTATGAGCCCCGGACCACTGGTATCGGTGGTCCGCTTCCAAAAAGGGAGTCTCCGGCATATATCTATCACATCTAGGGCTATCTTTCCCCTCTCATATATCTCATGGAAGCCCCTCATCTGACCGTTCACGTACTGGAAGAACTCATAGGCACAGGCATCGCTGTAACCGGGGTCAACCCACATATAGACCGGAAGATCAGGATTGTACTGGACCGGCTTTATGTGTATATCTGGCCTGAACTCAGGGAATACCAACCCAGAAGGCGCTACAGGTTCACCTGCCACATGCTCCGAGAACAGATCGGGAGGCATCTCCCGCTCCATCCGCAGTATCTCCGGGTCCTCCCTCCCTTCAGGGAATATATGCAGGTTGGTCCAACTGGGCAGAGAGAATGACTGGGAATCCCCGGTACCGTTCCTCCAAGCCTGGAAGAACTTGGGGTACCAGCCCAAAGACCTTTCCATAGTACCGCCCAGAGCCACCCAGCCTCTCTTCTCCGCCACCCGCTCGATCATCCGGTAGTATGAATCCAAATCTATCTGGGACGCTTCACAACCCAGTACACCGTCCACAGCATGACCCACCAGAGATTTGGGATCATCCGCCGATTTAGTCTCGATCAGCGTCCCATTCTTCAACTCGATATACCCAGGATCGACCCTCTTAGACGCTTTCTTCAGCAGTCCCACCCTGCTGGTCATATCCACCAGATAGTTAAATTCAGGCTTGGTCAACGGATAGTTCTGCCCCACCAACCAGAACAACTGCTCCTTCCGCCAGTCCATCCGGCTCATCAGTATCATCGACAGCACGAAAGACTTACCGCCCCGGACCCCGCCACAGATCAGCATTATCCGCCGCAGCGACCTCAGTATCTTCCACTGCTCCTTGGTGGGAACCACCTTCAGCATCTGCAACATGGTCGCCAGCACACCGTAGCCTTCCTCGATCAACCTAGCTACAGCAGCCTCAGACAGTACCTTGTCAGCTATCACCATTCTTTCTCACCAGGAACGGGACGACCAGTGCGTTTACATACATGGGTCATCCCGCTCCTTCCTCATTATGATCCTATGAGCGAATCCTGTCATCATCACTGTCGATAACGACAACCCTATCACATATATAGACCACACAGGCAAAGGCAGGAACCTCCCTATAGACAGCAGTATCGTATCCTCCACCATATGGATCAACACCATGACGGCAGCTATAGACACAACGGTGCCCCTAGGCGTCTTCATATATTAGTGGGCTCTCTAGAGGGGAATGAGAGTATGGCCTTCGGGACATAATAGCCTTTTCCAGAAAAAATGCTGTTGGGGTTAGATTATATATACTACAGGAACAGGCTAAGCCTTGCTGGGGGTATCATCCCAAGGCATCAATTCTGGCGTAGTTTCCTCTATAGTCTCAATCTCTATAGCTTCCGATTCTTTCTCTAGTCTCAATTTATCCTGTTGGTTAGTTATACCAATGATAGCTGAGAGTACCGAATCATCTACGCCTAGCATGGTAGTATCCCGCCATTGGTTATAGGTATTGTTAGCTGCTATCAATAGAGTATCTGTGCCTAGATTACCTTTAGGATTCTCCAACCTATCCCACGTTAACTCTAATAACCAGTCTGCATGCTCGTTTTGTGCTTCTCTGTACTTTTCTCTAAAGCCTTGAATATCGTTCTTTTCCCATAGCCTAACTGTCTCCCTATGTAATCCCGCTATCTGACAGGCTTTTTTAATGGTTCCGGTTTTAGCGAATGCTTTACAGAAAGTCTCCTGTGTTTTACTGATCCTCTGCACTTCTAATCCCATAGCTAATAATCCACCTTCCCACTAAATTTTAACAAATATCCAGAAAATTGGGCACTTTCTTATATTTTGATTAAAGTCTGTGCCTGAAATGGGTTTGACATTGGCGTATAAAAGAGTATACTTAGGCTACATTCAATTTAACGAGGCTTAAGGTAATGGCACGCTCTCCAAGTGGGAAACGTTATCAGGCATATAGAGAATCTATAGAGATTCTTGAGACTCGTAAAGCTATAGCCTACGAAAGAAAGCTGGGCACGCATTCCAAGTATATCAATGCTGGGCGTGATTCGGCACCATTCGGAAGCTATAGATGGCGGAATCTATGCCTGAACCTATCTAAGCCTGATTATAGGAGTAAAAAAGCTATAACCATTAAGAATTAGCTAGTAGCTAGTCACCAAATGGGAAGCGCCCAATATAGCGCTATTTTGATTGTACAATCAAAATCTGAGCCTAGATTATAGGCTTAATTAGGAGATTGTGATGTTTGGATACTGTAAAGGAATCTATGTCGCATATTCTAGTCCAGCTAAATTTGCTTGTGACTGGACAGAATACGATAAAAACGATAACGAAATTAGGATTGAATTAGTGCCTGGCTATTATAGGCATGGTATCTGTCAAGGTTGCGTGGATGATGAGCGGTACAATCTAGATTTTGAATCAGCAAATATATTAGATATGCAGGAGATTGGATATGCCTAGTTCTACGTGGTCAAGAAAAACATATGAATTGGTAGCAGACATATTGGCGGAAACATTCAATAAACCCACTCACGGTAAACCATCAAAAGTGGATGTATTCACGCTGATACAAGCGTTTACTGTGGAATTTCAAATGGATAATCCTAGATTTGACGCTGACAGATTCAGAAAAGCGGCTACGGCAAAATTGATAGAAGATGGAGTCTGGCTATGATTACCAAACGACAAGCTATAGACGCTATTGATTTTCACTACGTAGGCTACCACGAGTGTACTCGTAAGGTTGGACCTAGAGGAGGGATCAGAGAAGCTATCACAAGTGCAAGGCGTAATGGCAAAACGCGGACTTGGAAAACCAGACCAGACGATTTCAAAGTACCAGTCAAACACGGCTTACATGATTATGCCTACGTAACCCAAGACAACGCTCACCAGTGGCATACCAGAGAAGATTGTCCATTAGGGAGAAACTAACATGAAATATCAAGGCTACATAATCAAAACGAATCAAGGCGTATTCCAAGACGAGACAATCATTACTACACCAGATGGATTTGTGGTAGCAAAAGCACTAGACATTGAAAGCGCACGAACCATGATTGACGAATATCTACCAAAGCAATAACAGTCTAGCTTAAAAGCCTGATTCAGAGGCTGAGAATCTCAGCCTCTCAGACGGGCCTTTAATAAAAATCTACAAGGCCATAGGAGATAGCATGTCAGCAGTCACAAAGTTATATGCAATACAAGGTGAAATTCACAGGGCTAAACTTCAGAACTATGAGAAAACAAAGCTAATTAAAGACCTTGCCACTAAATCATTTCGAGAAGAACCATGGGAATGTGAAAAACGAGAAGGTAGGCGTGGTAAATGCGCCTGCTTTGACTGTCAGCCCATGACTATGGAAGAAGCCTGCATTAGGTATCTGGCAGGTGAACGAGTTGAGTTTAAGTACATAGGGTAGTTAAAAGCCCACTTTAGAGACTGACACTTTCAGTCTCTAAGGCGGGCTCTTAATCCAAATCTAGTGAGCCTAGGAGATGGAACCATGTTAGAAGAACTATTAGACATTATCTATGAGATAGACATACTGCCAGAACTACCAACCTTAGATGAAGGAGAAGAATATGCCTAAGTTCAAAGTGACGGTATCTGTACGTAGTATTGAATACTACATAGTTGAAGCTGAAGATGAAGATTCAGCGGACGCTATTGTGTGGGGTGATGAATCACCGGATCCTGATGGTGATGATGTTGTAGGCTCTGAGACTCTAGAAATCGAAATGATTGAAGAAGAAGGAGAGTAAGAAATGACTCCAAGTGAAGCCAAGACATTCAGCCACTACAGCGTCAACAACGCTGTAACAGTAGAGAAAGCCTTACCTTGTGGCTGTAAAGCCTATGAGGATGTGTTCACCTACAGACGCTGGAAGGCTATGGGATACCAAGTCCAGCGGGGTATGAAAGCTATCAAGATACCCACGATAGTCACTAAGGAATCCGAATCTGAATCAGGAGAAGTGAAGTCAGTAAAACTATTCAAGACTTCAGCGGTATTTTGTAGGCACCAAATAGAGGAGATTGAGTAGCATGGCAGAATTTCAATTAGGCTCGATCAGTACAGGCACACTCAGGCAACAGGATTTGCTGTCAGCATTCGCACAGAAACTTAGTAGTCTGGAATCCACTAGGTTCTACGCTGAAGTAGGGCCAGATTCTCTAGAGCTTTACCACGGTAGCGAATTAGTCCGACAGGCTCCTGCCATGTTAAATGCGCTAGACAATACCACAGCAGTTAGCAATCCATACGTTGCTGAGTATCTAGACTGGCTAACAGATGCACTACAAGAATACTGCCCACCCTTCATATACTTTGGAACACTTGAGGGCGATGGCTCGGACTTTGGATTCTGGCCGGACATGGACAGTCTGGGTGAGGCTATGCAGAGAATGGGAATGGCACGCGGAGAATCGGATGAAGAAAGACTAGAAGACGATGGCGTAATCGTCCAGGTATCAGACCACGGCAACGTGACAGTCATGGACATGGAGCGCAACGTGCTATGGAGTGTGGTGTAAGTAAAGTTTGGAAAGGAGATTGAGTGAGACATGAGTTATACCAAAGGCGGAACACAATACTACACCGTCAAGATTGAACGGTACACGCTGGAAGGGCTCCAAGAAGCTGGACTTGGACTGCCAGAGTGTGACATATGTGGTGTTCAGTTTGAATCGAGTGTGTTCACTGATCCAGAATTTCACAAGGGTTGTGACTTAGACAAAATATGGGGTGTGAACCATGCCTAGGTCAATAAACGAACAGATAAGGGAACAAGCCGAATCCACTAAGGATTGGCGTCACCAAGGCGAAGCCGTGGAAGCCTACGCCTTGTTTGACAAGGTGAACGCCTGTTTCTTCAAGTCCAAACTACCACAGATAGTGTTTGGATTCGATAACAACGTCAAGCCTGAGGGCAGCTACTACTTTGAGGGAGACAGTATGTCTCTAACGTCTCACGTGGACATACCTCAAGACTTGGGTAAGAAGTGGATGATAGTAGCTGTTATCCACAATGCCGTTCACACAGAGCAAGAGTTGTTTGGCTCCAAGGCTAGTTGGTACCACAAGAAGAAATTTAGAGACAAGCTGGAAGGATTCGGTATCAAAGCCGATGCAACAGGCGAGACTAAAGAGCTACTTCCTAGCTTTGTAGACACGCTCCTATCTATGGGGGAAGGAGAGTTAGCGGAAGAAATAAAGATAAGCCTAGAACCTACGGTTCCCTTTGAAGAAGCCTTGGATAATTGGACTGAGGCTCAGACTGATCCTTTCCCCGATACTTCCCCTTCCCAACCGCCTTGGGGTGAGGCAATACCACTGGTGGTACCGGAACCTACCAAAGCAGTTTCCATACTAGATAAGCCAGTCAAGGTTAATAGCAGCGACGGTAAATTCTACTCGAAATGGGTGTGTGACTGTAGTGTGGCATCCACAGGTGCCAAGCAGACTGTAATCCGATGCTACTCTGTGCCAGATATAACCTGTAACAGATGTGGAATCATCTTCTATGAGGGATAGATATGGTTAAAGTCACGTTCACAACAGAAGTTGTTACAGAGGAACCAAAGCCAAAGCTGATACCTATCCACCAGAGCTACTACCCACCACCACCACAGAAGCTAGAAGTGCTGAATGAATGGGGATTGAAAGCGGACTTGAACCTACAACAAGAGTTGACAGCTTTCTATCTCCTGTATGAAGCCTCTATCTTGGCGGATAAGGAACACCCAGACTTCAAAGCCAAGCTGGACTTATTAGAAGAACAGTTCAGCCTGTACACAGATATGGTGATAGGGGGTGAGATACGGCACCTGAAAACCACTGGCATCTATGGATTGGATGCGCCTGTACCCATGCCACTACACAAGGCTCTGAAGTCAGGCACCATAGATCGGCACAACAGACATAGAGCCTGGGAAGGGTGGAGAAAGTTCAGACTCAAGCATGGAACATCAGCTATCCGATGGCTTGAGGATGCTTTCCTAGCATTCAAGGGTCACGGCTATGGTGGGCCACCTTGGTCCAAGATAGCGAAGATACTCAGGATGTATGAGACTAAGGAAATATCCCCTATGTTTTTCGTTGACACTTGTTGGGGGCTCCAACATAACAACGGATCATACTTCAACAAGGTGTGGGATGTGAGTAACATCACCACACTTCTTGACTACGTGAGGAAGGGGAACTCAGAGGAACTTAAGAAATATGCAGAGCCCGATATTCTAATAGCCCTACTACAGTACCCAAAGGGCACGAAGGGATCGAAGAAATGAGGCAAACTAAGAAGGAACGGATGGGAGAAATAGCATTCACCTTAGGCTGTATGTCTAGGTTCGTTAGTGTATTACCATCAGACGAAAGTACAGTTGAGATATTCAGTGAAGAAGTTGACGGTAAGACTCTAACTTGGCCTGCCCAACCGCTACGACGTGACATATCGCAATATCTAAGAGACTTACAGGATGAACTGCAAGGATGGTACAGCTAGTGGCTAAAGTCACGTTCACATCTGAGACAGTCCTAACACAGAAGCTAGACCATAAGGCCAAGTTGCACCAGATTCGTTTGAACACTCCGCCTCATACCAAGGCTGAGTGTGGCCCCTCTGGATGCCAAGGCTTTTACGTAAAGGTTCCATCAAATTCGTTAGTTGTTAAAGGAGCTTACATACACGATGGGAAGCTATGGAAGGTGGTCAGGCACAAGCCTTGGCCCTTGGAGAAGTTGCTATGAGAATAGGTGAATCGGTAGACCCTAGTGTTGTTGGCGGTAAAGCTGCCAACCTAGGGAAACTCAAGAACGCTGGATTCAACGTACCTTTAGGGTTTGTACACACATCAGCATCAGTTGACTTTGTTGAGTTAGCTAGACAGATGGTTGGATGGCCTTTGTCCAACCGTCCAAACCCTAGACCGTCTACCTTAGCAGTCCGCAGTTCAGCTAGGGGAGAAGACTCTGGTAGCCACAGCTTTGCTGGAATCTATGAGTCCTATCTGAATGTCTCTCCCTTTGACATTCCTGATGCCATCGCTAAATGTGTGGACTCTGGTAACACAGCTAGGGCCGATGCCTACAGAGAAAGGTTTGATCTACCTAAAGAGACTCCAGCGGTAATCATTCAAGACATGGTGGATGCGGAGATAGCTGGAATCATATTCACCAAGCATCCGGTAGATGGTGAGGGGATGCTTATTGAAGCTGTCTATGGACTGGGGGAGAAGTTGGTACAAGGTGGGAACCCTGATGCCACACTCTCTGAATCTCAAGAAGCGGAGTTGAAAGCTACAGCCAGGCTCATAGAGACACTATTCGGTAGTCCACAAGATATCGAATGGGCATTCGATAAGGATGGGGTGTTGTGGATACTACAGTCCAGACCAATCACAACAATTTGATTGTACATTCAAAATATTAGGAGTGGGAATGATAAAGATAGAAGGCACCAAGGCTTCCAAGGGAATCGTTGTTGGTCCAGCTTTTCGGCCTGACCAGCAGCAAGAGTCTGAGTTTGTTGAGGGCTCCATCATAGTGACTGAAATGACTACACCCGATGATGTGCCCCTGATGGTCAAGTGTGGTGGGATAGTCACCTTCAATGGCTCCATACTCTGTCACGCTGCCATCGTATCTAGGGAGTTGGGGATTCCCTGTGTGGTAGCTGTACCTGATGCGGTAGGTATCCGGCCCAACTCCCAGGTAACAGTCAACGGAGACGAAGGAACCGTGGAATATGAATGAGATATGTGACTGGTGTGAAGCAGATGAAGTTGAACTGCGTCAAGACGGTGAAGACTTACTCTGTAAGGTGTGTTTCAAACATTTTGATCTGGAGTGGGAAGACAAGACCTCTCCAACATTCGCAACAAGAGTCAGCGAATTGGATG
>Ga0114908_1001352_pt1 | contig 12511 bp, 17 predicted proteins | sample MalvireepMed_s17_FD_87292 | JGI IMG/M metagenome (GOLD analysis project Ga0114908, IMG submission 87292) | Marine viral communities from the Global Malaspina Expedition - Malaspina viral metaG DeepMed_s17 | ecosystem: Environmental > Aquatic > Marine > Oceanic | place: Mediterranean Sea... | reverse complement strand
GGACAGGAGGGAGAGGGCGGGAGGGTGACCTCCCCCTTCTAACTTTTATCCATAAAGAGCCTGTACCCGCTACCCGCGCGGCGGGAGGCGGCAGGCTTCCCGGCCGGGGGCCAAGCGTGGAAGCCTTATACCTAGGGGGCTATTAGGTGGCGATGAGTGACGACGGCCGAAAACGGGGAACCCCTACACAGCAGCGCTTCTATCTCGTGAACGTGGACGAGAACCTGCCCGAAACGGGGCAGCTTAAACACGGTAAACTAGGCAGGGATTTCTGTCTATTTATGCAGCCGGCAGAGTTCCTATTACTAACGCCGAGACTCGGCTTTTACGACTCAAAGAAGAAGATTATCGGCGAGCAAGCGGGGATATACGGTCAAGATATTAAAACGATAGAAGAAGCAATAGGTTGGCTTAAGGGGAGCGGTACCGGTGTGCTTAACCTATGGCTGGGGGAGCGGGAGTTTAATCCTGACTGGCTAAAGACCGACGGGGAAGAGATACCTCGTTTCGTTGTTAACAGTCACGACGGCCGGCACCGTGCAGCAGCAGCTCTTATACTGGGTATTGAGCGGGTGCCTGTAAAAATACGCATTGACGGTGATATCTCATTCGATACTGAAGTATCTGATTTCTTTGACTCTGACGGCAACTGCACAATAATGCGGCAGTGGAATCTGCCTACATCTACTTGGCCTAGTAATAAGCTGTATCTGAAGTGTGTAAAGGAACTGCGGCACTGGGGCTGGCCGACCCTGTACAGGCGGTGAGAGTTGAGTTCTGAGTTCCCCCTCCTAACTTTTATCCATAAAGAGAGCAGACCCGCTACCCGCGCGGCAGGGTGCGGCAGTAGTAGCGAGGGGAGCCCCAAGCATAAAAATGGTATAACCCCCCTCCTATATGGGGGTGTATGAGTGACGACGACCAGAACCGCCAGAGCATCGTGATAGTCGGCAGACTAATCGGCCGAACTAGCATCGACGACCGGATAATTTATCTAATAGATGTCCGCGAATTTAAGTGGGTTTCCGACGATGGGGGTGATTAAATGGCTCTAAAGAATATTAAGAAAATGTGGATATCCACAAGTGGCTTCTTAATGACTAATCAGCATTACGTTGAAGGCTGGGATGGCGACGCTTATCTGACGGCAGCAACTGACCATCAGCAGTCGTGGGAAATTCAGGAAATGCTTAAGCGCACGTATGGCTTCCGCAGTCAGTTCACGGTTGTTGACGGCAACGTATACCAGTTCCGCCGGTCGGGACGGCTTCAGTTCGTTGAGCAGCTTTACACAAATATCATCTGGGTAAAGCGGAACTTTGGAGCAGAGCCGATGACTATTGGGGACCACGTCCGCAGGCAGAAAAACAGCAGGCACGAAAAGGACTTTGAGAAGGGGGATGCCGAATGAAACTGTTAGAGTGCCGCAGGTGCGGGCGCAGATATTTTTGGGAGCCGACGTTTGATCTGCACAGCCGGGAGTGCGGGGGCAGGACACGGCGGCCGAGGGGCGATCAATGAGTCTACCTTTTGATATCGACCTATTCGAATGCCCATCCTGTGGATTGTATAAGGTACGGTTGTATATGGATGATTTGTGCTGCCTAGAGTGCGGAGAAGAAGAAGAGGAGGACGATGAGCCCTGGGATGATTGAGCTCTGATCTTTCCCCCTCCTAACTTTTATCCATAAAGCATCTCGCGCCCCTACCCGCGCTGATTGCTTCGGAAAAGACTTTTTATACTCAAATATGAGGTGTGTCCCACCTTTTTTTTTCGATTTCGACAAGGTGGAACCAACACTTTTTTGCTCATTTCGCTGCGCTTGCGTAGCGGAGACTCGCAACTCCACCCTCTTTAACTTTTATCCATAGCGCGTGAAACCGCTCATCCCGCGCTGTGGGTGGTGGGCGAGCCGCTAGCTTGAATATTCGCTGATTGCCGTAGTCCCTATTCGTCAAATGACGAACTGCCTCGCGCGTAGCTACGTACGCGGGCATCTCCATTAGAGAAGAAGGGCGATGTAAAGGTTAAGTGATTATATATCCAATGACGCGTTAATCGGCGCAAATTAACGGTAATCCGTTTTTATAATCAAAAGCGCGTTAATCGCCTCCGCTGGCGACCGGCGGCGACGGGGCGAGCCGCCGGCCGGCGTCGAACTACTATATAAGTTTTTGGCGAAGGCTTTATATGTTTTGTGCTTAATCACAGATTATCCCCCCGGGGTGGCTTTTGGCCCCGGTGGAGTGTTTGCATCCGCCGAGCGACCGGTTATCGACAATAGGCCGGGAAGCGATGACGGCTAGCCCCCAGCGAGAGTGTGGTCTGGGACCGTGGTGCACGGGCTGACCAAAGAAAAAGCGATTAGGATTGTGTGCCGGCCGTCGCTCCGAGCGAGTGGCCGGACCATCTGGAAACACCTATGGCTAAAAACCAGAAGTGTGGAAAGTGCAACACAGTCGGTCACAACCGACGGGCCTGCCCTACCAGCAAAAGCATCAATTCGAGTATAAAAGCTCGGATGGAGCTGATGAAGGACGAACTGCGAGCCCTAGAGCGTGAACTGGACGCAGACAACAATGTCGCCGTCAAGGGGGACTTAGACCCCACCGGTGGGGCTTACTGCCCCAAAGTCCCCGACAAGTTTGGCGGGCCGACCCGACAGTCAGTTGTAGCGAAGGGAGCGAAATCTCCCCTAAGCTGCAACTTCTGCGGTGTTTGGCTGGTTTCGCCGGGTTCGCTTAAGACCCACGTGGGTCTGATGAAGCGGGCAATGCGAGCCGCCGTCACAGCTTAAAGTTGTGCTTTCCCTAGCCCCCACAACCGCAAACCGGGGGTCAAGCTGCTCGGGGGCCCTGCGGGCGTATGAGCAGCTTCCCCCAACAAGCGGGGGGCTAGGTCCACTTACGATGCACGAAATTGTAAACAGGGGGGAGTTAAAGTGGGACGCCCAACCCTGCTCCGGCAGGGCTCCCCCCGAAGTGATTATGCCTGAACTCGTAAACAGGGGGGAGTTAAAGTGGGACGCCCAACCCTGCTCCGGCAGGGCTCCCCCCGAAGTGAGTTCTTATTTGATGGTGCACACCTGCACAGGGTGTGGCAACGAGCGGGGTGATTGTGAAATCGACGCCTCCGGTAACTGGTGCTTCGAGTGCCGGGACTGGATGTGTTCGGACCCTCCACAATGCTTCGGCGGCGTTTGCGGAAAGACAACCTGCCGCATTTGCGCCATATTTCCGGGAAGAACTATCGCCTAAGCTCGTCCACACCACAAAGCATACGCCACAGGTTTGGGGTCATCCTGCTGCGAAAACCCTGCCCTTACTGTGATGGACAGTTTGGCTGTCCTGCACCGACCTGAGTATGTCGAAAAACTGCTCACCTCCGGCTGCTTCCTCTGCTATCTTTGATCCGTAGCAGCCCAACCCGCTCTACCCGCGACAAAGTTTACGCGGAAAAGGTTATACTTATGCTTGCAGGCGCACTTACGCCCCGAGCCAACAAAGTTGTTCGTGCGCGCGGAAGTTGTGGTAGAATTGTAGACGAACCTTTACATATGTTTGATAAGCTATACGTTTGTAGAACAACTTGCCTTTGGTAAACGTTTGTGTTTAAGAACATATACGTTGTGAACGTAACTTATATGTTTACTTATCTCAAATGTTTGTATTGTTCGAACATTTACGTAGAAGTTTGTCTTAAACGTTTGTAAAGCAGGTCTTTGTGTAGAAGTTTGGTAAGTTCTACCAGCGCAGAACTACTTAATAGGTGTGGAAATGTGCCGACAAGTAAAGACTTTTAAGAACATTTGCATATGTTTAATAACATTTACATACATTTAAGAACATTTGTAGAAGTTTAAGAACATTTGTAGAAGTTTAAGAACATTTGTATATGTTTGTAAACATATGTAGAAGTTATGAACATAAACATATACGTTCTTTATACAAACGTTTACAGAAAATAAGGTTGTCTATAAACGTTTACTGAAAGAACATTTGTATATGTTATAGAAGTTTGTATATGTTCTTATAGAAAAGAATAGACAAAATGCTGCGAAGGCGCCGCGAGAAGTGGGCGACAATATACAACCTTTTATTGTATCGGCGGTGGCTTTAAATGGGGCTCGACGATGGCCATAGGATGAGTACCGCCGAAAAGTGGAAACTTGTGGATATTACTTCCGAGCCGGCCGACCTAGCGTCAGCTAACGACAAACAAACAATAGACCTAATTAATGCTTCTAATGAAGAAGTAGAGTTTAAAGGGGCAGCCGGAGCCAAAATCACACCCCCTATTCCCCCCCACCGTAGGTGGGGGGTAAGGAATAGGGGGTGGTTGAGCCGCAGCAGCACCCCTTCGACGAACCCCCCCGACAGTACAACTATGAGCCAAATCGCAGAGATAGCCGAACTTCCAAACCAGCCTTTCCCTGACGAAAAGACAGGGAACAATATGTCGGACAAGCCGAAACTTAATCCGATGAACTTTCACTTTGACTTGCCCTGCAACTGCCCTAAGCCACACAAGTTTACAAAGTGGACAGGGAAAAAGAAAGGTTGGTTTGCCGAGTATCGCTGGAACCCTTCGCCGACCGGCTGGAGTTATGAAGTTGAAAGGTTCTACAAGTCGGCGGAAACTCCTGAGGAACTTTGGGACTTAAAGAAAGATTTGGACGAACTTCGGGCAGAGTGGGCAACAGTTAGAAACTATTACCTAGACTTTGTCCCAGCAGACTGTGATTACATTTATGAACATTTCGTAACTGATGATGATGGACAACTTGTATTTGATAACTTTGGGGATGCACTTCCCAAGCACAAACAATCGTCTTATGAGAAGTTTCTGGGCAGCAACGATGAGAAAGTTAATCTTTGGGAGCGGCGAGCAGCACTTCCAAAGAAAAAGGATATACCTACTAAAATATATGAAGGCTTTTACCGGGGCGGAGCAGAGTTTCCACTTAACTATGAAACTTGGAAGTGGGACAGTTTCAATCCGGCAAATCCACTTCGTTTAACAGAAAAAGAACTTTCAGAAGTTTACAGTAGTCCTACCGGCAAAGCGGCGGACACACTTTGGCGTGGACATACTAATCAACAGAACAACTTTAAGTTTAATCCGAGAGATTTCGACTTAAAGGAGCCGAGCAGAATAGAACTTATACTTAATGCACTTGACGACAAAGGTTGGGTGGTAAAGAAATGAAAGACGAAACAGAAATAGACGAAGTTTCCTGCGACTTTTGCGGGGAAGTAGCCAGCGACACACTATTCAATAGTGGGGATGAGATAAACTATTGTGAAACTTGTGAGGAAAATGAAGTTTTCTTTGTTTGTCCATATATAGAAAAAGCTCTACTTGCAGAGGAAGGACTTATGCACGACGGAGTTATGTATTCTCACGAAGGCTATGAATACTTATTCGTAATTTGTGATTGGTCAGGAGATAAAATACTTCGCAGCGAAAGTTATACTTTAAATCAACATACTTATCACTCCGAAACTATCCGCCGGGATTACTTTGATGACGGTATGATTTCAGAGTGTTATAGTTGTGCTACTCAAGGACATAACGACAATTTTAGTTGGGACGAGTATGAGGAAGTAGACTATTGTGATGAGTGTGAACCACCACGAAGGGCAAACTTCTGGAACGAAAGCTTCAAAAAGATACCAACAAAGAACAAACCAAAACTTACAGAAGTGCAAAACTATGTAGGAATAGAGTTTGAAGTTGAGGAAGTTGCAGATGGACTTCGAGCAGAGGATGTACCTTACATAGCCTGTGCTGACGGAGATGGAAGTTTGGACAGTAGTGGTATGGAATACAAAACTCATATATACAAAGGTTCCGAAGTATATGATATTATCGACGACTTCTTTGAGAAACTTATAGACAAAGGTTATTCTATGGATAGTGGTCGCTGTGGACTTCACTTTCACTACGACTTGGCCGACAGAAAGAAAGGTTATATCAAAAATATAAGTTCGGCAGTTGCCGACTTTAGCGAGTTAGTTATCGTCGGACAAGGTTATAACTACTTTAGAAATATGGCGAGAGATTATGCACAGCCGGCGGCTTTAACACAAAGACAAGGTTTGAAAAACTATGACGGAAAGAAGGAGTTTTCACAGTATTACAGAGAATATCGGCCTTCAATTCCTAGATACAACTTTGTAAACTTCAACAGAATAGCACGGTTCACCGACAACGATTTGGGAGAGCCACAAAGAAGGATAGAAATAAGAATGTATTATCCGACGGCTTTCTTAAACGACAAGTTTGGAACAAACATAACAAATTGGAGAGATAGATACTATGCACTTCGGGACGATTACAAAAACTTTATTAAGTTTTGGGATGAGATGTTGCGAAAGGCAGCAGTAAAGAGGATAAACTTTAAGGACGACAACGGCCGCATAATGTCTTTAGATAACTTTAGTCAGCAGTTCTCTCCACGGATAAGGAATTGGTTAAAGAGCAGGGAAACTGCAAGTAGTATGCCTTCGGACGACTTTTCGCCGGATTACATCTATCACCCTGAATACATATATTAAACAAAAAAAAAGGAGATAAAAAAACAGAAAAAAAATGTGCGAAATACAATTCGTAATGAGCCACAATATAAACGACACAGAGATAACTAACTTTCTAGAAATGTTAGAAAGTGGAAGTTATGTTAATCAGGATGCGACAGGACTATTCACCGACAACGGCACAAAGTGGAAGTTCAGGGCAGCACTCTATAACATTAAAGAAAAGAAATCTTTAAACTTGCCCGACGATATAAGTGCTAACTGCACAAAGTTTTTGGTCGGACACAACAGACTTGCGACAACCGGAAGTGAAAAATTAAATAAGAACAATCATCCTTTCGAAACTCGCAACTTTATGCTTGTCCACAACGGAATTATCGGGAACCACGACTTACTGAAAGGACAATACAAACTTAAATATGAGGAGGAAACAGACAGCGCTATTGTTCCCCGACTGTTAGAACTTTACCTAGTTAAACATAAGGATATAGTAGAAACTATCAAAGAAGTCGCAGAAGTTCTTTCAGGAAGTTATAGCATCCTGCTATACTACAAACCCACCGACAGATTGTTCTACTTTAAAAATAGTGGAACTTCGTTTTCATTTATGAAAACTATCAACAAATACGGAAAGATTGCAATCTATGGTTCAACCAAAGACGAGAACTTACTTAACTGCTATGAGTGGACAGACGACGGGATGTTTCAGATAGACACACTTCGAAAGAGAGCTTTCGCCACTCCTGAAAGTGGGAAAATATATGAACTTAGTCAAAAGAACTTATCACTTAACGAAGTTGGAGCTTTCATACCTTTAGCATCAAATATTTACAGCTATGGCCGGCGAGATTGGGTGGACTACGACTATTCACACGGAGCTATGAGGTCTACTAACATTGTACCAACAGTAGCTGCACTTAAAACAACAAAGATAAATCCAATACAACAACAGGAGGATGAAAAAATAGAGGACGACTTCGACGATTTCCTAACTGAACTTTCTTATATAAACTTTAATGACGACATATATGAGGAAGTCGCTGACGGAGATGTTCAGTTCTATCCTGCTTCTAGAAGTATAGTTATTAGAAATATAAGAACCCACACTTACGATGTGATAAACTCGTACCTAGAAGGAGTTAAAAAGTGGGTTGATAACAGTTTGATGTCGGGAGAAGTAAATGTAACAATTCCCTTCGATAGTATACAAGTATTTGTCGAAACTTTCACAACTTTAAATAGTAAAACAGGAGCAATAAAATGACCAGATTTGAATTGAAACATACAGGAGATAAAGACGAAGTTCTCCGTGAGTGGGAACTTTTGAGAGATTGCATAAATACTAGGGCAAAAGAACAACTTAGTTGTTTTCATAAATTTAATTCTTATTCGTTGTTGATGTTCTTTAAAAACAGAAAACCTCTGCGGGTCAGAGAAACTCACTCGCAAACTATCCGCACGGCCCGAACCGACAAGTGGTTAAATTTGTGGGCCGAAACAGGCATCGGAACTTTAAATATAAAAACTTCTATACGAGATACTTTAAAAGAACTATGGCCTGCCCGCCGAACAGTAGACTGTGAACCCTGCTTCACATACTTTGATGGATATTTTGGAAGCAACAATCTATGGGACAATGTCCAAAGCGCGAGAAGGGAGAACTTTAGTGTCGTTGATACAATTACTGATTGGTTTAATGCACATACTTTCGAGGATATACTCAACGACATTGTAATTAACAATGGAGATAACATACAACAAAGAAACTTTAAATTCACTACTTGGAAAGACGGAAAACTTTACAGTAAGATTGAACGTCACGATGGAGATGAACTTATGGAAGGCCCGCCGGGATGGGGACTATGAACGAACTTCCCGACGGGTGGTTGGACAAACTAATAGATGAAGTTGTCGAGAATATTTTTGAAATTATGTTGGAACCAGATAATGTTGAGGAGTTCGCAGAGATATTCAACACTTTTCGGAGAGCGTTAAAACCTATCAGTTATTATCCAAAGAATCACGAACAATACTATAAACAAATGGCGAAAGTTAAATATGCACAAGGAAAAGAAAAAGGTGGTAAAAACACAAATGTATGAAGGAGATACACTACCCCCAAGTAGTGAGAAGGGAGTTCCATTTGTGGACTTCAACGAGGTAATAAAAAGTATGAAACATTTAAAAAACAGGGCAAAGATTGTAAAGAAAAGGAGAACCAATGGGCGTCTATAAGTTCGAGGATGCTGCAAAGTCGGCAACGGCCGAAAAATACCCCGCAGACTTATGCAAAGATTGTAGCAACATAATAGGAGCTGTTCGTGTATTCGGAAATGACCCGCATAAGCACAAAGGAAAGGGAATTAAACTTAAGCCCCAATGGGGCGGAAAACACGCAACACTATCACTATACTACGAAATCCGTAGTCATACCGACCCCGAACACGCAAAAAAGTTTGTAGAAAGTACCAAATATTTGTGCATAAATCTATGTGAACTCGGAGAACAACTGCCCTTTGTTCATATATACAGGCCAACATTTGATAAAGAAACACAGAAACAACTAGACGCGACGGGCCATCCACGGATGTTAAATGTAGATGGAAATACTTTCTGTAAACATTGTAGAAAAGCAAAAACTTACTTTGCTATGGCCGATAGTTCGTGGGTAAGTCCCGAGGAGAGTTGCACTAATCCAGAGTGTGTCCTGAACGGGGGAGAGATTGATATTTGGACACAGTATATTACGGACAAAGTAATTTGTGGTGAGTGTGCAAGGAAAATGATAGACAAAAAATGTGTGAACGAAAAGTGTGGTTCGAACAAATGAGCGATACTTTTTGTAAAGAGTGCGATGAATACACAGTTTGTACACTTTGTGGAACTTGTTCTGATTGTGGGACTTCGGCCTATTACGATGGTGATTAATGAGCAACGATAAGTGGATAGAAAAAATAACTAATATGAGGAGAAAATTAATACTGAAAGGAGAAACTTATGAGCAGAGTTAAATGGATAGAGAAATTAACGGACATAGACGACGAAGGAATAGGATTTGGTACCCGACCTAACGAAATCGTTTTGCAGCAACTTATGGACGGCTACGGTGGCCGGAAAAGCATATCCTGTGATGGGTGTGGAGATACAAAAGTAAGAGATATCTTTCTGCGCTTTGATAGGATAGTGGCGACAGGAAAACATATCTACTGCCTACATTGTGTGGATGAGTGTGGTTGTAATGGTTGATATAGATGAATTTGTAGAGGCGGCAATAAATCTGGGGATAGAAGGTTGTGACGGTAACGGAACTTATCATAGAGACGATGTATATGAGTATGCCGCAGATTTCTTTGAGTTTTATTCAGATGGAGGAGTTTTTTATAGTTGGAACGAGATAAGAACAAGTATAGTTGAAGTCTTTGATAACTCCGATGATTATAATTCAGACTTCGTAACATTTATAGACCGAGTTTATAGTCTTTTTAGAATTGAGGGGATGTTCATACAAAATACGTCTCACAGACATTTGCGGCGGAACCGTTGGGAAGCACCGATTGTTCCGAAGCTATCAAAAACTTTTGAAATTAATCCCTTCAAAGATTTGGTTGGATTGGAGATAGAAGTGGATGACCGTAACGTTTCTAGCCACGCTATGCCTTCCGAATTTGTAGATAGAGGCGTAACAAAGTGGGACTGTGTTCACGATGGTTCTCTGGACTGTGGTTCAGAGTTTCGACTTCGACAAATTAGCAACGGAGATAGCCTACTAAACGAGATATCCAAGTTTTGCCGTAAGATGAAACAAAAAGGATATGGTATTGATAACAGTTGTGGGGTTCATATGCATATAGATTTTAAGAAATCTAATCTGACGCTGCTTAAAAGATTAATCCTATTCTATTCTCGATATGAAAAATATATCTATGATATTGTAGGAGCAGACCGGGCAGACCGGAGATATTCCCAGCCACTACGACATAACTATGGGTATGGAAGGGGAGGTAATCACCAACGCTTCCGTTTCACTCCACTTACTGATGCTATGGAAGCAGAAAATCTTAAAGAATTCAAACAAAAGTATTATCAAAGTACCGACTATGAGGAAGTAGAACACTACAAGTATTACGACGGCAGATACTCCGGCTTTAATGTTCACTCTGTGTTCCTGAATGGAACTGTGGAACTACGGTATTTAGGGGGAACTCTTAACGAACGATACATAACTGCGTGGGTTTTATTTAACTTAAGTATTGTTGATATGTTTAATTACGCAGCAAGCGACGAAAGATACGGTGCCTTCGCACTTAACAGCACTACGGTACCGAGAAGGAAAGAGTTTCTAGAGTGGTTAACACCCTTTGGGAAATCACAGTATCGGAAACTACAACGAAGTTTCTTATACGAAGGAAGGAAAAAATGAAACCTGAACCAAACTATTGGAAAAGTGATGCACTTATCCCAAGCGACATAAAGAAATCATTTAATAAATATTTTACGGTGTTTCTTTCCGAGATGATAATGAAACAAACAACAATATCTTTTGATTCAGAGGAAAGAGATATAGTGCTTCGCTTCAACGAAAAAGTTTTTGAGTTTGAGTTTCCAGAGGATGCTGTAAGTGAAGTAGTGAACGGACAGGAGGATAGTGATGATTGGAACCGTTTGATGGCTCCGTGGGGCCGACGAACCAATAGTATTATATACAATAAACTACTTGAAGTTCTTAATGAAACTCACAGGAAAGAGATAAATAGATATTGTGATAATGCTATGCGGGATGTTATGTGGAGATTTCTGAACTATCTGGGCGTAACGGACAATATGCATTACGGACAATTGGACAACGACAATATATGGGAAACAATACACAGTGAATAAACTATTGATAAAGTTTCTGAAAGGAATTGAAAGTGAGGATACAGGTTTATTCGACATTACCACAATACTTTCAGAACAAAATATAGAATTATTTGAAACCTACCAAAAGGCTATGGCTATACTATTTAAAGGCCCGAACTTTGCGGAAGGAATAGAAAAAATAAATGATAGTATTAAACTTACAGAACTACAACAAGTTTCATTATTATTTATGTTAAAGGTTATTGAAAACTTAATTGGGAATATGGAGGAAGGATTGTTAGAACTAAGCGATAAGCTTCCCCCGCCCAACGGAAACGAGAACGGCCCTATGTATGGATAGGGCAGTAGATTAATATAATCCATTATACAAACATTAGATGTTCTGTATAATGGATTATATTAAAAGAATATTATGAACGCTAAAAACAGGCAAGTAGTAATGAGCGACCTAGCGATGTATATGGAAAGATTAGAACTTTCTTTATACCACGCAAGGTCAGAAATGGCTTCAGCAGAAGTCGAGTTAAGAGTCATTTATGACTTGATACGAAAATTAAAAAAAAATAAAGGAGATTAAATATGGCTTATCAGCGAAAAACAAATATGAGAGACACCCCCCGCAGAAATGGCGGGAAAGTCAAATATGATGTAGTCAGTCAGCAGATTGTAGAGTGGAACCCTAACAACTTTTTAGAGATTTCACGCAAAACATATCAGGCCGACGATGGAAGTGGAGAGTTCTTTTCACTAACGAAGGGCTACTACGCATCCGGCAGCGGAGATGCAAAGGAAGGAACCCCGATTTACCAGAAGTCCCTAACACTTCCCAACGATGAGGAAGTTTTGGATGGACTGTTGGAAGCAATAGACAAGGTCGTGAGTGCGTGAACCGGACAAGTTCGGTTCGCACTCCATCTGGAATAGTTCAGTCTTACGAAAAGGTTATGACTATCTTTCGTAAGCACTCACCTATGTCCAATTGGAACGAACTTACTACTGCACTTGGTGAACTAGGAAACTCTATCCACGGTCGCTCCCGTTAAGGGGCGACTATGGACAACGAAAGTTTTCTAGATGAACAGAGCTTCTTACTCACAGTATTAGTATGGAT
>Ga0114908_1001345_pt1 | contig 12529 bp, 20 predicted proteins | sample MalvireepMed_s17_FD_87292 | JGI IMG/M metagenome (GOLD analysis project Ga0114908, IMG submission 87292) | Marine viral communities from the Global Malaspina Expedition - Malaspina viral metaG DeepMed_s17 | ecosystem: Environmental > Aquatic > Marine > Oceanic | place: Mediterranean Sea... | reverse complement strand
CCTCCAACTGGTGGGAATGCCTGGACTTGAACCAGGGACCTATCGCTTATAAGACGATTGCTCTAACCGACTGAGCTACACTCCCAAAAAAAAGTAGGACGGATGGATTTCCCCACCCGCCCTACACCATATTAAAGCACAAAGCCGCTGTCGGCTAATCTATTATACCGACAGCGGCCCAATTTTTTTTAGGTTTTTCTAATGTTCCCCTAAATATTATTATACTGCGGTGACAGAAAAGTGTCCCCAAGCCATCCATGCCCATGTGAGCAAAGCGGCCATCTCTACCACAGACAAACTAGGAAGTGGTAAAGGTAGACTAACTTTCTTACCAAACAATAGTCCCAGCAACCTGCCTAGCATATCATTCATCGTAAAAGTCCTCTTTTAAGTGAGAAAGATTATTAACCTTTCTTTCTGCCCCAACGCCTTTTTGGTGTTTCCTGGGCTTCGGCTTTTACTGCAACTGGTTTCTTGGCTTTTACTACAACTGGTTGTGCGGGAGCGACACCGTGCTTGGCATCATGTTGGGCTTGAACCCTTGCTGCTCTACGCGCTTTCTTTTTCTTCATGAACCCCATGAGTTTTTTCCTTCTTATACTTTTTTAAATCAATTATTTGAAGTTCCCCTTTAACCACCCTGGGAGTATACATGTCTCCCTTGGATTTAGGAACTTTATTATTTAAAATAGCGTCAGCAATTTTAACTGCCACCTTATTTTTAATAAACCTTCTTACATTACGAGCGCCGTACTCCTCAGAATAGGCGTTCTTTACTATATAGGACACCAGAGAGCTGGTTTTCTTTATAGGAAGTCCACCAAGCTCCAGTTTTACTATTTCCTTCACGCTGTCTGGGTGTAAGGCCTTGAAGAAAATAAAATTGTCAATACGATTCAAAAATTCTGGATTAAATTTTTTCTTTATGGACTCTAATATATCCTCTTGAACCTCGGAGTACGAAACCTTGTGGGATCCGAAGCCCAAGGTGGTCTCTCCTACTTTGGTGTCAGTAACTCCTTGATTAGAGGTGAAAATGAATATAGACTCGGTGAAATCCAATTCATTACCCATGTTATCAGTAACGGTGCCGTCATCCAACAGGGACAACAAAAAATCATGAAACTTAGGATTGGCCTTCTCTATTTCATCGAAAAGGAAAACCCACCTGTTAGACTCCTCTGCCTTCTCTCCCAGCAAAGTCTTTTCCGTATGACCAACATACCCAGGAGGGGAACCTATCAACTTTGAATACTCATGACCCCCAGAATATTCAGCACAATTAATTTTATAAAAGTTCCCACTGAACTTTTCTCCCAAAAGCCTACCCAACTGCGTCTTTCCAACTCCCGTGGGACCTACAAAAAAGAAGGACCCAAAGGAGTGCATGCCAGCTGCAAGAAGCTTCATAGTGTCAGCTACCGCAGAAACAGCTTGTTCTTGACCTATGAGATTTTTAGATAAAAATTTTGTCAGCTCATTAACATCTTCTAGGGATTTTACATTTATTGCCTTCGAAGACCTAGATTTGGAAATCTGCCACTTATGGTGCTCATGAGCTACCTCATCAAAAAATTCTCCGACCCCCTCCATGAAAAGGGTTTGGTTTAATTCGTCGCACACAGCCTCAAGACGGAAGCCGGGATATAAGGTACAGACTGCGGTGTAAACAGCGTTTACTGCGTCAGACCTATCCTCTTCATCGAAATGATCGAGAACAACACTAAAATCGGTAACAAGCTCCTGACAAAGATAGTCCATGTAACTATCAATATTGATAGGAGTCTCAGCATTAGAAATCTTACTCCTAACTACAGTGTAAAATTTCTTTTCCTGAGGAAGGCTAAGTTTTCGCACCAACAGCACAGTATCCAGGGGCTGGCATACGATTTTGTAGCACCTAGTCTTTTTGCTCATTTGCTAAAGCTTCCAATTCCTTGAAAGAGGAGAAACCCCCCTTTGTTTTTTCATTACCTCCACCGTCCAACTCCAACTTAGAAAGAAGGGTTATAACTTTTATGGCATTAGTTTTAGAACTTTGAGCCAACTTCAGACACTCCACCATGAGATTTTTTGCTGCGGAGTCTTGGGGATTTTCATCAACCATCTCCTTAAAATATGCATGAACCCCCAAAGCCAGTTTTCTATCCTCAGAACACTCTTGTAATATCTTTTTGGATAGCTTCTGGATACGATTGAGATCCATCACAGGATTTTTTAAAATATATTCACTAGGCATAATTACTTCCTCCTCCCGCCAGACTTCTTGAAATTCGCTGTTCGGCCAAAATCACTACCCTTATCCGTATCTACGAATTTTTTATTGGATGGCTTCTTACGCTTACTCATCTTTTTTTTCTGAAAAGATTTTTCTTTCACGGAATTCCAAGTTGTGTCTCTACGGTAAGTCCTACCCATCTAGATCTTCCCCAAGTCTCTTTGCTTCGTCCACCATGCGATCAGCCTCAGAAATCTTCCCAAGTCTACGACTAACGCTGTAATCAATTTCCTTCTCAACTCTACTCAATTCTCGGGATACCAAAAAAGACAAGGCCATATCAATCTTGGGATAATAGGAAAAGATTGAACAGAAAAAATTAACACACGCATCTGAAACACAGAAAGCGTGATAAACTAAGTACTTGAAGTAGTATTTCATATATTAAAAACTAGTAATTGATGTAAACCTCACCTAGCGCCACAGCCACCAGGCCACCTTCTGGGAATGAGAATGCAAACTCATGAAGTTCATCATCCCAATACAATTTAGCGCAGCCTTCGTAGGTTTCCATGAGATCACTTACAAAATTGTAGGCTTTACACTTCCCAATGTAATCCCTAAAGGCAACTCTGTCTAGTCCGTTTTCTTTAACATCATTGAGAAAAAGCTGTAATTGCGCACCAGTAATGTATAACCTGCGTTCGTCGCCATCATGAAATTTAGTATCAGGATTCATCTCTAACTCCAAAGTATTTACTGTACAAAGGTGCCTCTTTTTGAAAAAATTTAATTTTCAGAGGCTTGAAGCTCGTAAGTCTTTCCCAAATCCCACAGATCCGAGTTAAGTTTAACATTCTTCTGGATACTTTTTACGGGCCTAACTCGACGGCGAGTGTCTTGATTTAACCAACCACCAGTCATGAGATTTTCCTGGCACCTGTTAAAAGTTAGCCACAGAGAATTCCCTTGGTCTTCTGCTCGTCTGGCCATAAGAACATTATCTGTAGTGAACGAATCGGGATTGTTAAAACGAAGTTTAGATGCCTCAATAGCAAACATCTTCTGGCGAACGGGGGTAAGGTTTACATCCCGCCAAGCATTAATTGTGCTATTAAGTTTTGTAGTATTTTCACAGAAGATTTCTGATGCCTCATACACCTCCTTGGGATCAAAGGCTTGGTGCCTTATTCTCATCTCTCCAAAGTCTTCATCAGAAACAACCATCCCATTGGAACAAATCAACCGAAAAATTCCAGCACGAAGCTGATAAGTGGATAACCCGTCATGTGAATTAATAAGCAGCATTTCGGGAAAAACATCACCTACCTCACTATCATGGTCTAAGGCCAAATCTTCATGACGAAGCCTGATAAGATGCTTAGCGGTTCTCTGGCGATCAAGGGTTCTGCCTCTGACCTGTTCGGCTTTCCAAGGCTTCCAACCTGCGTCATCAAGAATTTCCAATACTCTTGTAGTAGGCAGAAAGGAGTAGCGGTCAGAAACGCTGTTGGACGGCTCCTCTGCAAAAATAGCGGGAGCTTGTGATTTTAACGACTCAATATCTAATGTAACCATAGTACATTATTATAGTGGAGTTCGCTGATTATTTTAAATATCTTGAGAAAAAAGCCTCTTCGGGGGATAATCCCATAGCAAGCTCGTCCTTCGTGCGTCGAAACCTCTTCCCACTTTTTTGCTTGTACTCTTCAAGAGAACTAAAATTTCTAGATGAGGCCTCCTTCTTAGCCTGTTCTTCAGGAGAACCTAACAACCAAGCAGACGCTCTTTCCAATATACTTTTTAATTTGTTAAAATTTTCATCAATAGGATGCATTTTAAATTCCTAGCATAGATTTAATATCTTCATGCTCCTCCACAAACTTATTTACTCCCTTAGCTTGAAATTTATCTCCACTTTTTTTGTGAGTGTACCAAGCACCATTGCGTTCAATAATATCATCATACTCTAGTAAATCAGTTAAACCATAATAAGGATCCAACCCCTTATCCCATAATAATTTAAATTTGCACTTAAGAAAAGGAGTAGCTGTTTTATTTTTAAGGTTACGAAGAGTGCCTTCAATACCTAAGGGATTCTTCTTATCATCTTTAAGAATATCAGAAGTATTATTAGAATTAACCTTAAAGGAAGTAGTGCAATAAAACAGAAGAGCTTTACCGCCCCCTGCCCTGGTGTTCGGATCTCCATACATCACCCCAACCTTTGATCGTATTTGATTCACCATTAGTAGGCAAACTTTCTTCTTGCGAAGCATACCATTTATTTTTCTCAAGCATTTCCCAGCAGCCTTGGCTCTTATAGCCCCACCCATGTTGTTATCGTCTTGGTACTCCTCATCCATTTCACGCTGAGTAGTAGCTGTACCTATTGAATCAAAACCGATTACTATGGGTGTGTCCGTATCCGCCAACCGTATGGCATCCACAATATCCTCTATCTGGGAGAAACATTCTTCCATCGTTTCTGGCGTAGCATAGATAAGCTCCTTAGCATTCACTCCCATAAGCTCTGCAAATTTAGCGTTGTAGCTGAACTCATTATCAATCATAACAGTGTAGTAACCAAGCTTTTGAGCTTCAGCAAAAGCGTGAGTAAGAAATACCGTTTTACCTGTACTGGACTCGCCCATGACCTCATGCAACCCACCAACACTAAAACCCCCATCATACCTACCAGATAAGATCCTATTAAAAGCATAGCTACCAGTAGGGACATGTCCTAAATCTTCCGTTTCCTCAGACAATAGTCCTGCGTTAGTTAATCTATCTAAAATTTCTTGTTTCATCATGCTGTGTATATTACCTTTCCTATCTTAAAATTTTGTAGAATTTGTTGGCATGTCTGGCAAGGTTTCGCCAAATTAAAATGGGAGCGATAAACATACATTGTCGCCCCAGCAACATCATGCCCCGCATTGATAGCCTTGTATAACGCATAGGTTTCTGCATGGAGAGTGTTGTACTCTCCTGATCCAAACCTAGGGTGAGTCTTCCTTGAGTTAAAGCCCTTACCAAGAATTTTTTTCTTCTTGGTGATAACTGCTCCCAATTTAAATCTACGGTTACTCTTTTCACTTTCTTTTATTGCTACCGCCATCGGCGGCGGAATTTCATCATCAAGCTCTTGAAGGATCATTTATTTTTCTTTTTGTAATCCGTCTCGTAAAAACCAGAGCCTTTAAAAATAACTCCAGCTCCTGCCGTAGGGACGCGCTTTAATTTTAGCTTAGAACACTTGGGACACTTACGCTTATGACCTTCATGCATCCGTTGTCTGAACTCACTATACTCACCACAAGCATCACATCTGTAATCATAAAAAGGCATATTAAGAAATCCTACTAAAAAAGGTGGGTTTTTCCTTGTTCTCTTTTTTCTGAAGCTCCCTGGAAGCCCAGGAAAACCAACTTGCGAAAAAAGCAAATGATGCTAGGACCCAATCATACCACTCCAACCCAAGTCCCATCTTATGACACATCAACAAGTAAAAACACCACAGCGTAATCATCAGTCTATAATAGTGGCTTCCTGCCCAGATTTAACCTGGGAATATATCCAAGTATAAGTGCTTCCCAAACCCTTCTCCAGGGAATACGCAGGTTCCCACCCCAACTTTTCCTTGATAAACCTGTTGTCGGAATTCCTACCCTTTACACCCTCTGGGCCTGGGATATTATTTATCGTTATATTTTTGCCAGAAATCGCTATAATCATCTCTGCCAGCCCGTTAATTGTAACCATCTCCTCAGAGCCGATGTTGAGAACATCAGTAACTTCAGAATTCATAAGCCTCCTAACAGCGCGAACACACTCATCAATGTATAGGAAGGATCTTGTCTGTGAACCACTCCCCCAGACCTCCATAGCCTCCCCCTCGGGGGTCTCTATCACTTTGCGGCACAGAGCAGCAGGAGCCTTCTCACGGCCTCCTGTCCATGTACCCTCGGGACCATATATGTTATGGAAGCGGGCGATGCGAACATTTAGTCCGTGGTTCCTGGCATAAGCCCTGTAAAGGCGCTCACTGAAAAGCTTCTCCCAACCATAATCACTATCGGGCTGGGCAGGATAGGCCGACTCTTCGGAGCAAAGAGGGTTAGTGGGATCCTCCTGATTAAACTTAGGATAGATACAAGCTGAGGAAGAATAGAATATCTTCTTTGCCATGTACTTGCGACACAACTCGACTATGTTAAGATTGATGAGAGCAGAATTATGCATAACATGTGCATCATTTTCTCCTGTAAAAATGTATCCAGCACCACCCATATCTGCGGCTAGCTGGTACACCTCATCATACCGAATGATACCCTTATTATTTCTAAAGATACGCTCACAAATTTCAGGATCACGGAGGTCCCCAATGATAAAATCGTCGGCCTCAGTTTCCGAAAACTCTGGGTACTTTAGGTCCACGCCACGAACCCAATAACCAGCACCCTTAAGGTACTTAACTAGGTGACTGCCGATAAATCCGCCAGCACCACACACTAAAGCTGTTTCAGACATTCTTTTTTCTCATCTTCTAAACAAGTAGCCATAAAACTTTCTGATGACCACTTTCTAGCCTTGTTATAGGCATTTTCTGTAATATACTCATAGTCTTCCCAGTTGGAAGATATTTCTCTTATTTTTTCTTCAAGATCCTTTTCAGAGGTAAAGTAAAGAAAATCCTCTTCTGGGGTGTAAAAATATTCCATGACATTCCAAGGATCTTCTCTAACCAACATTAAGCTACGGCTCATAGCAGAATCTTGAATCCTAGGTTTAATTTGAGGTAAAATCTTTTCATCCAAACGACTAAACGCCTCATTTTTAAGAATTCTATCATAAGAGTTAGCTTGAAATATTTGTTCATCAGTTAAATATAATAAATTATAACAAACACTTATTTTAGATTTTGCCATAACATTTAACTTGGAGCGCGAGGGAATATTAACATCAGTAACCCCATCGTAATGATGCAAAGACACGAAACGGTAATCAAACTTCTTTAAAACTTCTATACCTTTACGATGGTCCTCACCATATAATCCGCCAACATAACAAACATCATGCACCTTATCCAATTTTCTAGGAGCTACAGCTCTATCAAAAGGAAAATTAAAGAAGCTCATTTTTTCGTAGCCGTAGAGGGAGTTAATCCACTCAGCGGTATATGGACAAATAGTATAGATTTTATCAAAATACTTTATTTGCTCATGAAAATCGTGACCTAGAGCGTCATAAGAAGAATAAATAGAACAAGGACTCCAAGTATCCAACAACGCTTTCCACTCGTAGTCTCTGTAGTGATCTTGTAGCGGCAAATTTACAGTACAATTTATACCATACATGAGAACACTGGTGTCTCCACCGCTAGCAAAATTCTCTAGACCAAGATAGGCTAAAGGGCCGTCAGGATAATCACCATGAAGATCTGAAATTACTTGCATCTAATTATTCCTCAAAATAAATAATGGTTGATGGGGACCAGGGTTGTACATAGTTAGATGCTCTTCGGCAAATCCTATTGACGCTAGAACTTCCCAGTTCTCAAGTAGCTTCGGAAGTCTAACTCCACCATAAACTCTGTGAGCATTAAAGAATAGTACATCCCTACCTACGGGAACGGCTAAAAACATATACCCACCCTTCTTAACATAGTTTTTAGCGGACTTCATAGCATCAAAATCCCCAACTGGGTTTAAAGGGTCACCATACCTCCCTAGTCCATCATGTTCAAAAGAAGATATAGAGATGCACACATCAAATTTTCTGTCTCCAACTTCGTCAGGTTTTATATAACTTACTCGCTCATGAAAACTTTCTCTCTCAGCATACTCTATGACAACAACATCAGAAGCTCCATAATTAACAGCTATAGCTTCATACCAAGGATAAGTGGAGCCTACAATGCAAACACTCTTATCCTTTATAGGGTACTTGTCTAAGGCCGTGTAAAGCCAAGTATCCGTGTCACCATAATAATTAACTTCTTTATTTTTTGTTCTCTCCAAAGAATTTGAAAACTCAGTTTCATTAAATTTTTCATTTAATTCTTTCTGGCTTTCGTCGCTAGCGTTGTCCCAATAATTAGGAACAAGAGGAATAGCCCCACTTATAGTATAATCTGCTATAAGCTCGTCAGGAATAGCTTCGGGGGCTTTAGGCATCAATCTTAACTCGCTCCTCTTCTTCTATTACTTCATAAGAGAAGGTATCTCCATGAAGCTCTTTAACTTGCTCTATAACTGCGAGGATATCTCTAACTGTGACGGAGAATCCTGACCTAGCTAGAGATAAGGCGTATCGCAGCTGTTGGCTCTCTTCTAAAATATCTGTTCCCTTCTTGTAAGCAACCCCATCCACGACTATAACTGCTGGTAACTCGGTGTCTTGGAGTTTTTGTTCAATTTGATATTGGAGGTGAACATTGTTCTGCACATCAGTGGCATAGCTGATATTGGCTTGTATAAGGTTTTCCTGGGCAAATGCCGCAAGAGCGCGATTGTCTCTGGGGAAGCAGGGGCCTCCATAACCGAAACCATATTTTAGGTACTTATTGCCTATGCGAGAATCAGACCCGATGGCATCAAGAACCTTCTCCTGCTCTGCTCCCACTTTATTACAAATATCTCCAATCATATTTGCAAAAGAAATTTTCGTCGTTAAGAAGCAATTTAAAGACAACTTTGTTATCTCAGCACTCAGGGTAGACATCCTGCACATCCTTGGCTTGTTGTCGCAGAGGTCGGTATAAATTCTTTCCACAGTATCTCCCGCCTCAGTAGAACCTTCCCCTATCAACACCATGTCAGGATTTATCTGATCATTCAGAATACTGCCCTGGGCAATAAACTCAGGATTATAACTTATCACATAATTTAAATCTTTCAGCTCACTCTGTAGCTCGTCGCAATAGCCTGGAAACACAGTAGAGTTAATGATAAGATTTTTTGTCTTATCTTGAACGCCATACTGTGCTAATACCCTAGCAACATCATTAATATATGTGTGATCATATTTTCCATCTGGAAGAGAGGGAGTGGCGACAACAATAAAGATATCATCACAGGTCAAAGCATCTTTCAGGTAGGTCGTGGGGACAAAATTGCGAGACTCTGCTAACATCTCGGACAGCCCAGGCTCATTTGTCTCTAAGGTTTTTTGGTGTAGAGCGTCAACATAGTCCGAACGAACATCAACGCCAGTTACCTCGTAACCTGCCCTTTCCAAATTCAAAGCTAGGCAAAGGCCCAGCCTACCGACACCAACTACTGCTATTTTTTTCATTATCTTTTAAATATAGGTATTGGAAGCATTTTATGTAAATTCTGCTTTCGTAGGGTTGCGTATTTTTCCATTAATACAGCATCGTCCCTGGTCATCTCTCTTCCAACCCACTTCATGGCTTTTTCTAACTCATCATAAGTTATCCCCATTTGATCTTCGTCGGTTCTCCCGTCATCCCACAACCCATCCGTAGGGGGAGCGTCCAGAATAGACTGAATTATCTCAAGACTTTTGGCCATCTCATATACCTCAGATTTATACAAGTCTGCTATGGGGCTTATGTCAACACCTCCATCACCATACTTAGTGAAAAATCCTACACCAAAATCCTCCACTTTATTTCCCGTACCTACAACCAAACCCTTATTCGTGGAGGCTACCTGATAAAGAGTTGTCATTCGCAATCTCGCCCTAGAGTTGGCTAAAGCCAACCCATCATCACCCTCAAACAAACTTTTAAAATCATCAAAAATTTCAGTTAAATTATATTCTAGGTGAGTAATATTTTCAAACCTACTTTGTAACCATTCAATATGTTCAGAGGCACGATCTACCTGATCTTCCCCTTGGTGAATAGGCATAGATAAGACGAAGATAGGCTTTCCTGTCATAGCAGCGAGTGTAGATGTTACAGCAGAGTCTATTCCTCCAGATACGCCGATAACAAAAGATTCTAGCTTAGCCTGAGTTAAATATTCAGAAAGCCACTCACTAATTTTTTCAGCTAAATAATTCATATTTGAATAAAGTCCTTTGGATACATACCCTGCCTATCTCTCTTCTCCAGATCGTAATTGGCAGGAACCACAACAATCTTGTTTGGATTACTATTTAAGTATGCTGCCCACCATCCAAAAGAGGTGGAATGACAAGCAATATTGTGGTCACACATACTCATTATAGTAAAATCTAAGATATCCTTATGCCCCTCTGAATAAAAAATGTTGTCCCCATTAAAATTATCTCTACACCATGCTAAGTCCTCTTTATTCCCCAACTCAGGATCCCGACTTCCGCCAGAAAAAACTAAGTAGTATACATCTTTGTCTTTGAAATACTCAAGTGAATCATCGAGGTGGGAGTGAAGAATTGTGTCCCGACTTAAGCTGCCGCTACCTCCTAAATAATTTGCTGGCAATAAATTAGTCCCATCGGTGTTATCCCCTCTCCTAAAATGAACACTTACCACTTCCTTATCGAATTTATTTAAATATGCACCCGCCGCATCAACCAATTCCTGTTTAAGCTTAAATTCTTCCCTGATCTGACTATCATAATCCTGAAAATAATTTACATTTTGAAAAAATCCGTATAAATCAGTTTCATCAGGTAAGTTAAGAATTCTTTCATCAAATTCTCCTATTCCTAATTCAAAAAATTTGTTAAATATATCATCTTGACCATTCAAATAATTACAATCTAAATTAAAATTATTTAATAAACACTTTTGTCCATGCCACTCCATCTCGTTAGGATCAGGGATCCTTACTTCATAACCGCGCCTTAAACCAGCAGATTTCAAAGCAGCATACTGAAAGAGCTGGTTTCCTAGCCTACCAGCTTCTCCTAACTTACTAAAAGTAATCATATAACTTTATGATCCTTAAATATAGTAAATTCAGTTAGGTCTCTGTACCCCTTATTTTCTCCCAAATCTTCTGCGTGTTCAGGGTAATTCTGCATCAACGCTAATCCGTGAGCAGCTTGTTGTGGGGTCATATACATATTCCAACCTAACATATCAATGTCATCCTCATGATAGTTGACCTCATTCCTACCCTCGTACCTAGCCTTTTTAAACCATTGTGCCGCCTTAAAACTATCAGTAAGAATCATACCGCCTTTACCTAAAGGTAGTTGCTTCTTAATATGAAATGATAAACACATATAGGTGCCCGGAATATACATACCAGATGTGAGTCTTTTTGCCGCGTCATAAAGGGGGTAAGGCTTGAGCTGATATATGCCAGTCCACATCCTATTGTCAAAAATAACCTCACCGCCAGCGTGAATTACTGCCCCAGCAACTGAAAGATAAGTTCTACTGGGGACCATAACCTTACCTACATTGAGGTATTTACAGGACAAGAAAATAGCATTGGTACAACTATCCACAGAGATAGCGTAAGGAGCACCAGTATACTCAGCAACTTCTTCTTCGAACATATTAACAATTTTGAAAGGATTGTGTACTATTCTTTTCATTATTCTTAAACCTCTCTATTCTATAGGAACTAATGATATCCCTGATCCGAACGAGGAAGATGAATAGGGATACTTCACTTCACCACCACCAATGGGAATAGCAAAAAACAAAAAACTATCTTCTCCAAGAAAATTTGTATCAGAATCAATCACTATTTTCGTTATTTTATGTGTATCAGTTATATGGTGCCAAAGATTTTTAAGGTTTTCCTCCCCCAGAATTCCAGGGTGAATTTCCCCTGCTATAACTCCTATGTTAGACAAATCTTTTTTGTATAAAAACTTATATTCTGCCCCCTCGCAATCAATTTTTAACATATCAATATAATCAGTATCTGACAACTTAAAAACTTCTTCTAAATCAACCGTCAATACTTCATCAATCTTTTTTAAATTAGGGGAAGAACTTTTCTCCGTTCTAAAATTTGCCCAATCTCCCTTTTCATCTCCTGAATATAAATTTATAGTTTCAAATTTTTTATCACTAACAGCATAATTAAAAACGACAATATTGGATAGCTCCCACTCTTCTACAATCTCTCTTAATATCTTCACTGCGAACTTATTTGGTTCTATGGCGATAGTTCTATTAAATTTGTCTGGGTATAGCGTACAAAATCCTCCAATGTTGGCACCTACATCTACACAAACTTCAAATTTTCTATTGGGTTTTACATAGGAATGAACACATTCTTCCTGCATCTTCCTTAGCTTTTGTAATATTTCGGGAATAAGCATTACATAAGTGAAAAACTAACTTTTGCTTTAAGAAAAGCCTGTATGCTTGCTACATTTTCTCTCTTTATG